>Ga0247809_1000354_pt1 | contig 22282 bp, 17 predicted proteins | sample UWRJL104311B1_FD_180951 | JGI IMG/M metagenome (GOLD analysis project Ga0247809, IMG submission 180951) | Plant litter microbial communities from Arlington Agricultural Research Station in Wisconsin, United States - UWRJ-L104-311B-1 | ecosystem: Environmental > Terrestrial > Plant litter >...
CCAAACAATCTCTGCTAAAATATCATTCTCTTTGATTTTTCCTAACTGAATTGTTTTTAAAGTTTTGGTCGTTTTTCCTGCTTTAGTTGTATAAATCTCAACCATAACTGTTGCAGGACCATTTTCTGTTAATTCACTTTCACCGAAATAATTAGTTTTGATTTGGTATTTCCCTTTTACAGCATTTCGAATCAGATATTGTTCAGGACCGTAACCTTGTGTGAAATCTTTAGAAAAGCTTGCGCCTGCTTCTGTATTTTTATGTGCATAATAACATTCTTCGCCTGTTGGTTCAATAATATGTAAATCCAAATCGACATCCATTAAATTCCAGTTCATTATAATTCGAATATCAACCGGCATTTTTTGAAGATATTTTTTATCTAATTTGCCTGAATCCAAACCAGCATGTTCCGTAGTCAAACGATTAATATCCATCAGAATAATATCTTCAACACCTTCATACTGACCACTCATTTCTCCATAATAATTTACTTCCAAAGCTTTCACCAATTGATCAAAAGCTTCCTGATATTTTCCTGCATCTTCAAGTGCCAAAGCATAATCTCTTAAACTTTGCGGTTCATGCGCTCTCCATTTTGCAATTTGTTTGGCAGTAAATAAAGCATCATCAAAATCCTTCCACTGACGCAATGTGTAAGTCAGCGTTTTATAAAGCTGATGATTTTCTAATCCTAAATCGGCAATATTACTGATTACCTGCAATGCTTTTTTTACATCTCCCTGATTATAGAAAAAATGTGCCACATCAAAATAAAAACTCGGATTTCTCTCTTGTGATTTTCGTAATTCGAAATACAAGTCATATTGTTTTTCTTTTGGTGCCGATGCCAAAGCTTTTAAATACAATCTGTCCGGATTCCAGGTTTTGTTTTCGTTTTGAATTGAAGAAAAATCACTATTTGACATATCATCTACCTGAACACCGGCAACAGTACTATTTAGTGCTTGTGATATTTCCGCATTTTTAGAAATACTTTCAGCAGAAATAGATTGCACAGCACCAGTAAGATTTGATTTTTTCATTGAGGCATAACCCATCACCACAACTTCTTGTAATTGATCCGAATTTTTATCTTCTTCTACACGCATAACTTCATTTGCTGAACTCGAAGGATAAACCATCGATTCTTTAACTGAACTTTCACTTCTCAATGGTGCTTTGCTTTTAGTTTTTCCCGATTTAGTTAAAACTTTTGGAGCCACATATTTTATATCTTTTTTCCACCAGGCATTTAATCCTGCAAAATAACTGTCTATATTCTCCCAGTTATTTTTTTGTTGGGCCAGATTACTGTCGTGTTCCTGCTTTTTGATTCTGTCAAATTCTGTACGCAATTCTGTTGGCGGAATAATATCATACATAATATAATCCCGGATATCCTCTAAAACAATTAGCGAAGTATTTTTGGTTATGATTCCGTATTTCTTACCTAAAAGTTCAATTTCTTCTGCATTTTTGGCATATTGCAAATCCAGACTGGCTATTTTTTTCTGTGCCCAAAGTTTTTCAATGTTAACATCATTTGTACTTTGAACAGAAGCATCCAAAGTTATTTTTCGTTCCAAAACCGCTTCATTGTTATAACCAAACAAAAGCGTAATTTCATTTTTCGGATTCAGTGAAATTCCCGAAAAACTAAAGCTTCCAGAAACCGAAGTCCCTTCCAACGGGAACAAATCTGTCACTGTAAAATTTTCTTTTATTCCTAAAAACTTCAAGTTATTGTTGACCAGTTTATCCAAAGCATTTTCTATATTCAATTGATTCAGATTAATGAAATTTCCGCCTGTTTGAATAGATGAAAAATTCAAAAAAGCAAAATCTGCAGAAGCCGAAGACGTAATCGTGTAAACAGGTTTTTTGGTTTTTGGCAACATATTCTCACTCAAAGATGACAACCCGTCTGAGAAAAATAAGTATTCATCATGTCCTGTAAAATTGAGTTGTGAAAAACGTGTTCCTCCATCATACTTTGTGTTTTGCAAAACCGCCTTTAATTCTGTCCAGTTTCCGTCTGAAATCACATATTCTTTTTGTTTCTCAAAAGTATAATTCAAAAAGTACAAGGTCACTTTTGTATTCTTGATTTTTTGAAAGTAAGCATCCAGCAAATCCAGTTCTTTTTTTAAATCCCTTGTTTGACAGCTCAGCGAATTATCCCAAACTAATCCAATGGAACCTGATACTTTTTTAGCTATTTTATTTCCTTCAATAAAAGTATTTCCATAAAAATAATGCTGACCGCCAACATTCTGCATCACAACACTTGGAATATTTTGCTGAATCGGAATCTTGAAAAGCAGTTTTTCAGAAGGCTGGTAATTTTCCTTTTTCAAAGAAGTCTGAAAGGATTGGTTCCAGTTGGAAAAAGCAATCGCTTCCCCTGAATTTTCAGCAATAGTTGGCGAAGCAGAAGCGCCTAAAACAGAAACATTAATCTCGAATTTATCCAGCTTTTTAGGATAACGGCTCACCAGTTGATACGCCAGATTATTTTTATCAAAAGCAGAAAGTTCTTCTTCATAACCAATAATAACAATTCGTTCTCCATTTTGCATTAAAGGATAAATTCGCGTTCTGAAATTATTCCCATCTACTTTTTCCAACAATCCCGGATCAACGCGACGATGTTCGATAGCCTCAAAAACCTGCTTCCCTTTGTTTTTATTTACCGGAACTGCTTCACGCATCTTCCCATTAATATCAATGGCATATCTCGAAACCGAAACATTTTCCGGCAACGGAAAAATAAGTTCTGCTTCCATCTGACGATTACCTGAATTAAAAAAATGCATTTCGGCAGTTGTATACGCAATATTTCCCACCACTTTCACATTAACAATCAGCTGACTCATTCTGACTTTTTCAGCTTCATCTCCTTTTACCGTCATCTCAGGACTTTGCGCAAAAGTTTTTAATCCCAAAAAAAACAAAAAGTAAAATATCAATTTCAGGTTTCCCTGAAAAATTTCCGGCTTAAACAAACACATATTTGATTTCATGATACGAAAGTTAAGATTGTATATTAGATATAGAGAATAAAAAACATATAAAGGTTGGGAATACCTTCAATTAATTTCATAAAAAAATCCCCAACCCTTATTTTCAAAGGGATGGAGATTCTATTTTAAATATCTAAATTACATCAGTGAAATAACTAAAATTAATAACAAGCTTTTAAAAAACTTAAATTAGATTATATCACTTATATGGTTTAGAAAAAATTATGCATTCAAAACTTTTTCCTGGTGACCAATACTTTCCTGGTGAATCGCTTTGAACATTTTCAAAACAAACTCTTCAGTAAGACCTTTTTTCTCACCTTCCAAAATCATTTTTCCTAAGATTTCATTCCAACGCGTATTTTGAAGAATCGCTACGTTAGCGTCTCTTTTTACCTGACCAATTTCGTCAGCTACTTTCATACGTTTTCCTAACAACTCTAATAAGTTAGCATCCAAAACGTCGATGTTAGCTCTTAATTTAGTCATTTTGTTGCTATACTCATCTGTAGTATCATCCGTTTTTCTGATAGTCAAATCTTTGATGATTTGTTTCAAAACGTCTGGAGTAACTTGTTGAGCAGCATCAGACCAGGCGTTGTCCGGATCGTAGTGCGTTTCGATAATCATACCGTCATAGTTCAAATCTAAAGCCTCTTGCGTTACTTCAAAAATCATTTTACGATCTCCTGTAATGTGAGATGGATCGATGATTAATGGTAAATCAGGGAATTTATTTTGCAATTCGATAGCAATCTGCCATTCCGGAATGTTTCTGTATTTTGTTTTTTCGTAAGTAGAGAAACCTCTGTGGATAACTCCTAATTTCTCGATTCCAGCCATGTGTAAACGCTCAACACCACCTAACCATAAAGCTAAATCCGGGTTTACAGGGTTTTTAACCAAAACGATTTTATCAGTTCCTTTCAAAGTATCAGCAATTTCCTGAACGGCAAATGGATTTGCAGTTGTACGTGCACCAACCCATAAAACGTCGATATCATGCTCTAAAGCCAATTTACAATGCGCTGCAGTCGCAACTTCAGTTCCCATTAGTAAACCAGTTTCTTTTTTAGCTTTTTGCAGCCATTTTAAACCAATTTCTCCAACACCTTCAAATCCTCCCGGACGCGTTCTTGGTTTCCAGATACCAGCTCTGAATACACTAACTTTTGAATCTTTCAATTCGTGTGCGATTTTCAAAACCTGATCTTCCGTTTCTGCACTACAAGGTCCAGCTATCACAAGTGGGTGATTTAAATTGAAATCCTCTAACCACTTTCTCATTTCTTTCTTATTTTCCATCTTATTCTTAATTTACTTTTTAGTTGTTAATCCGTTTAATATCTCTTTTATTTTATTTGTGCTTTCCATTTCTTCAAAAATGGCATTGTAATTTTCTTCTTTTAGCAAATCCCTAAACCGACTGAGATTTGAAATATATTCTTCTAATGTTTCAATAACGTGTTCCTTGTTCTGCTTAAAAATCGGTGTCCACATTGCGGGCGAACTTTTTGCCAGACGAACCGTGCTTTCAAATCCACTTCCCGCCATATCAAAAATATCCTGTTCGTCTTTTTCCTTATTCATCACCGTTTTTCCGAGCATAAAAGAACTAATGTGCGACAAATGCGAAACGTAAGCAATGTGTTTGTCGTGCGAAGTCGGATCCATATATCGAATTCTCATTCCAATTTCGCTGAAAAGCTTCAAAGCCTTTTCCTGCAATTTAAAAGTGGTTTTTTCCACCTCACAAATGATGTTCGTTTTCCCCTGAAACAAACCTCTTATCGCCGCCGAAGGTCCTGAGAACTCCGTTCCTGCTATAGGATGTGTTGCGATAAAATTTCTTCTTTTCGGATGATTGGCAACTGCATCACAAATTGGCTTTTTAGTCGAACCTACTTCAAAAACAATGGTTTGTTCTCCAACCGCATCCAGCACTTTTGGCAAAACGATCAAGGCAACATCCACCGGAACCGAAACAATTACAAAATCGGCCTCAGCCAAATCTTCAAAGTTTCCTGCCTGATCGATAACGCCCAAATCAATCGCTTCCTGCAAATGATTTTCGTTCTTATCAATCCCAAAAATAGTAGCATCCGGATGTTTCTCTTTGATGTCCAGCACCATCGAACCGCCAATCAGCCCTATTCCTATTACGTATACTTTCATAATTCTTTTTATTAGAAGCTAATTCCTGCTATCCGCTTCAATCTTTTCTGTCGAACCCCGGCAAAAAAGGATTTCCACTTCTATCAGGACTAGGGCTTCTCGTTTTTTTTAGACCTCCTTTTTTGTTATCCTTTTTTTGTCATTCCGAGGAACGAGAATCTCCGCAAGTAACTCCACAATCAAAAGAACCAATCTTTGTCAATCTTGCAACGGAGATTCCTCGTTCCTCGGAATGACAAATTGTGGCAAAAAAATTAAAATCTATCTATCGCCTCTTGTACCTTTTCCTCTTTCACACACAACGAAAACCTGATATATCCTTCACCATTGCTCCCGAAGATTGTTCCCGGTGTAATGAAAATATGTTTCTCGTATAATATTTCGTCAATGAACTTCTCTGCTGATGCGATTCCTTCCGGTAATTTTGCCCAGACAAAAAGTCCAACTCCTTCTTTATAAACTTCACAGCCTAATTTTTCTGCCAGTTTTTCTGTCAATTCTCTACGTCTTCTGTAGATTTTATTTTGGTCTTCAAACCATGATTTATCACAATTCAAAGCCGCAATTGCACCTTTCTGAATTCCGTAAAACATACCGCTGTCCATGTTACTTTTTACTTTTAGGACTGCATCGATAATTTCAGGGTTTCCTAAAACCATTCCGACTCTCCAGCCTGCCATGTTGAAGGTTTTACTAAGTGAATTTAATTCTAAAGCCACATCTTTTGCACCTTCAACCTGCAACAAACTCATCGGATTATCATTCAAAACAAAACTATACGGATTATCGTTAACCAATAATATGTTGTTTTTTTTAGCAAAAGCAACCAATTTTTCAAATAACGCCAAACTTCCTCTCGCTCCTGTCGGCATGTGCGGATAACCCAGCCACATAATTTTTACTTTCGAAAGATCTAATTTTTCCAAAGCTTCAAAATCCGGTTCCCATGCATTTTCTTCTTTCAAATCATAATAAACCGGAACTGCGCCTACCAAATTTGTTACCGAAGTATAAGTTGGATAACCCGGATTCGGAATCAAAACATGATCGCCTTCATTTAAAAAGGCCAACGAAATATGCATAATTCCTTCTTTCGACCCCATCAAGGGCAAAATCTCGTTATTCGGATTTAACTCAACACCAAACTGATTCTGATAAAAATCTGCCATTCCCTTTCTCAATTCCGGCAATCCCTGATAACTCTGATAACCGTGCCCGTTTTCATCCTGAATGGCAGAGGCAACTGCTTCAATTACTGCTTTCGACGGACTCAAATCAGGGCTTCCAATTCCCATACTGATGATCGGTTTTCCTTCAGACATTAGTTGACGAACTTCTCTCAATTTTGAGGAGAAGTAGTATTCTTCAACTGTATCTAATCTTTTTGCTGTTGTAATCATTTTTTTTGTTTTTTTGCTTTAGGCTGTAAGCCGTAAGCTTTATGCTTTTTTTAAAACTTTTAAACTAACGACTAATCACTACTTACTTAATTAAGGCTTGGTATTTTTATATTCTCCCAACACCTTAAAATATTCTGCCATAATATTTAATAACGATTTGGCTTTCGAATAATCTTCATAATTCTCGAATGTTACATCTACGAAAAACGAATATTTCCAGGGCGTTTCAATTTTTGGAAGCGACTGAATTTTTGTTAAATTCAATTTGCAGTCACTCATTACATTCAAAACCGCTGCCAAACTTCCTCTTTTATGATCCAATTCAAATTTGATGGAAGCTCTGTTGATTTCGCTTTCCGGTAAAAATGAATTCTGTTTTTTAATAATCACAAAACGGGTCATATTGTTTTTGATTGTCTGAATTTCCGGTGCCAGAATTTCCAGATCATACATTTCAGATGCCGTCCTGCTTCCAATCGCTGCAATTCCTGTTAATTGATTTTGCTCAATTCTTCTGGCTGTTTCAGCTGTATCCTTATCTTCAACCAATTTGATGTTTGGATACTGTTTTAAGAAATCCATACATTGCAATAACGCCATCGGGTGCGAATGAACTTCTTTAATATCTTCAATCTTCTGACCTTTTAAAGCCATTAAATTCTGGTGAATACTTAAATAATGTTCACCAATAATGTGTAAATTATTCTTGTCAATCAAAGCATAATTCGGAATAATTGGCCCTGCAATCGAATTTTCAATTGCCATAACCGCCTGATCCGTCTTTCCTGAAAGAAGGCTGTCAACCAATTCTTCAAAAGACAAACATTCATCAATAGCCACGCTTTCAGAAAAATACTCCTTCACTACCTGATGATGAAAAGATCCTTTGATACCTTGTATTGCAATTTTAGTTGTCATATAGTCAAAAAAAAATCCTGATTTTCATCAGGATTGTATATTAGTTTTATTTGTCTTTTAATTTTTCTCAAATAACCATAGCACAATCCTAACTTCTACTAAAGAAGAAATAAAAGTTGTTGCTAAAATAAAAACGGTTAGTTGCCATTTTGTTTGTGTTATTTTTTAAATTCTGTGCGAATGTATAAATTATTTTAACTGCACCAAAAAAAATATTGCATTTTGTGAAACAAAAAAGGATTTCTTAACAAATTAAACTGGTTTTGTATGATATTTTAATAAATCAGGCTTAAAATGAGATTTAGACAATTGGTTTTGAGGAAGATTATATGACTCTTTGTATGATTACTCTATATATTATTTTGACGAAGGAGAAATCCTTTATTTTTCCTTTAAAATGGATAATAAAAGAGCTCTCTTTTTTACTCATCCTAAAATGAGGAAAGCCAGATTTAATTTTTAAAGAAAGAGGAAGTCTTCTTATTGCTTTATTGTAAATCGTTAAAATAATTTTTGCTATTTACTATTTGTATTTTTCAAGAATTCCATTCAACAAAATATTAAAACTGTACATAGGAAAATCGTCATTTATGACTTGTCCTTTTTTATCAATAACAATATAATGCGGTATACCATTGAATTTAAATAGCTGACGCAAATAATTATAATCGTCAGAGGGTAAACGATAAATTTTTTCTAATTCCTGTTCTTTAACAAATTTGTTATAAGGTTCAATTGGAGATAAGCTTTCATCAGTGATAAATACAAATTCAAAATCCTCATTGTCTTTATATTCCCTTCTCTTTTCTTTCATTTGTTTTATAGTTGCTACACATGGCCAACATGTTGTTGCCCAAAAGTCAATAAATAGTATTTTCCCTTTATGTTTTTTTATAATATTTTTAAAAATTTCTGTTGATTTACCCTCTGGTAATTTATTCTGTATGGCTCTAGTATTTATACTTACTTTGCGATTTATATTTTCATTCAAAAAATTATTTTGAAAGGAGGTAATTGGGAATTGTTTGTTTACAATTCTTTGGCCTTCTGCTTTCAAAAACGGATTTTTAATATCCTTTTGCAACTCGTTCCAATAGGCATGTGCATTTTCGGAGTTACTTCTTTTAATATCATAATCTAGTGCTCTTACTTTTATTATTTCGTAAACAAGGTTTTTTTCTAAATGAAATACATTTTTAACAACAGAATCTCTTAATTGCCATTTTTCCATAGTCACTTTTTCAGCTCTTGGTATATTTATAAATGGGTCAACATATTTTTGAGAATATGCCTTTGATGCGTTGCTGAAATTCTCACTAAATTGTTTTTGAAACTCTATAACCTCCACTGCAGATTTAAAAGTTCTATTTTTCATGCTTTTATTTAATGTTTTGTCATTTTCTGTAATTTCAATTTTTTCGTCTTCTAAATATTGCTCAAAAGTTTTTTCTGGTTTAAATGTAAAGCTACGTGAACTTGGTTTAGGATAAACTAAAATTGGCTTGGAATATTCAAATCGATTAACAAAAGTCGAAAAATCATCTACCGCTAAAAAACTTTGGTCATTTAAATCCAAATTTTTCAAAAAATCAAAATAATCATTTTCTACTGGTATTTTCAAAACTGAATTAGAAGGGTCTTCTTTGGCGTAATAGTCTCTGTTACTAACAAAATCAAACAAATGATTGGCATTTTCTAAATCAACTTTGTTTTTTAATAAAACTTTTGCTTTATCAGATATCATATTGTTTTTGAGATAGGTATCTAAATTTTCCAAGTTCTTTTTATATTCGATAGCTTCCTCTTCTTTAAAAGCTTGAGGAGAAAGTGTTTTTCTTTTTTTATCAAATGATTTTTCGTTAAAGTTCATCAAGTCTTCATTTACCTTTGCAAGTGGACCTTTAAAAATTATGTTCTTGAAACTATAAACTGTATTTCGTATTCTATCAGCAAGCAAAAATTCATCCCAATCTAAAATCATAACTAAGGGTTGTTCTGGTTCCAAATAAAATTTAACTGGTTTTTTTTAAAAAACTAAATAAGAATAAGTGGGATTTGTTAACGGAATGTTAGCTTCAAAACGGCCATCAGGATAAACTTCAATAACTACAGGATAATCTTCCCTTGTAATGTCATTTTGGGTGTATACGATTCCGGTTTTAAAACCTAATCGAACATCATAACCTTTTATATATCCAATCAGTCTGCCAGTTGATTTATTAAAAAAATCTTTAGAATTGAAATTTGCTAATGGTTTTTTGGTTGACTTTTTAAGTTCCCTACCAATCCATTTTGTAACGTCCTCTGGAATTTCTTTAGATTTATTAGCCTTTTCAGTTCCTTCTACCAATGAAATTCCAAAAACTTCATTATTGTAGTCAATCTTTTTTATTTCTTCATTTATTGGAGGAAATAGCAATACAATTGTTTTTTCTGCTGATTCCGGCATCGTTATTTTTTCATCAAATTTCGCTCCTTCGATGCCTACAACATTTAGTTTTACATTACTGTCTAACTGAATAAAAATATCTTTTCCAAACGTTACCCACCAATTTGGTATGAATTTATTATGAATATGAATTCTTGTTTCATTTTTGTTTAGTTCAATTTTCGAAATATGAATTATTCCACTATTAGAAACTTCGAATGCTGGGCTTTCAATAATTCTCTGCGCAAATACCTTAGAACCAATTAGCAGCAAAAAGACTAAGATCGTGTTTTTCATGTGGGGAAGGTTAATGATAGACTTCAAATATATAAATAAAAGCTAATGGTTTTCAAAAACACAATTTTATTTATTAAATATTTTCTTGCCAATAAAGCTTATTTTCAAAACTTTAAAAACCTCATTTCCTTACAACCATAGGGGATTTTCAAATCATAAGTAATTAAACGCCATTTGGATTTAAAATTCATTTATTTCATTATGATTCCAATAGAAGTGAAATACTTTTGTGCAGAGGTCGACACATAAATTGTAATGTAAAACGGGACACAAAAGAAGTTAATGATGAATTACAATAGCTCCTCAAAAAAACTAAAACAATCCAGAAACCGGATTATTCTTAATTCCGATTTTTGAATAATCAAAACCCATTTTTTGCTGCAATAATGAGGCATACACAGATCTGAAATCAATTTGGTGTTTTAAATCGCCATTGTCTAAGTCGGCTAAGTTTGGATTATTCCCTAAAATTGTTCCTTTATTACTTCCTCCAATCACAAACATTGGTGCTGCAGTTCCGTGATCGGTACCGCTTCCGTTGTCTTTGACGCGTCTTCCAAATTCAGAAAACACAACAACAGTAACATTTTGCAGCAATTGTGCCTGTTTCAAATCGTTATAAAAACTAAATAACGCGTCATTTAATTCTGTCAATTTTCTTTCATGGAGAGAAAGCTGATTATCATGTGTATCGAAACCGCTGAGAGAGGTGTAATATACTTTCGAATTCAGATTTCCTTTTACCAATCGGGCAATCCATTCCAGGTTTTTAGACAATCCGGTTTTTGGATAACTGATTTCGGTTTTGGATTGTTTCAGGGCATTCTGAATATCATCTGATCCTTCTACAACCGAATTGGCAATTTTACGAACGAAATCTAATTGCGGATTATCGGACAGTTTTTCATTTTCCTTATTTGATTTCACCTTAAAGCGATCCGGGTCTTTTACCGTTATTGTATTTGGTTCTATTCCTTTTAGTGCCAGATTGTCTATCGAATCCAGATTGATCCCGGCCGTTGGCTGATGATCGTGGCATTGTAGATCCAAATAACGCCCCAGCCATCCTTCGTTAATATATTTATTGGAATCTGCAGCAGTCTGCCAAATTTCCTGACTTCGAAAATGAGAACGCACAGGTTCAGGATACCCCACATTTTGAATTACCGTTAAATCTCCGTTTTGCTGCATTTGTGCAAAATCTTTTAAGGCAGGATGAAAAGCCATTCCTTTATTTTTACCTACAACTACATCTTTATTCAAAGCAATTTTGGTTCTAAAATCATAATACAAAGGATCTTCGTACGGAATAAAAGTATTCAATCCGTCGTTTCCGCCGTTGAGCTGAATAAACACCAGACATTGTTCGCCAATAACGAGATTATTCTGCGTACCAAAAGCATGCAAAAAGCTTGGAAGCACCAGCATTCCGCCGGTAAAAGTTCCTGTCAGGTTTAGAAAATTTCTTCTGTTCATAGCTTTACTTTTAAGTCAATTGATATTCCGGCAGTTTGGTGATGTAATTAAACAAACGGATTACTGCAAAATTGGCATTAGGATCTTTAGGATCGAAATCGTATTTAAGCAAATTTTCCATGTCTTTTTGCATCGATTCATTTACAGTAAACAATAGCCTGTTGGATAATTCGGCAATAATGGTTTTATTATTTCCGTCAGCATTATAATTAATCCTGACTTCTCTTTTTTCAAATTCTTTTTTTGGCTTTGAATTTTCTTCTCCCATCATCATATTGGGTACTTTTTTTGAAAGACTTCGCCCGCTGCACAATAAATCTGAAGTGTTATTGCGCTGCAGATAAACCTGCGAAGTCAGCCATGAGTTTCCTCCATCCCAGCCTTTCACATTGACCTGATTGTATAAATCCATTCCTTGTTGTTTTAAAAAAGCAACAATCATGGTTTCATCATACTCTTTCAATTGCAGCTCGTCAATAAGCTGAAAAATATAAACCAAAGGATCTTTTATTTTTTTTCCGGAATTATCTTTGGTATATTCTTCTGTAAAAATTTTGGTAAGCAAAGGTTCAATTTCAAAATTTACTTTTCTGAAATAATCACCATAATATTTAACCGATTCTTCTGAAGGATTATCGTAAAGAAACCATTTGAGGATTTTTCGTGTAATGAGATACGGAATGTTTTTTTGTTCAAAAATAATATCAACCAAATCATCTGCCTTCCAGTTTCCGGTTTTGCCGAAATAGGTTTTATCGCTATTGTCTTCTGCCTTTATTCTATAAACAGCACTTTCATCGCCGGTATTTAATCCAGCCAAAGCGCGTGCCCCGTTTTTGATATCTTCTTCGGTATAATTTCCGATTCCGATGGTGAATAATTCCAATAGTTCACGACTCAGGTTTTCGTTGATTTTACCTTTTCTGTTATCGGCGTTGTCCAAATATTTTACCATGGCGTTTGATTTTACCATTTGTTTGGTCAGTTCCTTGAAATTGCCAAAAGCATTTTCGCGTAAAATCATATTGTGCTGGTAAATCCAGTAATTGATTTTTACTTTTTGGGAAGTGGAAACGAAATGATTGTGCCAGAAACAAACCATTTTTTCTCGTAATGGAAATTCACCGGATTGCATTTTAGCAATCCACCATTTTTTCAATTCGGCAGTAGTTTCGTTTTCTTTTTTCTGAATTTTCTTTTTCTCTTCCGGATCGAGATTTTTTATAAGTTGGCGTGATTCTTTATATTCAGCAAGTGTTTTGGGATCATCATTTAAAAAAGCAGGTAAATCTTTATCGAACTTTGCATCATAAGATTTCTTTAGAAACTTTTCTAATCCTATTTTTTCAATTTTAGCAGCTTCCTTTCCTGAGAAGCCCAATCGTAATGACCAAAGATTGCTTTTTTTCATAATGCGAAGATTATTTAAATTAAGACTTTGTTTTTTTGGAAAGGTTTAATTGGAGGAAGGTTCTGAGATTTTAACTGGTAAATTCTAAGAATTTATTAAGAATTTCAGATAAATTAAAATTTGAGATGGTGTGGTGGAAATGATATAAAATGTACTTAACTCTAAATATATTAAATTAATTCGAAGTTATGTCTCTGTCTTTTTATCAATAGAATTTTGTAAAGAAAATTATTATTGCAAAAATTATTAAAAAAACAAAAAATGAATTAAATGAATCTTTAATTCCCTTTTTTATTATCCTTTTTTTATCATTTTTTGCATTGTTTGAAATGGTAATTCTAGATATGTCAGCAGGACTAGCGTTATTAGGAATAGTTTGATTTTTACCATCAAAAATAATCAGACGCATTATGTCAGATACTGTTAGTACTATTAAAACAAGCACTAAATTCAAAAGAAGTTTAAGTAGTATTTTAGAGATTAAAGTGAATGGCGAAAAAAAGAATATTGGATCATACCAAACATAAAAAGTAGCTATTAAAAACATCCAAACAGTTATAAAATCAACTGTTGTAGTATCTTCATCTGAAAAGGCATAATTTAAATTAATGTTTAGAACATTTGAATTTGGTATAATAAAAACAGTACTATTTAAATCTCTGTAAATTCCAGTTGATCTTTCTAAAATTTTTGTTTCGGTAAGATAAATAGCCTCTAGTGTTCCTGTAGTATTACATATTGAATATGATGAAAGTAAACCAGTATATAAATTATCGTCAGTATCTTTATCTCTTTTTACAAGCACATCAACATTAACACAATTACACTTTCCTTTAGAAAGCGAAAATTCTTTGAAATCTTTGATTTCTCCTTTAAAATAATAATGCCAGTGATTTGTAAAACGTAAAACCTCAAAAAAACGATCTAATCTAAAATTCCTTACAATTTCAAAAAAAGCATATGCAACAAAAAAAGCTGCACCATATAACGAAGTAAGATATTTCAAAACCGTAATAAAGTTCTCATATTTAATTAATGGAACAGTATCATTTGTTACTTCATCATAGAACACTTTACAACCTTTGTAACTTATATGTATAAAATAATTATGAAAAATTAGAATAGTAAGAACATTTAATAGTAGACCGAACAGAACACTATAAAAAATAGAATGAGACCAAGATTTTGAGTCAAATTGCTTTGAAAAACCTCCCTGATAATAAGTCCTTCTAAAAAGAAACCCTGGTATTAAAATAAATATTATTAATATCAGGGTTTTAAGTGCAATATCCATATATGCTGCTTATGAAAATTTCATAACTGTTATTTTCTTACCATTACCTCTAGTAAACGTATGCACGGTATTATGTTCTTCAATATCTTTTTTGCCTTGATTATTAATCCCAGTAGCAAATTCAATAAACTCTTCTCGAGTAGAAGGATCTTTTAATAATTCAATAGCTTCATCACTAATTAAAGTATTACTAGTAGAAAATACTGATATAATTTTTCCCCACATTAAACCTAACATAGAAAAAATAGCTAATGCATAGTTTGTAATTTTCATAATTAATGTTTTCTTGGTTAATCAAATATATATAATTTTTAAACTCGAGAGATTAATTAAACTGAAAAATTATATAAATTTTATCATCAGAGAATCTCATTTAATTGAATTGTCGCTAATTTTATTTCATAAAAAAACAATTCAACATCTAAATTAATGCGCAAAAGTAAGTTTAAATAAATTATATAATGTCTTTAAAAGAGTTAAAATTTCAAACCAAGTTACATACCGTAATTTAATAATGAAAAAGAATAGTAGTAAAAGTAGTTATTACTTTAGTACAACAACTTCACAATGATTACCAAATATCAATCTTTTCATGTATTTAAAAAAGAGTTGGTGAACCTCCATTGAAACAAAAAGTGGGAAATAGCTCCTAAAAAACAAAAGCAGCTATCATTACAATAACTGCTTTCTATTAACTTCAGAATAAATCTTTTCTCTTTATTCTATCTTCTTTTCTATAAAAAATTAAGACCCACACATTTCACAATCTTCAGGTCCTGCAGCTTGTGCTTTTAACAACATCGCTTTGTATTCCTCAATATTGATTTCTTCAGTAGTTTCTGCAACTAAACTTGGTGTTTCTTCTTTTTTATCGTTGTTTAATGTAAACTTAATTGCATCAACTGCTGATTTTGTTCTTAGGTAATACATTCCTGTTTTTAAACCGGACTGCCAAGCGTAGAAGTGCATTGACGTAAGTTTAGAATAGTTAGCATCCTGCATGAACAAGTTCAATGATTGTGATTGGTCAATGAAATATCCTCTTTGGCGAGACATATCAATAATGTCTTTCATCGACATTTCCCAAACGGTTTTGTATAATTCTTTCAGGTCTTGCGGAATCACATCAATATTTTGAACAGATCCGTTATGACGCATGATTTCTTGTTTCAAAGTCTCGTTCCACAAACCTCTGTCTACTAAGTCATGTAGTAAGTGTTTGTTTACTACGATGAATTCCCCAGACAATACACGACGTGTGTAAATGTTTGATGTATACGGTTCAAAAGCCTCGTTGTTTCCTAAAATTTGTGAAGTCGAAGCAGTTGGCATTGGCGCAACTAACAATGAGTTACGAACTCCGTGTTCTACCACTTCTTTTCTTAATGAAGCCCAGTCCCAACGGCCTGATAATTCTTCATCTTTCATTCCCCACATATTGTATTGGAATTCTCCTTTAGACATTGGAGAACCTCCAAATGTAGAATATGGTCCTTCTTCTTTTGCCATTTCCATAGAAGCGGTTACAGCTGCGAAGTATAAAGTTTCGAAAATTTCCTGGTTCAATACTTTTGCTTCATCGCTTGTAAACGGTAAACGCAGCATGATAAAAGCATCTGCTAAACCTTGTACTCCTAATCCAACCGGACGGTGACGTAAGTTAGAGTTTTCAGCTTCTTTTACAGGATAATAATTTCTGTCGATTACTTTGTTCAGGTTACGGGTTACGCGTTTTGTAACATTATAAAGCGCTTCATGATCAAATTTTCCGTTTTCAATAAACATTGGCAACGAAATAGAAGCTAAGTTACAAACTGCAATTTCATCTTTTGATGTGTACTCCATAATCTCAGTACACAAGTTAGAAGAACGAATTGTTCCTAAATTCTTGTGGTTCGATTTACGGTTGGCTGCATCTTTGTACAACATATAAGGCGTTCCGGTTTCGATTTGTGATTCCAGGATTTTCTCCCATAATTCACGAGCGCGGATTGTTTTTCTACCTTTTCCTCTAAATTCGTAATCTGTGTACATTGCTTCGAATTCATCTCCGTAAACATCGTACAATCCTGGACATTCGTTAGGACACATTAAGGTCCATGTTGTATCTTCCTGCACACGTTTCATAAATAAATCGGATGTCCACATCGCGAAGAATAAATCTCTTGCACGCATTTCTTCTTTTCCTGTGTTTTTCTTTAAATCAAGGAAATCGAAGATGTCAGCATGCCAGGTTTCGATGTAAATCGCAAAACTTCCTTTACGTTTTCCACCACCCTGATCTACGTAACGAGCCGTATCGTTGAATACTCTCAACATCGGCACGATTCCGTTTGAAGTTCCGTTTGTACCGCGGATGTAAGATCCCGTTGCACGAACGTTATGAATAGAAAGACCGATTCCTCCCGCTGATTGCGAGATTTTAGCCGTTTGTTTTAAAGTATCGTAAATTCCGTCAATACTGTCATCCTGCATTGCCAAAAGGAAACAAGAAGACATTTGAGGTTTTGGAGTTCCTGCATTGAACAACGTTGGCGTTGCATGCGTAAAGAACTTTTTAGACATTAAGTCGTACGTTTCAATGACCGATTTTAAATCGTCTAAGTGAATCCCAACCGAAACACGCATCAACATATGCTGTGGTCTCTCAACAATTTTTCCGTTAATTTTTAGCAAATACGAACGCTCCAAAGTTTTAAATCCGAAGTAATCGTAATTAAAATCTCTAGTGTAAATGATATGAGAATCAAGGAAAGCTGCATTTTCCTGAATCACTTTAAATACCTCATCCGAAAGTAACGGAGCGTCTTGCCCGTTTCTTGGATTTACGTAGTGATACATATCTTTCATCGTTTCTGAAAACGACTTTTTAGTATTAGAGTGTAAGTTTGAAATTGCCACACGTGCTGCCAGTTGCGCATAATCAGGATGTGCAATAGTCATAGAAGCTGCCGTTTCTGCCGCAAGATTATCCAATTCAGATGTAGAAACTCCGTCATACAATCCTTCGATAACCCTCATGGCTACCTTCACAGGATCTACGAGTTCATTTAACCCGTAACACAATTTTTTGATTCTTTCTGTAATCTTATCAAACATTACCGGCTCCTTGTGGCCATCTCTTTTTACTACATACATAAGCTTACTTTTTTATTGTTTTTAAAAAAAATGAAAGACTCCGGAAAACAAATTCCATTGCTTAACATCACGTGATTTTTAATATTTTTTGAGAATTGCAGGATTCCCATAGTTGTTCGATTTCCAATCTGAAACAGACGAAAATAATTGTAAAAATGTTATTTGGATCTTCGATTTGGGATAGAGATCCAATCTTAAAATTGTCTAGTATAGAAACTTTCGTTTCCTGATTTTATTTTCTCTAGTGTTCGTGGTAGCCACTAAAGTTGGGTGATCTAAAAATCTGCATCAAATGAGATTTTCTGAGCATCACTATCGGTATTCATTACACCTGATTTTTGATATTCGGCAACACGTTTTTCAAAGAAATTGGTTTTTCCCTGAAGAGAAATCATATCCATAAAATCAAACGGATTCGCTGATCCATATACACGTTCGCATTCTAATTCTACCAATAACCTGTCGGCAACAAATTCTAAATATTGTGTCATCAATGCGGCATTCATTCCAATCAAACTTACCGGAAGAGATTCTGTAACAAATTCTCTCTCGATATCTAACGCATTAACGATGATTTCCTTGATTCGGTCTTTTGGAACTTTATTAATCAAATGATGATTATGTAAATGTACTGCAAAATCACAATGTACACCTTCGTCGCGGGAAATCAATTCGTTAGAGAAAGTCAAACCTGGCATTAACCCACGTTTTTTCAACCAGTAAATAGAACAGAAAGCTCCTGAAAAGAAAATACCTTCAACTGCTGCAAAAGCAATCAGTCTTTCAGCAAACGAATCAGAATCAATCCATTTTAAAGCCCAGTCCGCTTTTTTTCTGATGGCAGGAAAAACTTCCAAAGCATTAAACAATTCTGCTTTTTCTGCTTCATCTTTCACGTAAGTGTCAATCAGCAAAGAATAGGTTTCGCTGTGAATGTTTTCCATCATGATCTGGAATCCATAGAAAAATTTCGCTTCGGCATACTGTACTTCATTTACAAAGTTCTCAGCAAGGTTTTCATTTACGATTCCGTCAGAAGCAGCAAAGAATGCCAAAATGTGTTTGATAAAATATCTTTCGTCGTCACTAAGTTTGTTGTTCCAATCTGTCAAGTCCTGATGTAAATCGATTTCTTCGGCAGTCCAGAAACTAGCTTCCATTTTTTTGTACCATTCCCAAATATCATGATGTTTGATTGGAAAAATGACGAAACGATTCTTATTTTCTTGTAGTATTGGTTCAACTTGTGACATTGCTGTTTTTATTTAATTTTTATAATGAATTTCCCCTTATTCATAACGATTACAAAGATTGTCATTTGTAGCCAAAAATGAAAGCCAAACTTATTCACAATTCGGTGTAGTTTTTAACAAAGCAAAAAAATGAAACTTTTTTCAGACAATAATTAATTAACTGTAAATGAATTACTTAAATATCACCATTCCGCTCGAAACCCCTGTAGAATATAGAATTTTTACAATCAAAAACAAGAAATTTAAAATAGTTTTTAAAAGTTTTTTTAGTGCTAAAAAATTATTTTTTTGAGTTAAAAAATATCGAAATTAACCCTTAACTAAGGCGGCGATATTTTTATGAATTTTTATGCTCTTCTGCTACTTTTTCGAGCTCTAAGTACCAATCTTCTCCAAAACGGCGAATCAGGGCTTCTTTGACAAATTTATAAACAGGAACTTCTAATTCCTTGCCTAAAGAACAGGCATCATCACAAATATCCCACTTGTCATAATTCACGGCAGCAAATTCTGTAAAGTCTTTCACACGAATCGGATACAAATGACAGGAAACAGGTTTTTTCCAGGTCACGATTCCCTGGTTGTAAGCCTGCTCGATTCCGCAAAGCGCCGTTTTACCGTCAAAAATTACGTAAGCACAATCTTTATTATCGATTAATGGCGTTTCAAGATCGCCATCAGTTCCGGTTACCCAGGTTCCTTGTGCTTCGATAGCGGCAATTCCTTCTTTCCGTAAAAAAGGTTTTACTTTTGGATATATCTCTTCCAGAATTTTAGTTTCCGCTTCGCTTAAAGGCGCACCGGCATCTCCGTCAACACAACAGGCACCTTTACAAGCCGACAAGTTGCACACAAATTCTTTTTCAAGAATATCTTCTGAAATAATGGTTTTACCTAATTGAAACATAATACTTAAATACTGTAATTTATAAAGTGCAAAGATAGCTAAAGAAAGCGGATAAAAAATTTACCGGAAAGATTCACAGAGTTTTCACAATCATTCATAAAGGATAATCCGGGTTTTGAATTTTTATAATATAACGTTACGAAATATGTATTAATAAAAGACTATTGTTACAAATATCACTTATTCCCATCTAAAAACATATTTTTAAAACAAATCATGTTGTGTTTGAAAAACAATTAATTTTATTATTTACTTTTGCGACAGTTTTTTAACCCTTTAAAATCAAAGCGATATGCTGGAAATCGACTTTAAAGAAATCATTACGGTTGGAATGGTGCTTTTTGCCGTAATTGATATTGTAGGTTCTATTCCTATCATTGTAAACCTAAGAGCAAAAGTAGGTCATATAGAATCTGAGAAAGCTTCTATAGTTGCCGGAATGATTATGATTATTTTTCTTTTTATTGGAGAAGGTTTATTAAATCTTATCGGTATTGATGTGCATTCTTTTGCCGTTGCAGGCTCTTTCGTTTTATTCTTCCTGGCCCTGGAAATGATTTTGGGAATTCGAATTTACCGTGATGAAGAACCGGGATCTGCTTCCATAGTTCCTTTAGCTTTTCCTTTGATTGCTGGAGCCGGAACCATGACCACTTTACTATCATTACGTTCACAATTTCATACTATCAATATCATTATAGCTATTCTGCTGAATATTATCTTAGTTTATATTGTTCTGAAATCTTCTAAAAAAATTGAAGACTTACTAGGCGAAAACGGACTTGGAGTAGTCCGTAAGACGTTTGGAGTAATACTTTTGGCAATTGCTGTTAAATTATTCGCTGCTAATGTTAAAGGTTTGTTCGTCTAACAGATATTTTTATAAATTTGCCCCAATAAAATCCTTAAATACAGCTTATAGATCTCTTATTGAAAAGCTTTACTTTATTATTTTAGACAAACAAAACAGCCTTATGAAAATTTTCACTTCTATTTTAGTGCTTTTGGCACTAGCTTTAATTGTTTTTAATATTACATTGCTGGACTTTAAAAATCCTCTTGAGGGAGATAGTATGGTAGCTTTTATTGGAATCGCTGCTTCATTTTGTGCCGTTTTAATTCTTTTGATTTTTAGAATTTCCAAAAAAATTGAGGAAAAAAGCAATGGCAGATAATATATTTGATGTTTTAATTATCGGCGGAGGCGTATCCGGCATTTCCTGCGCACTTGTTCTGGGTTCAGCGAAAAACAAAGCCTTTGTTACCGATAAAAAAATCGGAATTCTTACCCATCAGAAGAATTCTTCTTTGCAGGAAGCCATTTTTTACAATGCATACGGAATAACGCCAGGCAAATTAGGGTCTGAATTACTTTTTGAAAGCACACAGGATTTGGCAATGACTTATCCACACATCGGTCAGATTCCAAATGAGAAAGTGATTAAAGTAGAAGGATCTTATCCTGAATTTACTGTAGTTACCAATAAAAACTCTTACCAGACTAAAAGCATCGTTATCGGGATTGGTTCTGCCAATACTTTTGACATCGAAGGCCTGATGCAATACATTGAACCACACAAAAAGGCACTTCCCGAAAAACAGCGTATTCAGCTCAAAAATGATGATCATAAAGTAACTGATGGAATTTACGTAATTGGAACTTTAGCAGGCTGGAGAAGCCAATTGGCTATTGCTGCCGGAAGCGGTGCTGCTGTGGCTACTGACATCCTGACTTTATGGAATAATGGTATACAGACGCATTCGCACGATAGTATTCGATAAACTGTTTTTTAAAATTAAATTATATAAGTTATACAATTCAATATAATGATTTATGCATATATTAAAATGAACTTATATAACTTACATGGTTAAAATTATTTCACCGAAACAATTTCGTTCACCTTAATGTGTTTCTCTGTATCGGTTTTCCAAATTTCCCCTTTTAAAGTTACTTCTTCACCCTCTTTCAATTGCTTGTAGTTTTGAGGGCCGCCAACATTTACAATGCTGATTACAGCAAAATAAATCTCATTTTTATCGGTATTGATTTTAGCCGTATAACCATCTTTTCCAAACTCAATCGACTGCACTTTTCCTGAAACCATGTTTTTATCTTTCATACAAGCACATGAAATTACAAAAGTCATTATAACAAACAGGAAACTTATTTTCTTTAGGTTTTTCATCTTATATTTTTATTTCCTCCAAATTTCGGGAAGATTAAGAAAATTTCTATTATACAATATTCTAAAAAAGTAGTATTATTTATTGTAAGGCAGTACAACTTCCGGCTATAATTTTTATATTTTCGTCAAATTGTTTCCAGACACGAACGTAACGAAAAACACCATTTATTGGGGTATTATCAAATACTCCTTTTAAAGAAATGGTTACTGCAACTACAGCCGTATCATCAATTACATTAATGATTTGATCTGAAGCTTCAAGTAAATCAATTTTCATTTTACCTGAACGATATGAATCTAAATCGAATTCTTTGGTAATGGTATTTCCGTTCGGCAAATTGAACAGCAAATCGTCGTGCAGGATTTTTT
>Ga0247809_1000356_pt1 | contig 22144 bp, 26 predicted proteins | sample UWRJL104311B1_FD_180951 | JGI IMG/M metagenome (GOLD analysis project Ga0247809, IMG submission 180951) | Plant litter microbial communities from Arlington Agricultural Research Station in Wisconsin, United States - UWRJ-L104-311B-1 | ecosystem: Environmental > Terrestrial > Plant litter >...
AGTAGAAGACGTTGCGGACCGGTCCGAGCTTCTTGCTGGCCATCACCTCTTCCTCGTCGCTCACGGTCGGGATCCTTGGGCGATCCACGTGCGGAGCAGTTGGATGTTGTCCGCCTTCCACGGGGCATCGCACGGCATTGTCCCGTCCGACAACCGGTCGACGATAGCGTCCTGGTACTTCACGACATCGTCGTAGCTCCACAGGTCGAACGCTTTGCGCATGCTCTCGCGGTCGCTCTCCCGGAATAACGGCCGGACGTCAGTGGCAAAACCCAGAACAGTCGGAGCATTCATGCGTATCCACCTTTCTCTACGTCCGGGCCGGCCCCGAATCATGTCCACAATTGTGCGGCCCTACGTCGGTGACGGCCCTAGCCATCTGTCGCAATACCGGTCGGCAGATGTCGAGTCGTATCCGCAGCTACCCGTGCCCCGGTGCCTTGGGCCGGGGCCGACCGAAGCGGCGCCAGCCGGCAAGAGGTTGGTTCTGTCCTGATCCGAACCGTCCGTGTCCTTTCACGTTCTACCCATAGGGTCCGAATCAGCGGATAATTAGGGCCCTGTAGTTCCGCGACTTCAGCCGATCACGCCATGATGGGCGCGCGTCACTTGATTTTGACGAGTGAACGTGTCGACTGGACGTCTGACCACGAATCGATTTTCAAGTGCAGATCGCAGGAGGCCGCGTGTCGTCGAACTCTAGAGCCTTAGCTGACTTTCTTCGCGCGCATCGCGAGCACCTTCGTCCCGAAGATGTCGGGCTGCCGGCTGAACCGAATCGACGCGTGCGCGGTCTGCGGCGGTCCGAGGTCTCGCAACTCGCCCACATTAGCGAGCAGTACTACACGCGTCTGGAGCAGGGAAGAACCCATCAGCCCTCAGAGTCCGTGCTCGCCGGGCTTGTAACCGCCCTGGCTCTCGATGATTACGCGGCCGCGTATTTCTATAAGCTCGCGCTGCCGGCACCGCCCGGAATACCCGCGCCGAAGATTGTGGCCGTCAGCGAACTGGTCGTACAGCTCGTCGCCCACCGTTCGGAACTTCCTGTCCTCGTCACCGACCGGAACCAAGATGTGCTCCTGATCAACGACTTGGGCTCAGCGTTGTTTCCTGCGCTGAAGCCCGGAATCAACGTCGTCGAGACGGTGTTCGCGACCCCGCAGCAAGCTCGCGCGCTAGACGGCTGGAAAGATGTCGCAAGCCACGCTGTGGCTGCGTTGCGCTTCAACGCCGACCCAGCTGATGAGCGACTACAGCAGATCGTTGGCAGGCTGTCTGTCCGCGATCCTGACTTCCGTTCTCTTTGGGCAGATCACCAAGCCCGTCCTTTCGAATCCGGTACCGCTCCCGTCTTGGTCGACGGATTCGGGTTCGGGAGCGTCCCTTGGCACACTTTAGAGATCCCTGGCGGCTTCTTCCTCACCGCCTACCTGGCGACGGAAGGCTTCTCCGAAGCGGCCATCGCTTTCCTGCGGGAGCAGAGCGCAGCGACATCGTCGCCCCGCGACGTCGCTGCAATCCAAGAGTATTTAGCACGCGCCGAGGCAGCCACGCTCGACGCGATCACGAACGCCGCGGCCAAAGCTGACGTCGCCTAACCGCCAGCTGCTACAGCGCGGGGTCGTCGAACTGCACGGGTTCTGCAATCCGACGGATCGACTCAGGTTTGTGGCGAACGAGCCCGCCGCTGTGGACGCCTCCGGAACCGACCAGAGTGTCCTGATCGGACACTGAGCCTGGCATATCGATCGGACCGCGCAGGCTCTGGCGCAGGCGCTCGAGGACCTCGAAGGCCGGAGTTCCCGGGGGCGCCGGCCAAACCCCGATGAATAATCCACCGGCAGCATGCAGGTTCTGCCACGGGAACTCCACGACTCCGACGCCATCGACATAGGCCGGTACAACTCCTGATGTGAGCGGGACAGCGTCGTAGTCAGCCCAGATCGTGCGGAAGAGCGGCTCACGCACAGAGAGTTCACCGACGATCTCCTGCAGACGCGGATCCTCGGGTTCACCGTGAAAGCGCAGAGCCGCTACAACTGTCCGCGCCAACGTTTGCCACTGACTGGTCTCGCGAATTTCGGGAGCCATGTCGAATGCGATTTGCACCGCATTCGATCCGGGCACGATCGCGGGAAACAGGACCGAGGCCAGGTCGTTAGCCATGATGACGTCCTGATTGCGGTCATAGATGTAGACCGGCACGTCGGACCATTGTTCGACGATCTGCCTGACCGGTTCCGTAACGGTTACCGTTCGCGGCCGACGGGCGACTGGTGGTTCTGGCAGCGCCAACCGGTAGAAGTATGCGGCCGCGTCCGCATTGAGTCGCAACGCTCTTGTGAGCCCCGCAAGGACCTGTTCCGAAGGCTGGTGCGACCTCCCCTGTTCCAGCCGCGTGTAGTACTCGGGGCTGATACCGGCAAGCTCGGCCACTTCGGTCCGTTTGAGCCCGCTAAGCCGTCTTCCGGGGTCAGGCGGGAACCCGACATCCTCAGGTTTCACCTGGGCACGCCGCGCTTTGAGATATTGCGCGAATCGGTTCGAGAGCGGGGACATGGAGTCTCTCCAATAGGAGTCCGGAGAGTCAGATAACCCTCCGTGTCCCAGAGTGACCCTCCGGTCCTTGGAAGTAATCCCTCGCCGACTGCGCTTTTATCCCCTGTTTTGAGCTTGCTGCCTACCCGGCGCGTTTGGCGACGCGATCAACGAGCGCACGACGAGTCGAAATGTTCCATTTTTCGTATATGTGCCGGATGTGAGAAAGCACCGTGTGCTGGGAGAGCGAGAGGTCCGACGCGATTTGCTTTGTAGTTGCTCCGCTTGCGAGACGTTCGGCTACTTCCAGCTCGCGGGCGCTCAGCATGCCCGAATGGGTCTCGGGCGCTTTGGGCCGGCGCCGGACACCCAGACCACGGAGGTGACGCAGGACCCGGTTGGCATCCCGCACCGCCCCGTGTTTTTCCAAGATGTCGACGGCTTCGTTCCAGGCCCGTTCCGGGTCGCCGGTCTCCGCCTTCATTTCGGCTAGCCCTAAGTCTTCCAACGCTTGGGCGAGCGCGAGCGGCCTCTCCGTCTGTCGCAGCAGTTTGACAGCCAGGCGTATTTCGTCGACGTTGCCGCTGATGATGAATCCGATGTGCGCATCGATACCTTCGGCAAGGATGTTCCCGGGGTTCGAATCGGCTCGGAAACGGGAGACTTCGGCGAGCTTCTGCAGGCGCTGAGTCGCTCCGGCTCGGTGCCACATACGCGCGAGCAAGGCATCGTCGGCGATGTCCGCCGGCGTCATCAGCGAAGGGGTAGGGACGTCGAGAGTCTCGAAGGCATCAGTCGTCCACTTGACTACGGAATCTCCGTCTCCATCCGCGTCGGCAGTAAGGGCGAGGAGCCAAGAGCCGGTCAGGTGAAGTGCGGATCCCTCGGCCATCGCGCGTATTTTCTGCGACTGGGCCTGGCAGGCGGCGTAATCCCCTTCAAGCAAGGCCACTCGGTACAGAACTACGCCCGCAGTAGCTTGGGCGAAGTCACCCAGGTCGAGGTCGGACGACATGGTCATCACTGTCTCGGCTTGGGCTCGAGCCTCTTCGAGGTCGCCGAGGTCGAACAGGGTTCGGCATTTCACCATCGTCCAGAAAGCCAGCGCTATGGCGCTGCGGGTACGTTGCGTCTCTTCGATCCGCTTGTTTGCGATCCTGAGAGCCTCGCGACCTTCGCCGGTTGCATTCGCTAAGAACGCGGGCCACAAACCTTCGGGCAGCCATTGCGCAGCTTCGAACCCGGGAAGGCGGCTCATGCTCGCCACTGCCATCTCGATCAGACGCGCAGCTTCAACCCAGCGGTGTTCGTAGAAGCGAAGGACGGACTCGGTCGCGTCAACTGTTGCAAGCGCTGCCACATCTCCGGCGATCTGCGCTGCGGCGCGCGCCTCGATGACCGACCCGCCCAGACGAGAATAATCGCCGATGTTAGCAAGGTTCAAGGTCTTCACCGCGAGCAGCTGCGCCCTGATGCCGAGCGGTACCCCATCCATGGCAAGCGCCTCGTCCGCGGTGACGATCGCAGCAGCGAACGACGACTCTGTTTCCAAGCGCGCGATCGACAGTTGGGTGCGCGCACGATCGGCGGGGGACAACACCGTTCGAAGCCCGTGGGCGAGCGTCTTGGCCGCGTCGACCCGACCGCCCACCCAAAGAACGGGAATCAAGTCCGCGATGAGCCCGTATTGATCGGGCGACGACGCGATCTCGACGGCCCGGTTTGCCAACCCCGCAGCACCTACGGCATCGATGGGGGCGAGCTGCAGCGCGGCATCGTGAAGCAGCTCGACCGCCGCGGTGTCGCCCCGTTCGGCAGAATCCGCCACTGAGGCCGCAACCGCGAGAAGCGGCTCTCCTGAACGCAGACGGATGTCGGCGGCGCGACGTCGCAGATGCGCCCTGATCGCTGGGCGCAGCATCGATTCAGCCGTTTCCCGGATGGCGTCATGCCGGAACCTGAGCGGAGATCCGTCGACGAGAATGTCCGCCTGGACGGCGAGATCGATCCCGTCGATAAGTTCGCTTGTGGTTTCGCCGAGCAGCTCCGCAAGGTTGGAGACAGAGAAGTTACGCCCGAGAATCGAGGCCACCTGAACAAGATGTCCCGCCCGCCGCGGAAGCCGAGCGATTCGTTCCCGGATAGAAGCCCCGAAACGTTCGGGGAGCTGCGCGTCCTGTACGGCTGCGACGTCCGCGTCCACGGTGACGAGATTCTCTTCCACGAGCCCTTGGACGAGCTCGCTGACGAGCAAGGGCAGGTTCCCTGCCCGGCGCAGGGTAGCTTCCAGCCCCGCATCCGGTACAGCTCCGAGCAAGTCCGTCGCCATGTCGACGGTAGCGTCGTCCGACAACGGCTCGATCTCGATGATCGACCGAGGACTCGACCATTCCGTCAAAGCAGCTTTGAGGTTTTCGTCATACTCGCCGGTTCGAGCGGCAAACGCCCACAGGATTGGCAGATCAGCCATGCTCTTGACCAACGAACGGAGAACAGCGATCGATGCGGCGTCCGCCCACTGCAGGTCATCGACGACGAAGAGGAAACTGTTTTCCTGGGCTGCCGCCTCGACCGCGTTCCGGAACATCTGGATGAACCAATACCGGGAATCTGGGCTAATGGACAGCGCCGCGACGTCCGACGCCGTGAGCAGCGGAGGTTCGGCCGCCAGCGCTGCTTCGATGAGAACGGCGATGGGCACAAGATGTGATTCCGGGTCGGGAATCGCGACCGCGGCCCGCCAGCCGGCACGGGTAGTCGACGCCAGGATTTCTCCGAGAAGCCGGGTCTTCCCGGAACCGGCGACGCCCCTGAGGAGGACAAGCCGGGACGAACCAGAGTCGACGTCGGAGATCGCAGTGGCGATCACTTCGGCTTCGGAGGAACGACCGCGAAGCGGAAGGCGAAATCGATCGCTGCCGACGAGGGTTTTTCTCTCAACTTCTTGGGCGCCGTACGCGGATTCTGCGTTCACCGGAAGCTATTTCGGGAGTTGGAAACCGCCGGGCGATCCATGCTGATCACGACATTCCTTTGGGTGGCGGTTCGGGTGCCGGTCGAACGGCGTGTGTGTTGTGGTTCCATGATGCCAAATTCCGTTGCGTTTATGCTGTCGAGTTTCGTCGTGACCATGCCGGGCCACGTTTTGGGGAGCTCCTTCATCGGGCCTCTGCTGCGGCTCCGAGTTGCTGCTCCCAGTCGTCGGGGACTCGCTCGGCTGGCCCGGGAACCGTCTGCGCTTCCAGGTGACTCGTCGGTGGCGAGAGAGGCGTCCCCAAGATTCCTGAGCCGGTGCGCCAGTTGTAGAACCACTCTTCGCCCGGTTCGAAGCTCTGGATAACCGTGTGGCCAGTCAGCTCGAAATGTGCTCGAGCGTGCCGGTTGAGGGAGTCGTCACAGCATCCGACGTGCCCGCACGCGGCACACCGTCTGAGGTGGAGCCACCAGCTACCGGTCTGTTCACATTCGAGGCATCCCGTTCCCGTCGGAGGGACAGTCGGATCAATCTGGGCGTTCATGGTGTGCTGCCGTTCTGGTCTAGACGTCTTCATGCCAGCACGGTGAGGGCTCAGCCCGCCCGTCGTGGCGCCGAGCTTGTTGCGCCCGAAGTTCGGACACGGAGGATGCCGGACGGTCCTCGGGGCATGAGGACCGTCCGACAGGTCGCTTTACTTGCCGTGCAGCGCTTCGGATAGGAAGGCCACTGCTTGGGCGACCGCGGCCGTGGAGGCGTGGGTGTTGTGCAGCGCGTTGAGCATCACGAAGTCGTGGATGGTCGCCGCGTATCGCACCTGCGTCACCTCGACGCCTGCCGCGCGCAGCTTGCCCGCGTAGGCCTCACCCTCGTCGCGCAGCACGTCGGCTTCGCCGTTGATCACCAGGGCGGGCGGGAGGCCCGTCAGCTGTTCGATCTCTGCGCGGAGCGGCGACACGTGGATGTCGGCGCGCTCCGATTCAGCCGTCGTGTACTGGTTCCAGAACCACTCCATGCCTTCCCGCGTGAGGTAGTAGCCGACCGCGTAGTCCTTGTACGACTGCGTGTCGAACGCGGCATTCGTGACCGGATAGAACAGCAACTGGGCGACGAAGCTGACATCTTTGCGCTCTTTGGCGAGCAGCGTCAGCGCGATCGTCATGTTTCCGCCGACCGAGTCGCCGGCGATCGCGATGGTGGAACCGTCGAGACCCTTGTCACTGCCCGAGGTAGTGATCCACTGGGCCGCAGCGTACGACTGCTCGATCGCCACCGGGTAGCGCACGTCGGGCGAGCGGTCGTACTCGGGGAAGACAACCGCGGCACCGGCGCCGATCGCTAGGTCGCGAACGAGACGGTCATGTGTGTGGGCGTCACCGAAGACCCACCCTGCGCCGTGCACGTAGAGAATCACCGGGAGGGTCTCGGTGGTGCCCTTCGGCTTGACGATGCGCAGCTTCACGGAGCCGGTCGGACCGCCGTCGATCGTGATCCACTCGTCGTCGACGTCGGGCTTGTCGATCGGCGAGTCCTGCACTCCGTCGACGGCCTTGCGGCCTTCTTCCGGGGTCAGGGTCCAAAGGAACGGAGGTACGGAGGTGGCGTCGACGAACTCCTGCGCCGCCTTCTCGAGGGATACGTTGAGCGGGTTGCCAGTCATAGTCGTTTTCCTTTACTTGATCGCTGAGTGGCCGGCTGTTAGCCGAGGTCCGCGATGGCGTCGGTGATGAACTTGGCGACCTCGGTGGGGTTGGTCTGCATGACGAGGTGCGGGGCGTCGATCTCGATGACCTTCTTGAGGCCGGCGCGCTTGTAGCCGAAACGCTCGACGTCGGGGTTGATGGTGTGGTCGGCGCTCGAGACGATGCCGTAGCCCGGCTTGGTCTTCCAGGCCGCGACCGACGCCGGCTCGCCGAAAGCGATGGCCGAGAGCGGGCGCTGCGAGACGGCGAAGACCTTGGCGTCTTCGGCGGCGACACCGGCTGCGAACACGGCCGGGAACGCGTCGATCTTCACCGAGACGTCGGTGCCGGGGTCGGCACCCTCCACGGGGTACGGAGCGTAGACCAGGTTCGCGGCGAGGTCGGAGTCGGGGAAGCCGCCCTGCAGCTGGCCGAGGCTCTCGCCCTCGTCGAGCGCGTAGGCCGAGACGTAGACGAGGCCGACGACGTTCTCGGCGACACCGGCAACGGTTATGACTGCGCCGCCGTAAGAGTGGCCGGCGAGGATGACGGGGCCGTCGATCTGCTCGACGAACGACTTGATGTACGCGGCGTCGGCGATCAGGCTGCGGTTGAAGACCGGCGGAACGAAGACGGTGTGTCCGTCTTCGAGCAGGCGCAGAGTGACGGGCGCCCAGCTGCTGGCGTCGGCGAATGCGCCGTGGACGAGGACGATTGTGGGTTCTTTAGACATGGTCTCTTCTTTTCTTTTCGAGGGGTGAAGCGGGGTGTTTACAAGAGTGCTGCTCCGTCCCGCTGCGGGTCTAAGACGCCCGTCAAGTCCTCACTCGACGTTCGTTCAGTCGAGCATCTAGACGAATGTCTAGCCGGATGACCCATGGCACGGCGCGACCCGGGATACTTCGGCTCAGCTCTCCAACTTCGACGATTCAGTCCCAGTCGACCTGTCTCCGCCGACTTCGCCGATCAGATGCGTCCGGTCGATTCCCACAGCTTTATGAGCTTCAAGCACATGTGCAGGGCACTGCGCTGAGCGCCGTCGTCGAGCGCGTCCCTAACCACCTGGGGCATCCGGTCCAGCCTGTAGTACAAGGTCGCTCGGTGGATGTGGAGCTGTTCGCATACCGCCGCAACATGGCAGGCACCATCGAGATAGACCTCGATGGTGTGCCGCTGGGTCTCGTCTCCCTCGGTGCAGAGCACGAATGCCGCGGGCGAGAACACTTGCAGGTACGAGCGGTCGCCTACGACTGACGCGAGCAAGGCCCAAACACCTAGCGAGCTGATGTCTCCGACACCTCCGAGTTGCGGGACAGCCCCGACGATGCCAGCGGCCATTTCCGCCTGGTCGGCAGTCTCGAAGAGGTCGGGAGCCAGTCGGTTGTGGTGGGCCGTCCCGATTGCGTTGACCGGAATTGATTTGGACTTCGCTTCCTTCTTGATGAACGCTTCGGACTCAGCCATGTCGCTGCTGCGGCCCACGAAAAGGAGCAAGTCTTTACGCTCACCGATGTACGCGAGCGACGTCTTCCGGAGAGCCGATACCTGCCGGGCGAACGCGAGCCGATCGAGTGTCCCCACCTCTGGCGGGATGTCCACCGCGTAGACGACCGTTTGCTCTCCGCGCTCGAATCGCCGGCGGGCGACTGCCTCATCGAAGGCATGCCGGCGTTCATTCGTGTCCGGAGATAGCAGCGCCCCCATGATTTCATCGCTGGTTCCGGGTTCGCGTTCGGAATCTTTGGGCCCGAGCATCTCGCGGGTCACCGAGACAGCCGCCTCGATTGCCGCATAGTCGGCACCGCGCAGCGGGGGGAGGTTCTCGACGATCAGCCAGAACGTCGCTAGATGTTGGCGACCGTCTCGGACCGGGACAGCCAGTCTGTCCAAGCCGCCGAGGTGGCCAAGCGAGACCGTCACGGCCTGGTGGGCATCGTTGAGGGAGATGCTCTCGAAATACTGTTTCTGCTCCGCGGGGGCTTCACGCTGGATGACGTTCATCGCCCTCATGTGATCGATGTCTTTGCCCTGGCTGCTGGCGGCAATCAGACGATGACTGGGGTCGCCCATGAGCACGGAACGCCCCAGCGTGCTGGCGAGCTCATCGACTACTTCCTGGAAATTTATCATCGTGATTCCGAAGGTAGAGCCTGTGCAAACCGGTTAGGTAACAATGAGAGTGATAGCTTCACCCGAGTTTCGACGGCCCGAGAGCAAAGGTTAGACATTTGTCTAGCCGACAATGAACGACGATTGAAGGAAAGCAGCGTCGAAGGTGCCTACTGTCGGAATCAGCAGGCCCGCAAAGTTCGTTCCTCTGCGATTACCGAAGGAGTGACGGCACAAAATGAACGCTAGTGACAGCGACGAACTGACCCCGACCTACATGGACTCTGGGATGGTCCCGGAGGACAATGTCGCCAAATTCCTGCGTTCCTGGGATGGCGTCGCCGCCACCCTTATTGACCGGCATTTGAATGTCTCTGGGACGAGCCGCTTGGCGCAGGAGCTTTTCCCGAGCCTGCGACCGGGGACGAACCTCGCGCGGGAGATGTTCCTGGAAGTGATCCCCGGCCGGGCCTACGCCAGCGCGGAAGAACTCTCGTATCAAATCGTCGCAGCCCTCCATGCATCCCTCGCGTGGCATGAGGACGATGCAGAGTTCGAAAAGATCGTCGGCGAACTGTCGGCAATGAGCCGGGATTTCTCGACCGCTTGGGCGGCAGAGCGGCAGAGGCTACGCCCGCACGGCATCTTGCGCGCGTCTCACCGGTCCGAGGGCGATCTCCTCATCAAGTACCAGCTTCTCGAGCTCGCCTCGGGCTCGAACGAGATCATCATCGTCTGGCAAGGCGCCGACCCCGAATCGGAGTCCGCGCTCAACCGGCTTTCGCTCACACGCTAGCCGGCGATCACCGCGCGCCGAGGAAGTCAGTGTGGGCTCTCTCGCTCACTCACCCAACGAGCGCACGACGAATGTCTAGGCAGGACTGAACAACGGCCCAGTGCCGTCCTCGGCCGAACTTCCTAGGTTCATGAGCACGAACGATCATCCGGTCGCTCGATGTTTCTGAACCAACCATGGAGGTTGCAATGACCACGACGACACCGACCATCACCGACGTACCCATCGGGATCGACGCCACCGGAAAGCGGGTTGAATTCGACAGCATGGGCAATGTGGATGTCCCGGCCGACCGTTACTGGGGAGCGCAGACGCAGCGCTCGCTCATCCACTTCTCGATCGGCAACGATCACATGCCGATCGAGGTGTACCGCGCTTACGGCGTCGTCAAGAAGGCCGCCGCGATCGTCAACCAGAAGGCCGGTCGACTCGAGGACTGGAAAGCCAAGGCGATCGTGCAGGCCGCCGACGAGACCATCGCGGGCAAACTCGACGCCGAGTTCCCACTGTTCGTCTGGCAGACCGGCTCGGGCACCCAGAGCAACATGAACATCAACGAGGTGCTCTCCAACCGCGCCATCCAGCTGCTCGGCGGCGAGCTCGGGTCGCAACACCCGGTCGGCCCGAACGACGATGTGAACATGGGGCAGTCGAGCAACGACTCGTTTCCGACCGCGATGCACATCGCCGCCATCACCGAGATCGACGAGCGCCTGCTGCCTAGCCTGAAGGCGCTGCACACCGAGATCGCCGCGAAGTCGAAGCTGTGGATGGACGTGGTGAAGATCGGCCGCACGCACCTCGAAGACGCCGTGCCCCTCACCGTCGGCCAGGAATGGTCGGGCTACGCGACCATGATCGAAGAGGTCATCCGCGAGATCGAGCACAGCCGCACCGGCCTGCTGCGCCTCGCACTCGGCGGCACCGCCGTCGGCACCGGGCTCAACGCCCCCGAGGGCTTCTCGGTCAATGTCGCCGAAGAGATCGCCGCGCTCACCGGTAAAGACTTCGTCACCGCGCCGAACAAGTTCGAGGCGCAGGGTTCGCTCGATGCAATGGTGCGCGCGCACGCCGCCCTACGCGGGGCCGCCGTCTCGCTGATGAAGATCGCCAACGACATGCGCTGGCTCGCCTCGGGCCCCCGCACCGGGTTCGCCGAACTGCTGCTGCCCGCGAACGAGCCGGGCTCGTCGATCATGCCCGGCAAGGTCAACCCCACCCAGTGCGAGGCGATCGTGATGATCGCCATCCAGGTGATCGGGGATGACACGGCGGTCGCCTTCGCCGGATCGCAGGGCAACTTCGAACTCAACGCGATGCGCCCCATCATCATCAACAACTACCTGCACTCGGCGCGCATCCTGGGTGACGGCGTCGCCAAGTTCCTCGAGTTCTCGGTGAAGGGCACCGAGCTCAACAAGGACAAGATCGCGCAGTACGTCGGCGACAGCGTCATGCTCGTGACCGCGCTCAGCCCGGTGATTGGCTACCAGAACTCGGCGCACATCGCCGAGGATGCGATCGCCAAGGGCACGACGCTGCGTGAGGCGGCGTTGGCCTCGGGCAAGGTCACGGCCGAGCAGTTCGACAAGATCGTCAACCCGCTCGACATGGTCGGCACCGGCGTCGGCGGCGCCTGATGACGACCATCGACCTGGCGGCCGACACGAGGGCGGCGAAGGAAGCCGACCAGGCTCTCGTCGCCCGCGCGGCGGCGCTCCTGCAAGCGAACGGTGAGTCCACGTCAGTCACGCTCAACGCTGTCGAGCGACTCAACAGCGGTCTCGACACCGACTTCCAACTCGCCCCCGGCTGGACGTCGACCAGTGTTCTCGACAAAGGCCGAAACCCTCTGACTGTCCTCGCTCCGCCGGAGGGTGTCGCAATGGGCACTGTCGCGATAGCGATGCGGGCCATCGACAAGGTCGGCGAGAAGCAGAGCAGCCGGACGGAACTTGCCTCCGAACTCGACCGAGCGTCCAAAGCCGGTCCAGCACCGCTGTGGTTGTTCGTTCTCGCTTGCGCAACAGGCACCGCCGCGCTGTCGATCATCTTCGGCGCAGAGGATCCAACCGCTGTCCTGCTCATCGCGTTCAGCGGCGCGCTGGGCGGCCTCATCCGGCGACTATTGGGCCAGGCGCACATCGGCCCGATCGGCCAGGTCTTCGCGGCCGCGTTCGTGGCAGGGATCATCGGCGGCATCGCGATCAACGCCGACTTGAGCACCTCCCTGCGGCTGATAGCGGTCTGTCCGGCGATGATCCTCGTCCCTGGACCACACATCCTCAACGGTCTCCTTGACCTCTTCGCCCTGCGGATCTCCCTCGGATTCGCCCGGCTCGGATACGCGGCAGTGCTCGTTCTCTCGATCGGGGCGGGGCTGGCCCTCGCGCTGACCATCTTCGGGACAGACCTTCCTGCTCTGCCCGATGGTAGGACGATCCCGCTGTGGCTCGACGTGGTCGCCGCCGCAGTGGCTGCCGCCTCCTACCCGATCTACTTCGCGATCCCGTACCGACTGATTTTGTGGCCCATCGTGGTCGGCGCGATCGCGCACGGCCTTCGCACCTGGGCGATGGACGACCTCGGCTGGAACGTCGCGGTCGGTGCCACAGTCGCCTGCTTGGTGGTCGGAATCGTGATGGCACCGGTGTCCCACCGTCTACACATCCCGTTCGCCGCTGTCTCGTTCGCCGCCGTGGTCGCCCTCATCCCCGGAGTCTTCCTGTTCCGTGCGATCGACAATCTGGGCAACTTCCCGTTCGGCGGCTCCGAGAGCAGCCTTCTCGGCGCGATCTCCGACGGGACGACCGCCGCTCTCATCGTGGCGGGGATGGGCGTAGGACTGGCGCTCCCGAAGTATTTCTACGAACAGATCGTCTCGCAGCGGGAGAAGACAGCATGACGAACGCCAGCCTCATCGGAACCGAGTCGAAAGCCGGGGCGAAGCTCCCAGGGGTGCTCGCCTTGCTCGCCGGCATCACCGACGTCACCAGCTGGATCCTCCTCGGCGGCCTTTTCACCGCACACGTCACCGGCAACCTCGTGCTCGTCGCCGCAGACGTCGTAACCGGCGCGCAGCCCCACCTCGCCGCTGTCCTCGCTCTGCCGGTCTTCGTCGTGTCGGTGGTCGTCGCGACTGCCGTCGCGAGAAGGCTCGCGGGACGGGACGGCAGGATTCAACGACTGCTGCTGGGCGGCCAGGCCCTGCTGCTCGTAGTTGCGGCGATTCTGTCGTTCACTGGAACGGCGTCGGCGAGCCCGCAGGGCGGCTTGGCTCTCGCCATCGGCCTGTGCGCGGTCTGCGCTATGGCGATCCAGAACGCCTACCTGCATCTCGCCTTCCCGAAAGCGCCGACAACGTCAGTCATGACCGGGAACTTGGTCGTGGCGATCATCGCGCTCCTCGACTTGGCCACGTCCCGCGGGAAGTCCGCGACCGCTCTGAACCATTGGAAGGACACGTGGCCGCTTCTCGCCGGCTTCATCGGCGGGTGTCTGGTCGGAGCGCTGGCCTCGACCCTGTTCGGTGACCATGCAGCACTGGTCCCGGCCACATTGGCCGTCGCCGTATTCGTCGGTATCGCCGTCAAGAAAGACCAGACCTCCCATGCTTAGCGAAAGAGGAACGACTATGAACCGCACGATCACCCGAGACGCGATCGTCGGGTCGTGGAGGCTCCTCAGCGCGGTGCAGCATTTCGACGATGGGACGAAAGTCGCCGAGTTCGGACCCAACGCCTGCGGATACCTCTTCTATACGGCGGAGGGAACGGTAAGCGCTGTGCTCGGGGCATCCGACCGTCCTGTCGTCGCAGCGTTGGACCCTCAGGACGCCACTCCCGACGAGTACGCGAGTTCGGCCCGCACGTTCGTCGCTTACGCCGGCACCTATCTGCTCGACGAGGAAGCCGGCGAGGTGAGGCACAACATTGAACTCTCCCTCTACCCGAACTGGCAAGGGCAGAGTCAGCTACGGGTGCTCCAACTGGATGGGGACACGGTCAACATCGTCGCCTCGCCCCGGATAGCAGCTGACGGCCGAGCATTCCACTCCGAACTCCGTTGGCGGCGTGTGGCCCGCTGATTCGACTCGACGCCCTTCGGCCCGCGATCCGCCGGCCGAAGGGCTTCCTCGAGCAGTCGCCCGAATTGTCGGTGCGGCCCTGCCTTCGAAGAACCGGCGCCCAGCCCGGCTTCGATACCCGGCTGGAGCGAGCAGACCTGTCAAACGCACTGTTTCTCACACAGTTGCAAATCGACGCAGCCAAAGGCGGCGACACAACCCTCCTGCCCGCTGCCCGCAGCCGGCCGCGTCACTGGCCTGAGTGACAAGATCAAAGAATGATCGCACCTGTAGCCAGAGTCACACTTCTCGAGCAGTCGCTTCCAGAAAAGGTCACCGCAGCCATGCAGGTGCGTCGCATCACGTTGCAACCAGACGTAGTCGGCGGACCTCATCATCACAACGGACCCGTATTCGGAGCCATCGAAACGGGCTCGGTCTATTTTCAAGTCGATGGTGGCCCGGAAACAATCCTGCGCGCTGGCGATGTGTTCTACGAACCCGCCGATGTGCTGATTGATCGGTTCGATGCGACACCGGAGGGCGTCACCTTCCTGGGGTACTTTCTGTCTGGGCCCAATGAAAGTCCCACGCTAATCTCCGGCCCACCAATGTTTTGAAAAAGGCTAGTTCGTTACGGTGCCCACCTATCGTGGGTTCATGACCGATCAACTTCTTCCCCGCCACGTGACTTCCGTCCTCCTCGAAGAGGGCATCGGCAACATCACCGTGACATGGGGGCTCGGAGACTTGCTCCCGGCCGTCGAGGCCGAATACTTCGGCTACGAGCTCTACTACTACGCACCCGACGGCAATGGCGGAAAACGATTCGGCGTCCGCTTCCACGAAAAGACAACTGCGCACGTTTGGGACAACGCGAGCAACACGCAAGCCAACTATCAGAGCGACAGCGTCACCACCACAAACGACAGAATCGTGATTCACTACCGGGACGCAGATCTCGGGCTCGCCGACATCGGCACGATCGCTGCATTCAGCCACGTGAACGGCGTCGACGCTCAGGTCGATATTCCTGTCACCCTACTTCGCTAGATCACGAACACCAACCTCTTCGGAGGTTCATCGACCCGTTTCGAACAGGTCGAATGGCACAAATTGCTCATGCGCTCCGCTACGTAGAGCCCAAGGCGGCCAACGAAACGGCGTCAATTTGAATGGAACGGGACACTCCATCGCGCCGGCCTCAGGAAGCACCACGAAGAGGCTAATCCCAGGCCGGAACCTGGGTGACTCCGGCCAGTTCGGCATGCCCGTGGAGAACTTCAAAATCCACGATCCGACCGCCGATCTGCCGCCGCTCGTCCACGAAATGCAGACGCAGGGCATTTGATCCGTCATCGTCGACGTGGACGTTCCGGAACCCGACGATGGTGCCCAGGATGTCCGAGAACTCCTGCTCTTGGGATGTCGCCCCGACGGGGTTTCGGGCCGACTCCGAGCCGCCGTTGCCAGCTTGTAGTCGGACGAAAGAGAACCACGCGTCGATACGAAAAGCGCCACGGGCGTCGCAGTCGGCGATAGCCAACTCAAGCTGCGGGATCAGCTGCGACATGGTGTGAGGCTGGCGGAATGCCAATCGCTGTTCCGGACGGAACCGGGTGACGGCAGCGCTGCGCGCTCGGATTCGGCGGCTGGCCTCCTCCACAGAGAAGTCGGCTTGAAGGGTGTGGCAACGGCCCCGGACGATGATGAACTGGCCGTCGCCGTCCTCGAGGACTCCGATCCCGTGATCGCCGTGGCGGAGGATCTGGGCGGTCGTCGGCCCGGGACGAGCACTCGCTGCAGCCGGGACGACTTCGGGGGAAGGAACTGCATGCGGTCGCCTCAGTAGGAGCGTCATGTCCCGGGCTCTGCGGGCGCTGCAGGATCGATCTGAGTGAGGTGACGCACTTCCGGCTGCCCGGTGGCGAGTGCCCTGGCTTTCTCCAGTTCGACTTGGTCGAACCCCGTCGTCCGATCCTCGTGCTGGCTGAGATGCTCACGCCACGAACCGACGGCGAATGCCTCGATGACCGTGTGCGGGTCTTCGCGGTCGTCATAGAGTTCCCATCGTCGCGCGCCGGTGCGCCTACGGGTTTGTCGCACGACCTGCATCTGCGCGACAAACGCAGCGCGATCTGCAGGCTCCACCGTGTACCGGATCAGTACGAGTGTCTCGGCGGTGTCGCTGATCGGCAACGGTGGAACGTCGTCGACAGGCGGCACGTCGGTTAGCGGGATGGTCACGAGAGAGCGTTCCTTGTCCGCGGTGGACAGCAGCGGCCAGAAGATCTGGCTCGCCGCGACGACGATGACGAGCACTCCCGCCCCGATACTGGTCTCCACCACTCCGGTGGCCTGAGCGAATACTCCGATGATCGCTGAGCCGCCTGCTGTGCTGCCGAAGAGGACGAGCTGGTAGACGGACAAGCCGCGCGACCGTACCCAGGCGGGCAGGAACGCCTGCACGGAGCCGTTCAGCGACGCGATGACTGCGATCCATCCAACGCCGCCGAAGACCAGCGCAGCCAGGGTGAGCCAAAGTGACTGCGAGACGGCCGAGACGACGATGACTGCGCCGAATACGGCCGACGCGATCATGACGGTGACGTTGGATCCGAGTTTCGCACGGGCTTTCGGGATGATGAAAGCCCCGCCGACCGATCCGATGCCGACCGCGGCAAGCAGCAGGCCGTATCCGTTCGAGTCCAGTCCGAGCTGCTGCGAGGCGATCAGAGGTAGGAGCGCCCAGAGCGCGGAGGCGGGGACGATGAAGAGCGCCAAGCGCACCATCGTCCGGCGCACGACCCCGGCGTTCCAGACGTAGCGCAGTCCCGCCCGGGTCGCTTCGAGGAACGGTTCGGGACGGCGTACCGGCGGCTTGTAGCCGCGCCAGGCGACCAACACCACGAGGAATACGGCGAACGAGACTGCGTTGAGGGCGAAGACGAAGGGGATGCCGAGCGAGGCCACGACCAGGCCGGCGATCGCCGGCCCGATGGAACGGGCGATGTTGACGCCGATGGAGCTGAGAGCTGCCGCACTGGGGATGAGAGGTCGGGACACGATCTCCGGAACGAGGGCCTGATAAGCGGGACCCTGAATGGCAGAACCCGCGCCCAGTAGGAAGGTGAATGCGAGAAGCAGCCACGGTGTCATCCCGCCGATCCATGTGACGACACTCAGGATCACGCCGACGGTGACCAAGGAGGACTGCACGATGATGAGCAGCTTGCGCCGGTTGACGAATTCGCCCAGCACGCCCGAGGGGATGCCCAAGATGAGGAACGGAGCGGCGGAGGCTGTCTGGATCAGAGCGACGAGGGCGGCGTCGCTGTGGCTCTCGACGAGAAACCATTGGGCACCGACGGTCTGCATCCATCCGCCGATGCTGCTGATCAACGACGCGGTCCACAGCGCGCGGAAGAGCTTCACCTTCAGGGGAGCGAAAGCTCCGACATTCGGGGTGGGCGGTGCCTCCGAGGTGGCGGGAGGAGCGGTCGTTTCGGTCATCATTGCCTAACTGGCGATTTTGTGGGCGATGTTCGTCGTTGTGAGGTCGAGGATGTCGTCGTCCCCGACTCGGACCACGGTTCGTTCCTCGTGAAGGATGAAGTCCGCGGTGTGTTCCAGAGTGATCGTGCGCACGAGGGTCACGTGATCGCTGATAGTCGGTGCCGTACCTCCGCCGATAGCCGCCATGGTCTGATCTCCGGTCGGTCTACGGCTAGGCGGTCGGGGTGAGCTTCAGCGTGTACTGGTGCTCGCCACGGAGAACGACCTCGCCACGCTGGTTGTGCACGGTCACCGAAGTCGTCACGATGCCTTTGCCGTCTTTGGATTCGAGCTCGATGATGACCAATTGGGAGTAAAGGGTGTCGCCGCTGTGGACCTCGCCGGTGAACTCGCAGGTGAGGCCGGTGAAAGCGATGAACACCTCGCCGATCACATGCGGGAAGAGGGTGGCTCCGGGAGCGGTGAATGCGAGCACCTGCAGTCCGTGTACGACGGGGGCGCTGTGCCCGTGGGCTTTTGCCCAGACCGCGTCGTAGTGGACGGGGTGGTTGTCAGCTGACACTGTCTGGAAGGCCGAGCTGTGGGCGTCGGTGAGGGTGCGGCTCGGGGCACGGAAAGTGTCTCCGACGACCAGGTTCTCGAAGGTCTTGCCTTTGACGATCGCGAAATCGAGGGGATCGAAGTCGGAGTCGGGGGTGGGGAGGTCCAGCGAGGTCATTTCGATACTCCAGTGCTTATTGGGATGGGCCGCGGGGAAGACCTGGAACCACGGCACCGGGCGGGGGACCTGGTGCCGTGGGACGAGGCGGGACGGACCGATCCGGTGGCTGCCTCACGCTTCCCTCGGATCGGTGGGATCAGCGTATGAGCTCACTCCTCGGGAGTCAGTAGACGCCCGTCAAGCCTTGACTCGACAATTGTTTAGCTCGTGCGCGCCAGGTCCGAGGTCGAATAGGGGAAGCAAGTGCGTCCGATCATCCGGATGCCTTCAAGCAGAGTTCTGGAGGAGAACCGAGTGACGAATGGAACGCCCGTCCCGCGCCTTCCTCAGGCGTGGCAATCGGCCGACGAGCTCGCGGACCGTCCGACTGCGTTCTACAACGCGCTGCTCACCGAGCACTTCGTACTCGAGTCGGCGCGCGGCATCACCGTCAGCGAGTCATCGAGCAGGGCCTCGCTGTACCTGATGACCCTTTCGAGTTCTCTGGTCGCATTCGGCTTCCTCGCGCAGACGCCGATCGCGTTCGGTTTCCTCGGGGTCATCATCCCAGTGGTCTTCCTGCTCGGGGTCTTCACCTACGAACGGCTGGTCGAAACGTCCCTCGAAGACGTTGTCGCGCTCGCGTCCATCCAGCGCATCCGACGGTTCTATTCGACCCTGCTTCCGGGTGCCGAGGAGTACTTCCCTCGCCCGCTCGGGAGGCGAGCTCCGAACGAGCTGCTCGAGATCGGACGGAAAGGCTCTTGGCGCGGCATCTTCTTCACCACGTCGTCGGCGATCGCCGTCGTCAACTCGATCGTCGCCGGCGCGGGCGCCGCACTGGCCTTGGACGTGTGGGCCTTCACCGGACTGCAAGCGATCCTCACCGGCGTGTTCGTGGCGGTTTTCATGGCAGTGGCACACGGTGTATACCAAGTGCGTCGGTACGCGGTTGTAGAGCGGTTGATCGCTGGAGACGAGGCGGCGATGCAGATGAAGTCGGTTGGGCGGAGCATCGACTGACGCCCATGGCGAGAGGATTTTCGAACAGCGGCGCATTCGTAGCGATGTTCAGGCAAATGTTTCATGCGCGCCAATCGCAGCCATGTTGAACTGGGTGTCTACGACCGATTTGGTCGAACGTCGCTCATCGTCGTAGTTCACGCGCGAACGCGACACAAATGTAGGAGACATATGATGGCTGAGGTGCAGGCGATTCTCGCCGGAGGGCGTTTCCGGGGCGTTCAAGAGCTGTTCCATGAACTTCCCGAGGTGATCCGCACCCATGGACGAGTATGAGATTTCGCTGGCGCTGCGAAGGTCTAAGACTCAGGAACTGATCGATTCCTGGTCGCATACGCCCGCGGTCCTCGTCGATCGGCATCTCGAAGTTCTCTCCTCGAACCCGCTCGCCCGCGCCTTGTCCGAAAGCTTCCTAGTCGGGATGAACCTGGCACGGTTCACCTTCCTTCACCCCGACGTCGTCCGCACTGCCGACTGCTGGGAGGAAACCGCAGCCCAGGTCGCCGCGATGCTCAGGGGGTCGCTGGAACGACACGATGAAGACCGGACGTTCCTCGCGATCGTCGGCGAGCTCTCTGCCAAGAGCTGGGACTTCTCCGGAGCGTGGGCCGGGGATGGGCAGCCGCAGCCGTCCGGCGTCGCGAACTTCCTCGGTACCGAAGCGGGCGATCTGACCCTCAGCTATCACCTGACCCGCGTCCCCGACAATTACGACGACACGCTCATTCTCTTCGGCCCTGCGGACGACATGTCGAAGACGGCACTGGGAGTCCTCGCTTCGTGACGTTCTTGTTAAATACTGCGACGCCCTAGGAGGGCTCAAGGAATAGCTTTAGTCGTCGAGCCTCGATCTTCTCGATCTCGGTGGAGCTGTGCCATGTCGAAGAGGCGGTCGGCGGGCGTGCCAACGAGGGTTGGTCGCAGACCCCAGCCAGCGCGAACGGGTCCCTCCCGTCGACATCGGGACGCCCCATTGCACTCAGTCATTCGTGTGACCCCGGCGAGTATTCGAAGCATGCCGGCCCCTTCCGACGGCGGCGGTTGTTCTTGCTTATCCGGATCTGTTGAGGGTCAGTCCGCGAGCGACGCGAGGGTGTGACCTCAGTTGCCTCCGACATGCTGGCTGTGCTTTGTTGAGGTAAAGAAACTCCTGCGGTGCTGGGTGTGCTGTTAACCACCGCCCGAAAGGTTCCCAACCTGGGCTGCGACCGTCTGCCAGCGGGCGCATACCGGTGAGCGTCTCACGCAGCACAAATGTGACCGCCATGTCCGCCTTGGACAGCGCCAAGAAGTATCCGAAAAGCCGTCGGTCCGCTGACAGGGGTGCCACCGCACAGCCGGGTACCGGTTCTCGGTCGGCTCCGTAATTCCCGAAGAAGGGCGGCAGGGAGGTGGGGCTGTGCGGAGGACTACAAACTCGCCGTCCGAAATCACGATACGCGGCCATGGCGGCTGCCAGCCGATTACCCCCAATGGCGCTCCTCGTGATGACGAAGCAGCCGACCCTGCAGTTACGATTATAGACAGTAGCCACTTTTATCCATGGTTCGAAAGCCGAAGCTAGCTGAGCGGTTTCAAGCCGAGCCGAGGCGGCTTGGAAGACGCCGCAACGTGGCCTTCCAGCGACCTTATGTACATCGCGTGCTTAAGCGTCCTCGTCTGACGTCACTCCCGTGGACGGCCCCGCCCTTGCAGATGCGCGCTTTGGATGCATCCGGCGAAGGTCGACCGCTTCGATTACGGGGCTGTATTTCTTCTAGTCGTCTTCGCCCCAGCTGACGGTGCGTTCTTGTCTGCTGACGATGACGAAGTCGCCGCGGTTGAGGGATTCGGCAACGTGTTCGCTGAGTTCGAATTTCGCTCCAACGAAATGGCTGGTGGGGTTCTCTTTCTCGGTCGAGGTCCCGGCCCGGTATTCGCCGACGTTCTCGAGGATCCGAAGTTTGGCGATCGTTGCAGCGGGCTTGGACGGTCTCCAACCGCGCGACACACCTTTTCGCCGACGTTCCCCGCCGGCTCGACCGAACCCGGCCAGCTACGCCAGCATCGCCTCGTCACGGTCCGACACTTGGATAACCACGGGCACCTCACCTCTACGAAACCATCCCCGCAGCACCCAGCCAACCCCCCAGAACCAGGTCACCGTCGCAGCAGGCACACGGCACGTAAACATGAAATCTCACTAGTTCTTTTTCCCTGATCAGCCGCGGTCGCTTCACTTCCCGACCCCCCTCACTTTGCCGAGCATGCGAGTGCTGAGTGCGGGGGGTCGGGAAGCGTGCGCAGCACGGCGACCGCGGCTGATCAGGGATTTAGCAACGCAAAGTATTCCCGCACCTATTCCCACCTTGGGAAGGGGTGCGGGAATAGGCGGCGCAAAACACAACTCCAGATTTAGAGCCGAATCTGTCTACTGCTATTCAGGCCAGGTGACCTATTTCGCACAACTCCTCCCGGCTAGGAAAGGAGCGAAAAGCAACCGTAAATCCATTGACAGGTCAAGCGGGACCGATCGCGGGTTCGGAGCAATTGAGCTGGAACGACGTCGGCTCCGCCTTCACGAATCTGGTCTATGCCATTAGCGTTCTAACTATTGGCGATGTTTTTACACGGGTTCGAGTCGTGCAAACCAAGTTTGCATGTCGCGACGTCAACGTGACGCTACATGCCGCTCGCAATGAGATATACCGGAGCCATCGAATGCATTGAGGTGATGATGGGAAGCGTCCAAAGTTACGAC
>Ga0247809_1000357_pt1 | contig 22121 bp, 27 predicted proteins | sample UWRJL104311B1_FD_180951 | JGI IMG/M metagenome (GOLD analysis project Ga0247809, IMG submission 180951) | Plant litter microbial communities from Arlington Agricultural Research Station in Wisconsin, United States - UWRJ-L104-311B-1 | ecosystem: Environmental > Terrestrial > Plant litter >...
TGATATCATTATTTCACGATTCGGCATGCCTGCCACCTATATCATGAGCGCCACATTTATTGTTTCGGGAATTGGACTGGCGATTATTGTGCCGCAGTTCTGGACAGCCATGATTGGTTTTTCGCTGGTAGGTTTTGGTACTGCGGCTGTAATTCCTATGTCTTACGCCCTTGCGGGAGCCTCTAAAAAATATTCTCCGGGAATGGCCATTTCCATTATTGCTACCTATTCCATTACGGGTATGTTGCTTGGTCCGCCGCTGATCGGATACCTGGCACATGCATTTAACCTGAGGGTTTCTTTTATTGTGTTCGGTTTTTGCGGACTGATGCTGATCCCTATCTCACAGTTGTTTTTTAAGTATCAGAAATCCGTGCTGGCGGAAGAGGTATAGCTTTGACGCCACTTTCAGAAAATAATTAAAAAAAATTGAGCGCTTACACAATAATATCCAAACATGAGCGTCTATATATCTGAGAGCGTTAATTTAGATAAACGGGGATATTGTGAAAGCGATATCCCCGTTTCTTTTATGAAGGATTTCTGCTTTAATCTGTCGGCTAAAACAATAGCTGTAAAAGGAATGTTATTGACTTAAACATATCATCATGGCAAACTTCGCTGACATCATTAATTCTGATAAACCGGTATTGGTAGATTTTTCTGCAGAATGGTGCGGACCTTGTAAAATGATGGCGCCTATATTGAAACAGCTGAAAGGCCTGATTGGGGAAAGTGCGACGATTTTAAAAGTGGACGTAGACAAAAATCCTGCGGTTTCTGGTAAATATCAGATCCAGGGTGTGCCTACATTGATTCTATTTAAAAATGGAGAAATCAAATGGCGTCAGTCAGGCGTAATCCCTGCGAACCAGCTGCAGAGTATTATCGAAAGACATACAGCTTCTTAAAGAGGCTGATGAATGATATAAGGCATTTACTTCAGTTCCTTCATGCGGTACAACCTGCGGTCGACATCACTTACAGAGAAATAACCCTGCGTATTGCCGGAAATATTTCCATCTGAGTTTACTGGTACGCTGGAGAACAGTCCGTTCCAGTCGGTCTCTAAAAATACTCCATATAAATATTTAGCATATCCTGCCGAAATCGATATTTTGTAGATGGTGATAATCTCCTCTGAACCCAGATCAAAAGTCCGTTTAAGGTTAGTTAGGGGATATAATGAATTTGGTGAACCTAAAAAGTGAGTATAATTATAGTACTGTACCAGTTCAAATTTAGCTGGGTTCCATACAGGAATATCACCATAGCTAATCCACCATTTGTTCGGATTCAGATAACCGAAAGTATGTTTTGGAATAGTACCATTATACCTGCCATCAGCAGTCCTGGAAACGGAAAAGGGAAGGAAATCATCGATAATATTTACTACCTGCCTTAGCGTATCTACAGCAGTATAGATCTGATTGTTATATCGGATGGTTAAAGTATAGGCTTGGTTATAATTGGGCTCTTTCAGATTTGTGGCAGAATAAATTCCTGCACTAGTTTCTCTGAATACCAAATCACTTTTGCCATCATTAACCGTTACTACAGCCTTTCTTATTGGTGTCGGCAAAGAATCGGGACTGGAAGCCGGTTTCGTTAAGCGGATATACTGACCCGGAAACCGGGTATTTATTCCCCCTTCTACAGCCAGATCATACTTTCGCATAGGCGCAGCAAAGGACAATTCATCGGAATTCTTTTTACAGGAAACCAGAAGGAGCTGCAGCAGCAATAACAGGAAGATAAATGATGGTTGTTTCATGTTAAATTTTAAAGCTATAAGCCACCCATGGATAAAATCCGAAGGCATATTCCAACGCACTTTTTCGTGGTTCTGCTGCGTTTGTATTCAAATGATAATATAATGGGTTTTTCCTGTTGTATAAGTTATAGATACCTACGGAAATTGTGCTGCTCAGGTTTCGCTTTTTGGATAAGGAAGATTCCATTTTGTATTGTGCAGATAGGTCCAGGCGACTAAAATCGGGAAATCTGGACGTATTCCTGCCTTCAAAAATAGGGACATTGATACCATCATGCTGATAATATCCGGTTGGCAAGGTTAGCGGCCGACCTGTAGCATAGGTGAAAAATGACTGTAGGGAAAGCTTATTGTTAAAATTATAGGTGGCGGTCAGCTTCAGCTCATGAGGGATGTCATAATTAGCGGCAAACCTATTACCTTCATTGATTCCGCCTATTGTGCGGAATACCCTGGAATAGGTATAGGCGAGAATTCCTGTAAACTTACCTTCTGTTTTGTTGATCTCCACTTCTACGCCGTAAGCATTGGATTGCCCCGCTTTCAATTGATTTCTGATATCCGGGTTCTGAATGATCTGAGCGTGGCCAATCAAATCCAGCTGATGGTACATCTTTTTTAAATAAGCATTCATCAGCAGGGAAAAGCTGTTCGGCGAATATTTGTAGCCGGCAGAGAAGTGATCTGCGTGTTGTGGTTTGATGGTGGCAGATGCGGGGATCCAGGGTTCCAGGGATGAAAAGGCCAGGGTACTGTTTTGGACCAATTGCAGATACTGGTAATTTCTGTTATAAGTAAGGAAAAACCTTTGTTTTGGGGAGACCAGATAGCTGATGTTTACACGCGGTTCGGGATTGATGAATGTTTTGTGATCTTCCTGTTCAAGGCGGTTACCGTTCTCATCGAACACATCAAGGCGCTCCTCTGCATTTTTAAATAGGCCTAACCTTAAGCCATAGTTCAGCGCAAAGCGACCCAAGTAAATTTGCTGGTTATAATAGGCGGCAGATTCCAGGGATCTGTCTTTAGCGATGTTAAATTCTGTACTGATAGCTTTGTTGGTCTCCCCGGGAATAAATCGGTGGTAGGTACTGGTAAGACCAAATTTAATCAGATTCTGTGGATTATAATAGTAAGTATAGTCGGCTTTTAGTGTAAGGTCTTTCACACCGGTGCTCCACTGACTTTTGCTGGAAAGTGTATCGGCATTCAAATCCAGCAGGTTGCTGTAATTGCTATAGATAGCTGATACGTTGAGGAAAAGCCGCGCATTGAATAAATGGTTCCAGCGTAGGGTAGAAGTGATATTTCCCCAGTTATTGCTGAAGGAATTTTCGGATAAGAGGTGATCTTTTCCACCATAAATGGAATAGAAAAGACTGTTGTTCCTATTCAGCTTATAGTTTGCCTTGGCATTGAGGTCGTAGTAAACAGAGCTTGGATTAAAGAGCTTGAATTTGTTATGGAATACGTCAAGCAGACTTCTGCGGAAAGCCACAATAAAAGAACCTTTATCTTTAACAATAGGACCTTCTGCAGCGATGCGGGCCGACATTAAACTGATCCCGCCATTGAGGTGGTATTCCTTGTTGTTTCCTTCTGCCATTCGGTTTTCGATCACAGAGGAGAGTCGCCCGCCATAGTTTGCCGGCATATAGTCTTTATAAACCTGCAGGTTATTGATGGCGTCCGGATTAAATACCGATACCAGTCCGTACAGGTGAGAAGGGTTATAAATTACTGCTTCATCAAGCAGAATCAGGTTCTGGTCTGAGTTTCCACCCCTGATAAAGAGTCCGGAACTCCCTTCGGAAATTGCTTTGATACCATTCTGCATCTGCAAAGCTTTTACTGCGTCCGTTTCTCCGGCATAATAAGCAGTGTGACTAAGTTGTGCAGGTGTGAAATTTTGGGTATTCAGTAGCAGTGGATTTGGTGTTAAATTTTGCCGGATGTTTACTTCAGCAAGTGTATTGGCAACTGTAGTCAGCTCTTCTTCAAGTTCCTGTTCTTTATTCAATATTACTGTAACCGTTTTGGTTTCATACCCCAGGTTCGAGATCTTGACTTCATGTTTTCCGGAGGGAATACTGATGGAATAAAAGCCATATTGGTTGGTCAGGATACCTGCTTTAAGTGCGGGAACAAATACAGTAGCGCCGATGATAGCCTCCCCACTGGCCTTGTCCCTGATATGGCCGTGGAGGGTATAAATTACTGGCTTAATTTCGATAATTACGATATCATTACCAACCAGGCTGAAAGTGAGTGGCATATCTGTAAACACCTTTTCCAAAAGCATACTAAGCGGCATTTGGTTGGCATGGACAGTTGTTGTGCGGTATTTTCTGAGTAGATCAGGATCGAACGAGAAGCTTGATTTCGTTTTGCTTTGCAGTTTTAATAAAACAGCAATCAGCGAATCTGCCCCTAGGTGAATGCTAACGGGCTTGTTCAATACGCCGGCTTGCTGTGCAGATAGTTTACCTGTTTGCAGAATAATCACAAATAAACACAGTGCAATAATTTTGTTCAACATATTCCTATCATCGCCGCTGTGGTGTTGGCAGCGCTAATATATAATTTTAATTTGCAGAAAGGGTATACCCTTTTTTAGTATTGCTGATGCTGCATTGTAAAGTTGCAGCGATTACGTTCAGCGCACTATCGAGGGTTTGGTAATGCAGGTGGGCGGTTAGTTTTCTTGTTTTAAGTTCATTGCCCGAAATAGTAATGGGGGTATTGTATACTTTACTCAGCTGGCTGGTAACGTCTTGTAAGAGTGTTTCTGTAAAAACAAAGTCTTTATCCATCCATGATTTATAATTTGCATCCGCATTTTTCTTTGCAACAAGCTCACCTGTTCCTGAATCATATATGCCTGTGTTTCCTCCATCAAGCAGAATAGATTTCTCGGTTTTAACCTGTTTGAACGCAACTTTACCTTCTTCCACAGTAAGGGTTACATCTTGTTTACTTTTAATAATATTGAAGCTGGTACCGATATCCTGTGCCTGTACTTCTCCCATATCAACTATAAAAGGATACCTGCTTTTGTGTACGACGTGGATAAAAACTTCTCCGTTTAACAGTTCGACATTACGTTTAGTGTTAAACTGGCTGGCGATGTACCTTAAAGTTGTTCCGCCATTGAGGTTAATCTGTGTGCCATCTGGCAGGTAAATGCTTTTCACTGCAGCATTCATCTCATTTTTCACTACGGTATAACGGCTATCGCTAAAGAAATAATAGCCGATAGAAAAGACCAATAATACAGATGCTGCAATGCTGAACCAGATGCTTGTACCACTTTTGCGGATGACCGATCTGCTGTCATCTGCGGCACTGATTTTTTTATCCAGTACTGCCCATGATTCCTGTGCAGTATAATATTGTTGTTCATACAATTGATCGATATTTCGTTGTACGGAGACAAACTCCTTGTACGTGCTTTCATTTGCCGGACTTGAGCTGCGCCACTGCTCCAGCAAGTGTTTATGATCAGGACTAATGGAATTGTCCAGATCGTCAATAATCAGTGAATAAATAAATTCTTCGTTTGTTTCAAACTCTTTCATAGCCTGCAATATTAATGCCTCCAGTATTTTAATAAAATCAGAGCGGCTAACCATATATTCAGCTGCTGATTTTCAAGGTGTTCACGTAATTTCTGGAAGCCGTAGGTAAGATGGTTTTTAACTGTTTTCACAGATATTTGCATCTGAGCTGCGATTTCCTGTTGTTTTAATTTCCCAAAGCGGCTTAAGTACATCACTTCTTTACATTTTGGAGGGAGAATATCCAGTGCCTTTTCTAAGCTCAATAGCAAAGATTCCTTTCTTTCCCGCTCTTCCTGCTCCTGTTCATCAGGAACCTGCACTTTCATGTATACTTCCTGTTTGCCGCTTTCTGTTTTTTCTTTTTTTATATAATTGAGCGATGCATTCACTACCGCTTTGTACAAATAACTTTTTACCGAATACTGGATAGTGAGCTGCTCTGCTTTATTCCAGATGACCAGGAACACATCATGAACAATCTCTTCTGCTGCCGGCGCCTGACGTACATAACGGAGGGCGACGGCAAATAACTGCCTGTAATGTTCTTTATACAAGGCCTCAAACACCTTTTTATCCTTTGCCTTAATGGCATCAACAATCTCCTGCTCTCTGCTCATCCGGCTTATTTCTGCTTTAAGGTCAGGCTACCTGAAATTTCCGGTGAAATAGCAGGCGTGCCGATTGCTACAAACCAAAGTCCTTTTAACAGATTGCGTTCTTGTAAAGGATTAAGCGTTAAAGATCCTGTAAGCGGAAGTTTTGCCGGCGGTGTATCCTTGTTTTTGTAAATCTCACGGATCAGCTCTCCGGCTGTTCCTTTTGCACCACTTCTCAGCGTGATCAGTGAAGGAGTGATGCTATCATAAACCAATGTATAAGTGAGTAGCTTAAGCTGCTCATCATATGTTCCCTTTAAAACTCCAACACCAGGAGAAACAACATTTGTCCCTTTTTTATCGATCCGCGCCGTAATGATATAGGTGCGGATAGGGGGCTCAATCTTCGCTTCTTCTTCAACCTGTTGTTTTTTACAAGACAACAGGATACATATACTTAAAATCACACCTGGCAGTACATAAAACAGAAACTTTTTCACCTTCATTTGATTTCAAAACAGAAGGCTAAAATACTAATTATGACTTAAAAGATGTTAAATGTTTTTATACTCAGAAAACTTTGCTCTATAGATCGCTGACGGTAAAAATTCTTGTAATATCCACGCAGGAAAAATAGAACGGAACGCCCGATTACTTCTTTGATCCACCGGAGGTCATCTACCAGTTCATGTGCCGTAATCTCTTTATTTACTTCAAATATTTGTGCTTTTGCGATGGACAGTGCCTTAGCATAAGGTTTATAAATATGTTTAACAACATTTCTGTCTAAATTATACACAGGATTCGATAAACAATAATTGTTTCCTTTCAGGTAATGAAAATCATGGTAATGGTAAAACACAAGGTCGAAATTCTCAGTTCCTATCAATAAAGTGCCTTTAACTGCCTTAGCCTTATCATTGAAACTGTATTGCTGAACGTTCCATGGTGCAACACCTCCGCCAAGGTGTTGCAATACATGGACGCAGTCAAACCGCGTAGTCCAGTCGTCAAGATATTTCTGATCTCCAAATTTATTGTCTTCCATTCTGTTAAAGCACCAGTCAATACATGCATCTACCCACCAGTTCAATACTTCAATGCCAGCTGCATTGTTTTTAAAAGTGACAAATTGTACACAATACACACCGCTTGTAGCACTCTGATCGTATTTAGGCGTATACCGATGTTCTGTAATGAGTACTGATTGCTCACCCATTTCTGCTACCAATGCAGCTGGATCACTGAAAAACAGCAAGTCTGCATCTATATAAGTGCAGTGATCCAGATCAAAGGCTTCTATACAATACTTTATGGTAGAAGAGGCACAGGTCCAGCAATATTCTCCGGCAGTCCGGCCCCCTTTTATGTTTAATAGTCTTTCATTCTCAAATTCACGAAGACTTACAATAGTGGCATGCTCCAGGTTCATTTTTGACAACAGTTCATAGCTGTTGCTGTCAAAAGCAAAGATGTAGAGATGGAAATCTTTACAATGCTGTTTCAATGAATTATACATGGCCAATCCCCGTGAAAGGTAGGTAGTGTTAAATAGGGTACAGAATTTAAGCATATCTGGTTGTATTTTGAAGATAAAATCCTTTGTCGAAGCCTTCTGGCTGGTTGTCAATAAACATGATCTGTTCGCCTTCTACATAAGGAGGCAGTTCACAGATAATTTTGTATTTGGTGTTGAAGTGTGCTAAAAAGTTTTGTTCATTAAAGAACCATGAGGGATATGATGCATCATATATTTCTGGTGGCACGGTTTGTAAAGTGAGCCTGTCTGCTGGTCCGTAATGAAATGCAGTGCGGTCAAACACAATGAAGTCGAAATCATAGCTGTTAAGCTTTTTAAGAAAAGCGTGTGGCTCTGGTAAATACTGAACGCTACTTGATAAAAGGATTAAATCGATCTTTTTATCTTTAAGGCATTCTTCTATAGAAATGTAGAACTTTAAGTGCTCATCTTCAAAATTCTCCTTACCACAATTGATATAATGTTCCTGCTCTACAATATTCCAGCTGGAACAAACGGCAGTGCCAATGAAATCTTTTACCTGGTAATAGGTGCTGCCTAATGATCCGCCAAAATCGAGAATATGGATTGGTTCTTTTTTTAATGCTGCGCTTTTTAGCAGGCAAGCCATCAACGGGAAAGGATATTCTTTTTTCTCAAATAAGACAGAGTCCCGCTCGTAAACTGCTGTTCCATTTTTTACCTGCAGCAGGGCATCTCTTGTTTTGTTAAGAATAGGTGCCTGATTATATCCACCTGCTGCGGCAGAAACTTCCTGCCACGATGAATAATTTCCGAACCAGCCGTATTGCGGTTTTGTAGGTTTTGAGGAAAACAGTTTGAACATAGCGCCTTATTAATTTCGGGTTTTCATGTGCATGACAACTGTTTTCTGAAAAGGTCCTATAAGAAAATGGGAAAATTTTATGAGGGAACCGGTTTTATTATTAATAACTTTAAATCGTCACAGAGAGATGGGACATGAATTAAAAACCAAATATAGATTTATGAAGAGATTGGCTGTATTACTGCTATTGAGTGTTGTTTTAATGGGCGCTAAAGCACAAACTAAAGATGAAACCGAAGTAGCTGCGGGAGTAGAAAAATTAAGGACCGCGATGATTAGTGGTAATAAAACTGAACTGGAAAGTATACTGTCGGACGACCTGACTTATGGGCACTCTGGTGGTAAAATTGAGAACAAAGCTTCATTTGTTACGGCAATATCAACCAAAAAATCTGATTTTAAGATGATTCAGCTAAATGATCAGACGATTTCCGTAACTGGTGATGTAGCTGTAGTGAGGCATTTACTGGTGGCAGATACCAATGATGGCGGGAAACCTGCAAATATTCATTTGGGTATAGTGCTGGTATGGAAAAAAACCAAAGGGCAGTGGAAAATGATTGCAAGGCGCGCATTCCATGTTCCTGTATAAATATGTTGAGATAATGAATGAAATCGAATTGTCGGGAGCTGATGAGATCCTGAATTCCAGAAATGCATCAAATGCAGCAATTGTAAAAAAGGATGTGGCTGGTGTGGCTAGATACTGGATGGATGATATTGTGGTAATTTCCGGGGAAGGAACCTCTTACGTAGGAAAAAAACTATTGTTTAAGGTGTGGACGGATATGTTTGCTGTTAAAGTGCCGCCACTTTTTGAACGCTTACCTGAGGAAATTGTAATGGGTGACAGTATGGTGATTGCCTGGGAAAAAGGTACGTGGAATTATAAGAACGAAACATTTCGCGGCAATTATGCAGCAATGTGGCGTAAAATTAATGGCATATGGATGACTCAGTCGGAACTTTTTGTGTCGCTCGACTAAGGTGTTAGCCGCTTGAACCTGCTAGTTCATCAGCAGGTTCAGCATTTCTTTTACTTCCTCGAGTTCCCGTTCTAGCCGTGCCACGCGCTCTTCCAACAGCTTGTTAGATGCTTCCATCGTTGATGCTTCCTGGTTTGTTGTTTCAGTTGTATCTTGGGTTTCGGTTATAGTTCCAAACAAATGTATATAACGTGCTTCTTTTTGTCCGGGTTTCTTTTCCAGTTGTTTTACGTAAGGAGGTTGGTCTGATGCCAGTTTTTGAAGGATCTCCTGCACATCTTCTATCGTATCGAATTCATATAGACGGGCAGCATTTGTATTGATCTCTCCCGGGGTTAGGGGACCTCTTAGCAGAAGTAAACAGAGTATAGCCAGCTCTGTTGGTAAAAGAGGATATACAATTGCCAGATTGTGCTTGTATTTTGTACTGCGGCTACCAGCTCCTGTAGCAGTTCCTGTCAGCCCTTTTATTTTTAAAGCATTGAGGGTAAGGGTTACGGTTTCTTCATCATAGTTTACTACCGGATTTCTGGATGTTTTCTGATTACAGGCGGCTGTCAGTGCAGCGATAGTCATTGGATAATAATCGGGCGTTGTTTTGCTTTTTTCTATCAGTGCACCCAGAACGCGTTGCTCTGCTGCAGAAAGTATGATTACTGATTGGCTGGTTTCCATGCCCATAAATATATAAATATTTAAAAAGGTTGCTATGAAGATTGAAAATAGTTTTATCCAAAGATTTAGCAGGTTAAAATGGTGCTAATTAGGTGGAGATGCATTATAATCAGATTTTTTTTCATATAATCAAAAAAAAAGTAGTTTATGTGTTTTGATTGTATGTTTTTTGTTATATATTCGGAATTAAATAGATGATTGATACAATTTTATCTAATTAGCGCTTTACCAGATTAGTTTGTTGTAACATATTTTTTATTTCTTGAATTCTGATCATAAAATTTGTCGTCAGACTTGATTTTTTTGAAAATGTGCAGGTTATATAACTGCGAAAGAAATAGGCTTCGGCCTATAATAGGTAGTTAATAAAAGAAAATGCTGATGGATGTCAGCATTTTCCTTTTTAAGCCCTTTTTGATTATTTCTGAATAATAGTTCAACAATGTGTGGATTATTTCTACAATTATAATTTTCCTGTTTGTATTTAATTTGCTGATTTTCAAGTATTTTCTATATTTCGCCAGGACTGGCACTATTATGAACTTATACTGTTCAGAATTACTAATTGTATTTAACAGGTCGTAAGAAAGATTTATATTATATCGTTCATTGCTATCAAAAAAACAAATTTTATGAAAAACTTAATTTTAACAGCAACAGTATTAGCATTCGCAGGTATATCAACAGTAAAAGCTTCAGAGGTTAAAGAGCCGGTGGCAATTACGATTCAACAAGACAGTACTACTAAAGTGCCTGTAAAAATTGAAGAGCTTCCTGCTCCTGTAACAACTACGTTGAAAGCAGATGCTTACAAAGACTGGGCACCAACTGCTGCATTTTTAGTAACTAACGCTGATAAGACTCAATACTATCATATTGATGTTAAAAAAGGAACTGAAGTTGCTTTTATTAAAATCAATAAAGACGGTGTGGTTGTTCAATAAGCCTCATTCAAATTATAATATAGTTAAATAGCCGGAGCAATCCGGCTATTTTTATTAACATGCATTTTTTTGCATAAATATTGTTAGTTACATAACGTATTGTCTTACAGGTGTATGTATAAGTAAAATGTGCTCTTTTTGATGGTTTGTCTCTTTGAGTTATATTTTATCCACATCTATTGTTAATAACGTTGTGGATAACCATACTTATCCACATTAATTGTGGAATACTTGTGGAAAGCTGTGGGAAACAAAAAAGTCGCCAGTTTTTAAATTCCGGCGACCTGAGGTGGTGTGTGAGTTATCTTTGTCTATTACCTTGAGACCTGTTATCGTTGTTCCTATTGTTGGCAGAACGATTATTTTTGCTGGTTGACACTCTGTTGTTACTGTTAGTAACCCGGCCACTTCTGGCAGACGAATACCTGCTGTCTTTACTATCTCTTATATTTCCTTGCTGTCCTTTATAATTTTTGTACTTGCTATATTGCTGAACATGAGACTGGTGAGATAAATAAGGTTTTGGGTTGTTCATTACAACTTTATAAGAATTGTACAAATTGTAACCTTTATATCTTGAAGGAAGACTGCTTCTTGTAATCCACCTTCCATTTTCGAGGTATACATATTGTTTTGCGGGTACATTGTAATACACATCCATGTCTGGCAGATAATAGTAATCTACGTGATCGTATCCTGTAGGTCCCCACTGTGGCTGCGAACCAATATTAACGCTAACATTTACTTGTGCCTGAGTGCTGATGCTGCTTAACGAAGCTACTCCGATTATTGCAGCTAAAATGATTCTTTTCATTATTTGTGTGTTTATATGAAGTATATTCCAAACCATGTGCCATCAGAATTGAATTTGGGAGCTAATCTATTAAAGCGTGGAATGTGCCGACCAATAGGGGGGATGTGCCGACAGACGGTATTTATGTCAGCAGTCTGATTTTTGTTGTAAAGTTGTATTTCTGTCTTGTTTCTGCTAAAATCAATATATATTGTACGATTAATCAATATCTTTAATTGATGACTGACGTATCTTGTGCCCTAATTCTGGATGATAATCATAATATTTTGGTCGCTCAGAGAAGTGCTTTTATGCGTCTTCCTTTGAAGTGGGAATTTCCAGGTGGTAAAATAGAAGAGGGGGAAACTGCAGAAGATTGCCTGATTCGGGAGATTAAGGAAGAGTTGGGGGTGAGCGTTGAGGTGATTGATGTTATGCAGCCTAGTATATATAGTGACGGAAGGCAGTCAATCCGTCTGTTTCCATTTCTGTGCAAAATCGTGGCAGGAGAAATAATGCTCCATGAACATGCGTCTTATTTATGGTTGCCTGCTAATGAATTAACAGGACTGGATTGGGCGGCGGCTGATATTCCGGTGCTTGAAGCTTACTTGTTAAAACTATTCCAGTCATAGTCTGTTTTGTAATAAATTTATATTTATGAACTCATTTTTCAAAACGATCATAGCCGGATGGGGCGCGAAGAAACTAGGAGGCGGCTGCCTGTCTACTATTGTAATATTTGTTATTATCTATATGGCTTTAGGCCAGTGTAGCAGAACACCTCAGCGTGCTGCGCTAAATACTTCTCCGGCTACAGAAAACAGGAGGTAATCTTTTGCATTTTACAAGGACCCGATTTAAAAACAGCATCGGGCTTAAATAAGAAACGGGGAACAGCCAGGCGGCTGCTCCCCGTTATCTAATTAACGCTCTCAGGTATATAGACGAGTAAATATCTTTATTATTGTGCGCTGTTAAAAATATTTTCAATCCGGTCTCTTATTTACTGATATTCTGTTCACATAAGTTGATATGTTCCTTACTGTATTGTAAGTTTGTGTTGACAAAACCAGATCTGAACCGCCTTTATTTCACGTATGTGTAAATAATTGATTTAAACTAACCTGAACAGAGGAATGAAAAACGCTGACCTTACCAGTCAAGAGAATATGTTTTACAGTCTTATTAACGAAATTGAAAAGGAATATTATATCTATTTCGGATTAAAGGCTATCCAGAAGTCACTGGAAACAGAACGTATTTATGATCATTTTATACTAGATAGTACCACCGGGCAACTGAATTTTCTCACGAATAGTGATTTGCCTGAAGAGATCAGGGAGGTGATTCTCTCTGCCTATCAAAAGATTTTTTCACCCATCAAAGCCCTTTACAAATAAATCAATGCCCGGAATCATTAACCAGTTCAGCCTTGCCTATACAAAATCGTTTACAGGATTAAGCAGGGAAACATGGTTACTGAGTATAGTTATGCTTATCAACAGGAGCAGTTCTATGGCGGTTCCTTTTATGAGCTTATACATGACACAGTATCTGGGCCGGCCGCCCTCCGATGCAGGCCTGATTATCACTTTGTTTGGAATAGGCTCCATTCTTGGTGCTACAACAGGAGGAAAGCTGACTGATGTAGTTGGATTCAGAACAGTACAGATCGTTTCTTCTGTGATTGGAGGTGCCTTTTTTATCTTTTTCTCCACGCTGACAGATTTTCATTTTTTGTGTATCCTGACAGTGGTGATCAGCTTTTTTTCGGAGGCTTTCAGGCCGGCCAATTTTGCTGCCATAGCCACATACGCTGCACCAGGAACACAAACCAGGTCATATTCCCTTAATCGGTTGGCTACTAACCTGGGTTGGGCATTTGGAAGTAGTGTGGGAGGAATTGTAGCGTCTTTTAATTATCAACTGCTTTTTGTGATCGATGGATCGGTAAGCATTCTGGCAGGAATATTAATATTATGTCTGCTGCCTGCGCTGAAACTGCATGCCGGAGTAACGGAGGAAAAGCAGACTGGTGCTGCTGTTGTAAAACCCTGGAAGGATCTGTTATTTATTAAATTTTTACTGTTAACGACCTTACTAACCACCTGTTTTTTTCTGATGTTCAGAGTAGTACCTCTGTTTTATAAAGAGGAGTGGCATCTGGATGAAATGGTGATTGGGATCATCTTGGGAATGAATGGTGTCATTATAGCATTGTTTGAAATGGTGATGATCAGTAAAATAGAGAATAAACGTTCACCTGTGTTTTATATCATGACCGGGGTGCTACTCATTGCATCGTCTTATCTGATATTGATGCTGCCAAAACTCATTCCGGTCATTCTTGCCGTATTATCGATGATCATGTTTACGCTGGGGGAGATGTTTGCGCTACCATTTATTAACACCTTCGTGATGAGCAGGACCAATAGTGGCAACCGTGGTCAATATGCTGCTGGTTATACACTAAGCTGGTCGGTAGCACAGGTAATTGGTCCCGCAAGTGGATTTTACCTGGCAGAGCATTTTGGATACAATTGGTTATGGTGCTTACTGGTGTTGTTACTTGCTGCCTGTGCTTATGGGTTCAGGTTACTTGGTGCTGATTGACATTTTCCTGATGGCCTCGTCAAGCTCTTTTGCACTTTCATCAATTCTGTCAAAGATACCCCTGATCGCAGGATCCATTTCCATTGTTTCAAGCAGCATGGTTAAGCCCATGATATTTGCGATAGGTTTTCTAACCCAGTGTGACTGTATATAAGTAATTTGTGCAAGACTAAGCTGGGTTTTTACAAGTGACTCGTTAGCCGATTTCAGATCAAAACTGGCCTGCATAAATTCAGTGATATCATGCCCTATGCAAAACATCCCTACTGGTTGGCCATCCTGGTCAAACATTGCCTTATATTCCCATTGGGTAATGATAAAACCACCTTTTCCATCATGCTTTCTGATCACTGCCGGATACACATTTTCCGGATCGCTGAAACATTGAGAGGCTACAGTACCGCAGATATGCAGGTCATCAGGATGAATCGTTACGGAATAATGCTGACCAATAAGATTGCCATGCAAGCCATCGAATATACTTTTATACCGGGAGTTTACATAATTATACGTACTGTCCATGCTGACGCCTATCAGGTAATAAATACTGGAATTATCAAGAAGCATTTTTATATCTTCAAATTTTTGCATAGATAAGTATTATAAGGATGTAGCTAATAAATTATACATTTGTGCTTTTTAATATGAAAAACCACTTACTCAATAATCGGCGATTTACGTATTATAAATTACACTTATAGATTTAAAAATGTTTTTATGTCAGATAAAAAATACACAGAGGATCAGTTTATTGGGATGATAGCGCAGATTCTGAGCTTCGTGTCTATAAAATTCTGTGAGTACGGTTATCTTCTTGCTTTTGAAAAGGAGCTGCCTGATTTAAAAGGATTAGTGGAGTTGGATACGATTTCCAATGCTGATTTCGAGTTGCTGGAGACTTTGGAGGATCCTGCGGTAAAAGTGGTGGTTAAATCTATTCACAAAGTAGAAGAGTGCCTGAAAAGTTATATGCTGATTAATAATCTTGATGAGTATGAAGTACTTGATAATGAAGATTTCAGAGAACTGGCAGCGGATGTGTTTTTTGCTTATATGATAGATTATGAGGGTCAGACTTATACTGATGTACTGAATGATCTGAACGGTTTATATTACAATATTTATCAGCTTTTATATCATGCTACACGGCAACTGGTATTAAAGGAGATGGAAATCTTTGATCAGGTATATGATGAGTTCTTCGAAATTGTTGATGATCTGCTCGCGAATAAATTGGAGAGTGATAATAAAAACGTTGCCCTGTTACATAATCTGATCACTGCACTGGTGGAAGATGAAAATCAGCTGGAGCATATTGAATAGTCTAAACTCATTTCTTTTTTTTTAGCGCAAACAATATGCACTGTTCAATCCTTTTTAGTGTATACATTAAGAAATTTTTATGGACAGATTAGTAATAGAATCAATATTAGCGGATGTTGATGAGATATATTTATCAAATGACAACGAAAATCCTGCACTGAATCCTTCTATTGTACTTGGATTCAAAGCTGCGAATGTTGATCAGGTGATCAATGCGTTTACGGCTTTAAAGAAGATTACAGCGGATAGCGATGTAGAATTCATTATTTGCAGAACACTGGTTTCGGGAATCTACGATCTGGAACTTAAAACGGAAGCATTAGACGAGCCGGTTAGAATACTGAACAAAGCGATTTCGCATGAATTGCTGGAGCAGATTGAGAATCAGTTACAGCAAGATAAAAAGATTATTCTTGGGTCAAATGTATCTGAGGAAGAAAACTGGATAGAAATATCAGCTGCCTCTGTAAAAGAATGCAGCGTGAAAGAAGGTTAATCTTAATTCAGGACAAGCCAAAAAAAAGCCCCTGGTTAAGGAGCTTCGGTAAATAGTTAAAATCTAGAATGAAAAATCGTCGTTTTGATTTTTACCGGAGCCTTCATGGTTCTCAGAATATTCATACCTTTTTTCTGTTACGTCCTGATGGTTTTTGATGTAATCAACTGTTTCAGTTAGTCCTTCAGCAAACTTTTCAAAGTCTTCTTTATAAAGGAAGATTTTATGCTTTACGAACACACCGTCTTCAAGTCTCTTTTTGCTTTCTGTTAAGGTCAAATAATAGTCGCCCGTTCTTGTCGCTTTAACATCGAAAAAGTAAGTTCTCTTACCTGCTCTTACTTTCTTCGAAAAAACCTCTTCTCTCTCTTTGTTGTCAAATTCTCCCATGTTTGGTATTGATCTTGGTTTTGGTACGGGTAAATATAAAGTAATAATCAGTAAAGTTCAAAATAGAAGTTAAATAGATTTACTTTCTTCTTCAAGAAGTTGATTCTGATACATCTCTTCATAGATGCCATGCAGGTTAATCAGTTCATCATGAGTTCCTTGCTCGGCAATACGGCCCTCCTCAAGAACCAATATTTTATCCGCTTTTTTGATGGTCGAAATACGATGGGCGATAAGAATACTCGTTTTTCCGCTCATCATCTTACCCAGATTGTTTAATATTTCTTCTTCAGTTCTGGTATCTACTGCAGAAAGACAATCGTCGAAGATTAATATTTTAGGTGAGCCGATCAATGCACGGGCAATAGATACCCGCTGTTTTTGTCCGCCAGACAGGGTAATTCCCCGCTCGCCCAGCATAGTTTCAAACTTCAGTTCAAAATTGATGATGTTATCATACACTGCTGCATTTCTCGCTGCAGTTTCGATCTCTGCATCTGTTACTTCGTCTAAACCAAATGCAATATTATTTTTTATACTGTCCGAAAACAGGAATACTTCCTGAGGTACAAAGCCTACCTGACTCCGGTAGGAATTCAGGTTGATTTGTTGCAGGGGTGTTTGATCAATTGATATTGTTCCACTATCCGTATCGTACATGCGCATGATCAGATTAGCCATGGTAGATTTACCAGAGCCTGTACGGCCAATAATGGCCACAAAAGAACCGGCTTCAATTTCAAAACTTACGTCCTTGAGTGCCTGAATGCCTGTATCCTGATAGGTAAAGCTCACATTATCAAAGCTGATATTTCCAGTAATCGCTTTCGCAGGCATGTTCCCTGAAATAATATCAGGTTTCAGTTCGAGGAATTCATTGATCCTTTTTTGTGAAGCAGAAGCGCGTTGAACAAGAGTAGTTACCCATCCAAGCATCGTTACAGGGAAAGTAAGCTGGTTTACATAGACAATAAATTCTGCAATATTACCTGCAGTGATGGAGCCATTCAAGACTTGCTCACCGCCAATGTAAACAGTTAATATGGTACTAAGACCGACTAACAAAAGCATGGTGGGATAGAACAGCGCCTGCACTTTCACCAGGCTCATTGCATTTGTTTTGTAGGCTTCGCTCTCCCCGGCAAATATTTTTCGGGTATAATCTTCGCGCACATAAGATTTAATGACCCTGATTCCTGAAAATCTTTCCTGAACAAAACTAGACAGTCTGGATAACTGTTCCTGAATCTGCTCACTTTTATTATTGATCTGTGTATTTACAAAATAGATAATGATCACCAGTACGGGTAAAGGGAGGAGACAGAATGTGGCCAGCCTGGGATTAACCGCGTACATGGAAGTGATGATCAGTAAAAACAACACAGCCGTATTGATGGCATACATGATGGCGGGGCCGACGTACATTCTGACCCGATTTACATCCTCTGTAGCCCTGTTCATCAAATCGCCCGTATTGTTTCGGCGATAAAATCCAAGACTGAGTTGCTGATAGTGCGCATAGATCTCATTCTTCATATCAAACTCTATATGTCTGGACATGAGAATTAGTGTCTGCCGCATAAAAAAGAGAAACAACCCGCGGATCAGGTAAAGGAAGAGTACCAGTGTGCCGAAATAAAGCAGGCTGTAGCTGAATATATCATAAATAATTTCCTGCCTTTCAAAACCATTGAAGAGGCCATAGATCTGAATGTTTTCTGTAATGAGGTTAAATGCATGTCCGATCACCTGAGCGGGAATTACACCGAATATATTGGAAATGATCACAAAGAAAACGCCTGGTATTATCCACCACTTATATTTATAGAAATGTTTGTTTAAAAAACGAAGGTGCTTCATGTGCTGTAAAGTTAGCCAATTGGGGAGGATTTTTGAAAACTGTTTAGTTAAAACAATGTAAATAATGTTTTTTTGCTTAGTTTTGCTGCTCTCAGTTAAACGAAATCATATGTCTGCTAATAGTTCTGTGGTAACCTCAATTTTAGATCAACTAAGTGCACTGGGACATAAAAAAGTCGTTTTTTGTAATGATCCTGATAGTGGCCTGAAAGCTATTATTGCGATTCATGACACCACGCTGGGTCCGGCTCTTGGCGGAACGAGAATGTGGAATTATGCTACAGAGACTGAGGCACTGGAAGATGTGCTGAGATTATCGAGAAGCATGACTTATAAAGCTGCAATTACAGGGTTAAATCTGGGTGGCGGTAAGGCAGTGATTATCGGTGACTCAAGAAAAGGAAAGTCTGAGGCAATGATGCGCAGTTATGGTCGTTTTATTAAGAACCTGAACGGCGAATTTATTACTGCCGAAGATGTAGGAACTACAACTAAAGACATGGAATATATCCGTATGGAGACAAGCCATGTTACAGGAGTACCAGAATCTATCGGTGGCGGGGGAGATCCTTCTGCCGTGGCAGCGAAAGGTGTTTTTCTAGGGATTAAAGCCTGTGTAAAAGAGGTTTTTGGTACGGATATGCTGGCTGGCAGATCAGTAGTTGTACAGGGTACAGGACATGTTGGAGAACATCTTGTTGAGCTGCTGAGAAATGAAAATGTAGAGGTTTTTGTGAGTGATATTAACCAGGAACGCCTGCAGTATGTAGCCCGGAAATATAAGGCTAAACCGGTTGAGGGCGACAAAATATTTGGTCTTGATGTAGACATTTACGCTCCTTGTGCTTTAGGAGCGACGGTAAATGATATGACCATACCAAAAATGAAGTTTGCCATTATCGCCGGATCGGCAAATAATCAGCTTGCTGATGAGCAGGTGCATGGTAAATTACTGCTGGAGAAAAATATACTTTTTGCGCCTGATTACCTGATCAATGCAGGAGGATTAATCAATTGTTATTCGGAACTTACAGGTTTCGGAAAAAAGCGGACGATGCAGCTGACAGAGAATATTTATGATGCCACCAGGAATGTGATCAAACTATCAAAAGCAGATAATATACCAACAATCTGGGCAGCTAACCGGATTGCAGAACAAAGAATAATAGATATAAAGAAAATAAAATCATCATTTTAATAACCGGTAAAATTACCAACTCGTTCTTACATTCATGTTAAATAGAAGGCACTTAAGAATTAAAGCTCTGCAAAACATTTTTGCTTGGCAAATGACAGACAAGAAGGATATCCTTACGTCTAAAAAAGCATTAATGCTTAGTATTGATAACGTATACGAAATGTACGTTAGAATGCTCGCATTAATCTCAGAAATCACGGAATTCACGGCCGTTGATACAATAGAAAGGGCAAACAAACACTTCCCTACAGAAGAGGATCTCCATCCTAATGAAAAACTGCTGCACAATAAATTTATCGTGCTTTTGCAGAAAAACCCCGAATATCAATCGGCCATTAACAAATACCAGGTAAACTGGCATGCAGATCCCGATTTCATCAGGACTATTTATAACAAACTTAAAACTACTCCAGAGTATACTGCTTACCTTGCTGATGCCGACGATAGTTTGGAAGGCTCAAAGGAAATCATCAAATTTATTTTCAGAAAGGTCATTCTTAAAAGCCAGAATATTATCCAGGCTTTCGAGGATAAATTTATCAACTGGCCGGTAGATAAAGAAGTGATGCAGGGTATGGTTGCAAAAACAATTAAAAACTTTGTTTCAGAAGATCCTTTTAAAAACAAGCTGACGCCAATCAGTGCAGACTGGAAAGAGGATAGTAAATTCGTAGAAGACCTTTTTGTGTATACGTTGAAAAACAATAATGAATACCAGGGCTTAATTGCTGAACGTACTAAAAACTGGGAATCGGAACGTATCGCTTTAATGGATACTATTTTGATGAAAATGGCCATCTGTGAGCTGATGAATTTTCCATCTATCCCTGTTAAAGTTACAATTAATGAATACCTGGATTTATCTAAAGATTACAGTACACCGAAAAGTAATTCTTTTATAAACGGTATATTGGACAAAATTTTAGGCGACTTAAAACGCACAAACAGCATTAAGAAATTAGGCCGCGGATTAATAGAGGAATAAATTATGAAAAGAGTACTATTTTTAGCTTTTATAGCAGCTTCAATGTCTGCATGTAATAGTAATAAACCAGCGGAAACAGCAGTAGCTGGAACAACGACTGAAGAAACAACTACTTCTACAACAACTACAACTGTAGTCTCTCCGGATGCTCCGGTACTGAGCTTTGAAAATGGTATGTATAACTTCGGTAAGATTTTACAGGGAGAAAAAGTGCATTATGATTTCAAGTTCAAGAACACAGGTAAAAGTCCATTGATCATTACCAATGCTACTGCTTCCTGCGGATGTACTGTTCCTGAGAAACCGAATGAGCCGATTAAACCTGGTGATACAGGAGTAATCAAAGTTGTATTTAACAGTACTGGTAAAATGGGAATGCAGGATAAAGTAGTAACAATTACTTCAAATGGTAACCCTTCGACTTCTGAAGTTCACATTATTGGTGAAGTCAAAGAAGCTGCAAGTTTATAATTTATAATAACAAACAAAACAATATGACATCTACAGTAATTTTACAGGCTGCCGGCGGTAGCAGTATGTTAAGTACATTGGTTCCAATGGTATTAATCATGGTGGTATTTTATTTCTTCATGATCAGACCTCAGGTTAAAAAAGCAAAAGATCATAAAAAACTAGTTGCCGACTTAAAAAAAGGGGACAAAATAGTTACTACTGCTGGTATTCATGGCAGAATTGTAGATATGAACGAAACTACATTTTTGATTGAAGTAGAAGGCGGTACTAAAATACGTTTTGATAAAACTGCGATTTCTCTGGATGCTACAAAAGCATCTGCAGCACCTGCAGCATTACCAAAAGCTTAATTTGTAAAAAGAAATTTGAAGCCGCTCCATTTTGGTGCGGCTTTTTTTATTTTGCTAAAATTGTTTACTTTACAGCCATGGCATTCATAAAACTCACAAAAATAGAGCAAAAGCGTTTTTTTGTTTTGGTTGGCTGCTTGCTCCTGGCAATAGCGGGCTGGCTGTTTATGGCCCTGAATAACAAGTATGTTTATACGGCGAAGACTGTTTTAGTATACGAGAACTTTCCGCAAAACAAGGCTTTTCATCCTTTGCAACCAGATACAGTAGATTTGCAGGTGGAAGGAACCGGCTGGCAGTTACTTTTTGCCCGTTTACGTGTTAACCCTCAATCTATAAGTATCAGTCTGGATAAACTGAGTAACAGGAATTTTATTCTTTTTTCTGAGCAACTCTATAGTGTGAACAAGCAACTGGAGACTTCGCAGAAAATTATCTCCGTGCGTCCGGATACGTTATATTTTGATTTTTCTAAAAGGACGGTAAAAAGAGTGCCGGTAAAGTTGGTCTCCAACCTTTCATTCGCTAATCAATTTGGGATTTCGGATGACCTGGAATTTAAACCTGACTATGTTACTGTGTCTGGTCCGCAGGAAGAGCTGGACAAAATCAAAGAGTGGAAAACCGATACGCTGAAATTACAGCATATTCATGACTCGGTAGTCACCAGGGTTTCAATGAAACAAAACGTTTTCAAAAATGTGGATATCTTTCCTTCTAGTGTACAGGTGAAAT
>Ga0247809_1000360_pt1 | contig 21936 bp, 21 predicted proteins | sample UWRJL104311B1_FD_180951 | JGI IMG/M metagenome (GOLD analysis project Ga0247809, IMG submission 180951) | Plant litter microbial communities from Arlington Agricultural Research Station in Wisconsin, United States - UWRJ-L104-311B-1 | ecosystem: Environmental > Terrestrial > Plant litter >...
CCCGGAAGGTGTGGATAAGAATCTAATTGTGCCTGTGTTTTAAACACCCCTATATAATCATAAAGTACCGGTGTACCAATCGACCTGCCCTGAATGGTCTGCCATTCCGGGGTGGATGGTGTCTCGTCAATGAAGATCACTGTATTTTTGGCATATGTAAAGTTACCGTCTACATTGAACCTAAAGTCACCGGCTTTAGCAGAAGTCCCTAAGGTAATTTCAACACCTTCGTTCTTTGTACTGCCGATGTTTTCATCCGGGAGTGCAAGGCCGGTATAAGCTGGTACAGAAGCATTTCGACGAGCTAAAATGTTACTTCTTATGGTTCTGAAATAGTCCATAGAGGCAGTCAGTCGTCCATTGAAAAAACTTGCATCTAAACCAACATCCGTTGTTTTGGCAACTTCCCAGGTAATATCAGGGTTAGGAACATTCGTCTGCGACAATCCCTGATTGGTTAAACTATTGAAAGGATAATTGTTTCCATAGGTGTATGAGGTCAGGTATTGGTAGGCACCGACCTTATCATTACCCATTTCCCCATATGAAGCCCTTAATTTCAAATTATTTATCCAACTCACATTTTTCATAAATCTTTCTTTTGAAACGATCCAGTTACCGGATATACCGGGAAAGAAACCATATCTTTTACCTGGTGCAAAATTCTGAGATCCATCATAACGGAACTGAAGCTGAAGGTTATATCTTTCATCGAAAGTATAAAGTAAACGTCCGAACAGATTTTGTCTACCCGTCCTGAAGGAGGATCCGCTATTTGACTGAAAAGCTGGATTTGAGTCCCCGGCAAAAAGCTCCTGCAAGGATGAACTTGCATAGTTCTGACGACTGGCGGAGAGACTGTATGCAGACGTAGTATTTTGCTCATACCCTATTAATGCATCAATTGCATGTAGTTTGGCAAAAGTCTTGTTATAAGTCAATTTTACGTTTGAGGTAATATTATCTCCAGCAGGAGAAGACACTCCTAGCTCTGGTGCAGCACGGTTTGAATTCTGCATTTTATCATATAACCCGGTGGCCGGATTCAGCTGATAATAATAAGTTACACCAAACCATGATTTGGTATAATTATTATCAAAGTCATAAGCAAAGTTTCCACTTAGCACTAATCCATCCACACCTGGAATTTTGTACTCTGCAGACAGTGTACTGGTAAAGTTTCCCGCTTTCTGCGAGTAATATCCATAGTCAATGTCCCTGCTCATTAATATGACATTATTTCCAGTTCGGCCGGGACCGACCAGTCCATTTGGATAGATGCCGTTAAGTGTTGGTAAGGTCAGGAACAAATGGGCATAATCAATTCTGGACTGAAGATTATTTCTGAGCCTTCCAGAAAGATCCAAGGAAATTTTCAGGCTTTTGGTCACCTGAGCATCAATATTGGATCTAAAATGATATTGCTTATCATAGGTGTAACCTTCAACAAAAGGTGTTCCGCTGTTTAAATACCCTGCACCCAAATAATATTTGACATCCTGGTTACCACCGCTTACAGAGAGATCTGCACGTTCCTGATGGGACCATTCCTTCAAAACGAGGTCTGCATAGTTAGTATTGGGATGGTTCAGCGGATCCTGACCATTTTTGTATAATTCTAGGTCCTCTGCAGTATATAAAGGGGTCTGGTTACGGATTGCACGTTGCGCATTCACCATACTGGCATATGTATAAGCATCTGCGAATTTAGGAACCCTCTCCGGCTGGATAAATGCTTGATTGTAACTGGCAGATATAGTTGCTTTTCCAGTTTGTCCCCTTTTGGTTGTAACGAGGATAACGCCGTTTGCAGCTCTTGAACCATAGATGGCCGCAGATGCATCTTTTAGAACGGTAATAGACTCAACATCATTAGGCGGAATGAAACTTAGCGCTCCGTAATCCCGGATTATACCATCAATCACATACAGTGGAGATGCATCACCACTTGTACTTTTACCCCGGATGAAGATTTCTACTGCCTCGTTACCAGGTTCACCGCCCCTATTATTGATTACAACACCAGGAACCCTGCCTGCAAGACCTGAAGCAAGATTTGGCGAAGGACTGAGTGCAACATCTTTGGCACTTACAGTAGTAATTGCACCCGATACTTTGGCCTTACTTTGCGTCCCATATCCGATTACAACAACGTCATCGAGATCCGATGACGATGGAGTCATCACGACATTCATTGTATTCCCGTCGCCAACAAGCTGTTTTATGGTTTTATAACCGACAAAGCTAAAAGATACCTCGGCACCCTTTGATGCTGAAAACGAAAATTTCCCATTGACATCTGTTGTTACAGTAGATTTAGGGTTATTTATTGAAATGCTGACACCTGGAATTGGACCCCCTTTCTCATCCAAAATTGTTCCGGAAATGATTCGATTTTGCGCGGATGCATTGATCCACATTAGGTTAAATAATAGGAGCAAAATCAGTTGAAGCTTTGGCTTGCAAGCTAGATTGTAAGTTTTTCTCATAATAAAAGATTCATAAAACATTTGGTTGGTTATTATTTACTTATTCTATTCAGTAGAAGTTCTACCTATATCCAAATGTAAATCTTCACTGGGCCGTAACTATCCTATACTATCTCAATAGTGTCTACTTTTTTTATGAAAATTAAAACACAAAGATATTTTTCGGGGAACTAATAAAAAATCGTTCAGAAAGTGGGATAAATCATACTGACTGAAACGGAGAAACTTGAAGTGGGTAATTGAAAAAATTGTCTTCAATTACTTATCGGAAAGGAAAGGGCCGACATTCCAAACTAACCATTACCGGAATGTGGCCACTTTCTATCATATCAGTCTTAGTAAGCTCATAGATCTTAAATGTAAAAATATATGTTGGAGAGCGATAAACTGTCCTATTCTGTCTTTGGTCATGCAGATAAGATTCCAAATATTCAAAGCTATCGCCGTATATAAGTATCAATACGTTTTCGAATTGCTACTAGCATTTAACCTTTCATAAAAAAGATATCTGTTATTCAATGAATAGACCAGACTGTATGGGATAGTGAAAAATTTATTTTTTATGAATTTGTGCTTCATTTTTCCACTATCAAACTTTAATAGCGTGAATAAATTTTTATTATTAATATTAACTATTTATGTCTTTAGTTCTTTCTCTTTCCAACCCAGAAAAAAAATTTGGGTGGCAATTGGAGACTCTATAACATATCTAAATGATCACAAGGACGAAACCGGCTTTCGAGTGACTAAAGGGTATCTGACTCAGGTAACTGAAGAGCTATCAAATGTTGAATACATTAATAAGGGGTTTAATGGGTGGACAGCTGGTGGTGTGGCTGAAAAATTTGATACTTTGGACATCCCTGTCGCCGATTGTTACACAATTTTTTTGGGAACTAATGACTGGTGGAATGCTCGTCCTCTGGGGACCATCGAAGACTATATAAATAATGATGGAAATAATTCTTTTTTCGGGTCTTACCGAATATTGATTGAAAAAATTAAAGCAATTAATCCGAAAGCGGATATCATTTTGATAACTCCAATGCAAAGGAGTGATTTTGTATATATCTTAGATCCAAAAAATAATGCTTTTGGCTCCTACAGGAAGAGAGCTGGCCAAAGCCTAGAGAGTTTTTCTTTAGCAGTTGCAAAAATCGGATCCATAGAAAGGTTAAAAGTGATAAATCTATATGCTGATAAAGCCCTATCTCTATCTAAATTAGTTAAATTCAAGCGTCTTCGTTGCCTAGAAACAGGTTATTATAAAAACTATAGCCTCAAACAATCCATTGATAAGCCTTACGACCCGATAGAAGACGAATATCCGTACCCCTTAGAAGCGATGGGTATGACCTATGATGGGCTTCACCCTTCAGACAAAGGAAACTTCGTCATAGCGAAGCATTTAATTTCAACTTTTCGAAGTATAGGTTTGGATAGATAATGTCGATAAGCGATCTTTAATAACACAAGATTAAGAAAAACGACGAAATACATTTATAGATTACAGATAAATTCCTGAACTCTACGAAACATTTTAAAACAACCAATCGCATACCATATTCATCCCGAAATTGTGTTCAGATTTCCTTTACCTTTTGCGCAGTTATGTAAATATGCCCTTCCCCGAAAACTAATTTTAGAAAGTTGCTTCACTAATTCCCATTTTCTACAAACCTCAATAACCGCTACCCTAGTTTCTGACTGCTAGATTGCGAATACAATCTGTACTTCCGTAAACTTGCTCTTTTTATTGCAATTATTAGTTTTAATTTATCAATAGTTGTCCAATTTTTCTAATTAGAATGGCTAATTTTTGTGGAGGGTTGTCAATAATCGTATAACCCATTGCACCAGCATCATCAGCCTCTAAGTTATTTACACAAAAAAAATCGATAGTTATCCCGTTGAGGATAACTAATAAGTATCATAAAAATCTCTGACTCTTGTGTCTGTTGGTTAGAAAAGGTTAAGCTAATCGAAAAGTATGCTGCCCTAGAAATACCCCTAATGATTCTTATTAATCACAATTATTTTTAATCTTAACATTAAAGAGATATGCTAAAAGAAGAAGCATTAAATGAAAGACAAGCCAAGAAATATAAAGGGTTAGCTAAATCAACAATAAAAAGGAAATCGAAGATCTCAGATTTCTTGCCAAGAGAAATGACAGAAATCCTTGACAAAAGTGAACGCAAAATTGGCGAACATGAACGTATTTTGCTATCTTTATTAGTACAGGTAATTGTTGAAATTGTAATAAAAGAGGAATTATGAAAGCTATCGGTTATATGCGTTTAAGTACCAAGGATCAATCGAAATCTTTGGAATATCAAGAATCAACCATTCGCAACTATTGTGAGCGGAACAATGTGCAATTGATTGAACTATTTAAGGATAACGGAGAAAGCAGCTACACGTTTGATCGCCCTGATTACCGTGCGTTGGAACTGTTCCTAAAAAAGTATAAGGGTAAATGCGACTACTTGGTTGTGCTCGATCATGATAGATTCAGCCGCAATCTCCCCGAAGCATTAATGAAGATAACTGAACTGGAGAAGAACTTCGGGGTAAAGGTAATTTCCACAAATGAGAGGATAGACTTAGATACTTCCGATCCGGATGTATTTATGAAGCGCGCATTCGATTACATGATTGCTAACAAAGAACTATTCACCATCCGCAATAGAACTCGACAAGGCATGAGAAACGCTAGAGAAAATGGAAGATATTTAGGCAGGGCTCCCATTGGCTACATAAATATTTTAGATGGAACAAAACGAAATAAAATTGGTATTGACTATACAAAATCACCAATAATTGAAAAAGTCTTCCGCGACTATTTACTGGGGGTGGCTCCTTACATCATTTTAAAAAGCATTCGAGAAATGGGGTTTAGATACACCAACCACAACGCTGTCTACGATATTCTTCACAACTGTCTATATGCTGGGCTGGTTAAAGTTCCGGCATACAAAGATCAACCAGAAAAATTTGTGAAAGGTAATCATGAGCCAATTATCACAGAAGCTGAATACTGGTTAGCACAGAGATTACTGAGTAATAAACGACCAATGAAAGTGAGGACTGATGAAGAATTTCCACTTAGAGGGGTCTTAAAATGCTGGTGTGGAAAAAGTATGACTGCCGGATGGTCAAAAGGCAAAAAGCAGTATTACTTGTATTACAGATGTCTTGAGCACACCAACATTAATATTCCAGGCCAGCTGCTTCACGAACAATTTGATACACTCTTGAGAGAGCTAAGTTTTGATGACGCTCAAATTAAGATTTTAAATCTCGGTGCAGAAGCCATGTTAAAGAATCCAATTAAGGAAAAACGTCAATTACTTCAAAACATGATCGAAGAGTTAAAAAAGGTAAATATTAAAATCAGCGGCCTGGAAGACAAATTTATGAATAACGAAATTGAAAGTTCTACCTACAAAACTTGGTTCAAAAAGCTAAATGAGGAAAAAGCCGTACTAGAGAATTCACTTAAGCCTAAATCTTCATCTAACATGTCAACTCAGGAAATCATCCAAAAAGTCTTACCGAATTTGAGAAACTTATTAGGTATATATGAAAAAGGAAATATCTTTCAGAAGCATTCAATTGTTAGGGCGGTGTTCAAAGATTCGTTGGCTTACAATAATGGTGTGTTTAGAACACCGTACGTCAATCCAACATTTGAATACAACTTATTGAAAGTCAACGAAAAAGGCCTACTCATTTACGAGCAGGCCTCTAAAAAATTAACAAAATCTTCGTTAAGTACCCGATGCCAAGTTTACAAGGAATCAATTTATAAAAGATTTAATTAAAATTTCACGTATGGGCAGGAAAGAGGATCACTAAATAAGTTAACCAAGTCATTATCGAAACGAGTTAAAAAGATACTTATACTGATTCACTTACCAGTTAACCTATTTAGTTGGTAAGTGAGTATTGTTTATAGGAATAGTAAAAAAGGTAAAATTAATAGAGCAAATTCAAATTGGTCAATCTAAAAGTCATCGCAGGAATACTAACATTAAAAATAGTTGCAAGTTTAGGAATGACGTCTTGTTCAGAGAGATTTCTGAGTTTAGGACTCGTGATTTGATCCAAAATAAACTCCTTTGGCATCAATAGCGCGGCTGCGAACGCATTGGCTTCTTGCTCTTGTCTTAATTCGAGTTCTGAGTAGGTTTTGTTACTTCTATACTTCACAATAAAATCCTTATCTACAAAAACGGTATCAGATTCGGCATTTCTATGAAGTACGAAATGTCCGAGTTCATGAGCTATCGTAAAACGCCTACGCTGTTCATTTTGGTTAGGATTATATGCAATTGTTGCGAGATTTCCATGAGCAACCAGCAACCCAGTCACATCATCTCCCAAATCTGTTTTTTCAATTTTTACTTGGCAACATTTCGCAATGAGGTCAACATCAACAGGAGCATGCATAATACCAGCACTTGTAACTAGCTGAAAGGCTAAGTCTGAAACTTGCCTCAGTTTTAATCCAGAAACATTTCTTGACATACTTAAATATTTTTTTTCATTCTAGATAAAATGTAATTTAATACTTTTTCTGCAGAATCACTTCCTGCATCAGTCTCTTTCTTAATCTTATTTAGAATAGCAGGGTCAATAGTAGTTTCAGCAGATTGCGGCACCAGATCATTCATGGTAACATTTAGTGCTTCGCAGATATCAAGTAATACATGCAAAGGCACCCTTTGTTTACCGGCTTCTATGTTCACCAAAGATACTCTAGAGATGCCTAATAAATCAGCAAGTACATCTTGATTCATTTCCTGGGCTTTCCTAGCTTCTTTGATTTTTTCGCCGACGCTTTCGTAAAATTCTGTTTGTTGCTCTTTATCAAGCATATAAGTTATAAAATGTAGTCAAAAATACTAATTATTTTCATGTTATAAAAAATAACACAAAAAAAAGTTAAAAAAATTTTGATTCAAAAAATCATTCGGTATATTTGTAAATAATAAAACCAGACAACTGTTAATCGCCTGGTTCTTAAAGTTGTAAATGACAAGGCAGAATAGCTCTTCTGCCAGCCAAGTATTTAGATTCCAACTCAAATATAAGGCAGTACATTCGCATCTGCAAGGATTAGCTTACTTTTTTTAGTATTAACAGCTGGGTATTAAGCACTTTAAATTTTAATCGAGCTAAAAGTTAGATCACATTCGAACTACCTATCAAAAAGAACCGGCCCTGTTTTTAGGGCCGATGGATCAACTTTTATTTAAAATTTAATTTCGATACAATGAAAAAAGAAAGTAATTATCAAGAAAACAATACGGGTAATAGCGAAAAATTACCCTTCACCTTTGGGGGAACCACTTACTATTCCTCAAAACAGTACATTACAAACGCAGAGATTCGCCGCATGGTTGGTGCACCGGAAGACAGCTTGGAATCCAAGCTATTTCTAGCGATCAAAAGACCATGGGAAGATGAACTAATAGGCAACGAGCCCGTTAACTTAGCAAGACCCGAGATTGAGCACTTTTACCTTAAAAACATCCTCCAGTTAGTGATTAATGGCACGGACTTTACTTGGGAAAAACAGTACATCTCCGGCAAAGAAATTAAGGAGCTGGGGAATATTGATCTATTAGACCAGTTATTTCTATCAATTAGGAAACCATGGGAAGATGAATTAGTTGAAAATCATGAAGAGATTAACTTAGCTAGACCTGGAATAGAGCATTTTATATCTAAACCAAAAAATGCAGTTAATCTCATTATTCAAACACCAAAAGGTAAATTGGAAAAGTCGTTTTTACTTACACTATCCGTTCACGAACTGATCCAGCAGGTGATTGCTCATTTCGCTTTTGCGAATGATGGTAACTACGAGTTGAAAATCAAGGGCACTACTGAAACGCTTGATAAAGGGAGAACAATTGACAGCTATCATTTTCCAGATTGTCAAGTGTTGGTATTTACTGACTTAGGTAAAGGCGCATGAGTGTACCAAGCTATATTTCTGTTGCAACGGTTGCAGCAGAAATAGAGGCTTGTCAAGAAAACTGTAAAGATTTTAACTGGTTGATTTCTCCTGTAGATGAGATCAACCAGTTATTTACAGTTTCTATGGCATCGCCTATCGACCAAGGGGAGTTTATCTTAGAATTCAAATTCGATAATTACCCGGAAACTCCATATTTGATTGACTTTATTTGTCCAATAACAAAACTGGTTGGGATTACAAGCGCCTATCCTAAATATCTAGGTGACAGTTTTTTCAACAGCACGGCACAAGTTGGCGTAATATGCCATCCAAGCTCGCGTAAAGCTTACGTTGGATATACAGGAATTCATGCAGATTGGCAGCCCACAAATTGGAGATCCATAGCAGGTGGGCTAATAAACCTAAATGGAATCCTCGATACAATTTACACTAGAATTTCAAATCAAACACACTATAGTGGCAAAATGGCTTAATTGGTTCTTCAAGAAACCCAAGGGGTTTTTTCCAAAAAATAACAACCGATATATTGTGGATACACAAGTGATCAGTTTTACTGAAAGAATTTTGCAAGAATACGGAAAGCGGGAACCGAGCTGTGAAGGTCTAATTTATTGGGCAGGTAAAATACAAGGAAACCTTTACCTGATCACACATGCGATCGCCCCAAAAACCAAAGCTTCGAGACATGGAATCCTTACCTCCCACGATTCCAACGCCAGAGTCGTTGAATATTTGTGTGACAATGAACTGGTTTATATTTCTCAGGTGCATACCCATCCAGGCATATGGGTAGATCACTCGGAAGTTGATAATGAAGAAACAGCTTTCAGATCAGAGGGATTTCTATCTATTGTTGTCCCCTGTTTCTCCCGTAAGGGAATTTTGCCTTGGAAGCAATGCGGCGTGCACCTATACACGAACTCAAAGTTCGAGCGACTTGGTGAAAAGTATGTAAATGCGAAATTTAGCGTGAAGGCGATAAATAAACAGAAAGTTGAATTTAAAGATTTTAGGCATGAAAGAGGATTGGTATAAAGAAAGAAACAAGCGCACCGATTCATTTTCGGAAATCAGCAATACTTGTTACGAGGTTAGAATTAAAATAAAAGTAATTTCAGATCCTTCCTATTACAGCACCCAAGTAATGCTAGCAGTGTTAACAAATATCCTTAGTAGATGGTGTCGTAATATCTGCATAATCTGTCCAGACACAAATGCTCTAATTCCAAAAGGAGAAAAAGCAGACATGCAATTGCTGGAAAGCCTAAAGCGCACCATGCAAGCGATAGATCCTAATGGAAATTTTAATTTCGAGCTATCTGATAATTTCAAAGAAGATCTGGTAATTTTTATTGGAGAACCTGCTGAAAATTGCCCAGTGCCCTATGTTGCTGTTGACTCTAATGGTTGGATAGGCAGCTGTGCTTACAACGCTTACGGAAAGTGCAAAGGTGAATTCAATGACAAAAATCCATTAGGCGCTGCGTTTGCCGCCTGCTTAGCAAATGCAGAGGTATTTAGATGGGCTAATAACATTAAAGCTGAATCCTATCAAAAGTGGTATGACCTTTATGCCATGACCGTTTCTGAGTTATCGATAATTAATATTATTGGTTTTAAATCCTTAAATCTGGGGAGTGTTCATATAGTTGGCTGTGGAGCAATTGGTTCTTCATTTACCTACCTACTGAGCTTACTAGATTTTACAGGCGAATTATTGTTTGTCGATGCAGACGCTTCTGTAGAACTTCACAATACCAGCAGTTCGCTACTTTTTAAAGCAAGCCACTGTGATGGAACTCAAAAGAAAACCGAGATTTGCGAAAAAGCACTAGAAAATACAGGATTTCAAACTCAAACTTTCAATGACGATTATCACCACTATCAATACGATCATCGAAAAAAATCCAACTCTGCAGACCTGATCCTTTGTTTTGCAAACGATTTTAACATTTGGTCAACCATACAAAATCTCTATCCTCCGGTCGTATATCACGCTACAACAAGTAGATCTTGGGGAATAAATATCGGAAGGCATCTTCCTTTAAAGGATGGCTGTATTATGTGTACCTTTCAAAATCTTGCAACCAGCACATTCATACCCAAATGTGCAGCGGTAGATTTACCGATAAAAAAAGAGGTTCAACTTGATTCCTCGGAAGAACCCCACGCCAGCATTTTGCCTTTTCTATCTCCTGCAGCCGCTATTGTAACTCTTGGAGAAGTAATTAAATTAATGTTAGGCAAAAAAGGAAGCGAGAATTCAGTCCAATTTAATATGTCTACGCAAACAGGCGATTTTTTAGAAGATCAGCAAAAAGCAAAAAACTGCGATATCTGCAAGAACCAGAGTGAATCGATTTACCGAACACTTCCAATCAAACTTGACTATTAGGCAACAAAAAAAAAGAAAGGCTTAACTTTTTGCAAAAGCCTTTCTTTTTTGGTGAATTGACAATTCTTTTATATTTTAGTATAATGCCAAATTGCCTTATAAGGATTATTTCTAATGATGGAAGAAGAAAATAAGTTAGAGTTTATCATCAAAAGCGATTCCGCAAATCAGAGCATTAAATTAGATGGAATGTCCATTGAAGCTGCTCAAGCATTTTCGATATTGCTCAACTCTGTGGTTAATATCGTCCGGCTAAACGAGGATCGAGAGGGATTAAAAATTCACATCAAGCCCGGTTCACTCGTGCTAGAAGCTACTGGTACTCAAGAGCAAATCGGCAGCATTCAATACGATTTTAACGAAATAATTGCCAATAAAAGTGATAACAAATTACTCGTTAAGGAATGGCGAACTATTCAGCAGCTTTTCCAAGCAAATGGGTTATCATATGAGGCTAATATCTATGCAGGTAAAGAAAAAAAATCCGTTTTCGCACCATTAAAAGTTGGCAAAAAACTACGGGCAAAGCCAATCTTCACCCCATTAAAGTCATCACTAGCATTTATGACAGGGAAACTTATTGCAGTTGGCGGCTCCAACCCTAACATTCATCTAGAAACAAAAGATGGGAAAAGATTGACCATCAGCTGTACCGAACAGAATGCAAAAAAAGCTAATCGCTTTTTATACGACCAGGTCCGGATCAGTTGTTGGATAAAAAAGGGTGCTACAGAAGATAAGTACGAACTTTGTGATTCCTATTGGAAAGAAGAAGAATTCCTATCATTAGAACGCTTCCTTGCCCATTTTTTAAGTATAAAGAATGAAGTTGAACAATTGAAATTTATTCATTACCGCTCTCGTGATTATTTAGACGAGAAAGATTACCCAAACTTTCGAAAATTCCTGCGTTTATTTATTCATGATAGCACAGATGTAAACATTCTCAAGACAATTTTAATAATTACACAATCCTTCAAAGAACATGAAAAGTTGAAGGAAATGAGAAATGAGATAAAAAATCTGTTTGACAAGAAAATAAAAGATTATAATAGAAAACTAGCCAAAAGTTAAGGTGATGTTAATGAAAGAAATTGAAAATAGCTTAAAACACTGTACCGAAACCGACCTGGAAGAAAACATGGTTGGCGCAGCCATTTTGATTAATGAAGATTTATCGCAACATGCCGCAATTTTTTTAAGATATAAAGGCGACTCAAAATTATTTCATTTCACTGGTAAATCTTTAATTATAGAAGATGTCTCGGGAATGGAGGATTACTATCTAAAAAAATTAGATTTTCTACCGGCAATTCTATTGCCAGCATTTTTAGCTCAATCCGAACTGATTTTAGAGAAAGCAAAGCCGGAATTCGGCTATTTTTACGAAGGATCATTATACGATAGCAATGGTGACTTTATTAGCCCTAATGCTGCCCCACAATACATGACCTGCGTTGGATTTTGCTTAAATGTTATCAAAGGATTTCTAAGTGACTTGGATTTTTTTCACTATGAAGACTGGGACGAAAAATCGGTTGAAGGCAAACTAGCGTATGTCCAATCTTTTCTAATCAAAGTAAAACAATCCCATCCCTCCATTAAAATAGATGATTTTCAAGAAAATTTAAGAAGGATATTACCGATTGAATTCGTAGCAGGAGGGTTTAGTAAAGATATACCGGTAAGAAAGTTTTTTACAGATTCTATAGTAGAAGACATTCAAAAATCCTTAGATGGGAAAAATGTAGCCTAAATTAATTTCTTGTTAAAATAGATAATCTAGAAACTCTCTAACCTCAAAATAAATAACGTTATTTTAGGATAATGTCCAACTAATTTGGCGAAAATGCATTGAGTGAGATATTGTTTCGCTCCCTACTACCTTCTACCTCGATAAAATTAGATTTGGCCTCCTGGACGAATTACTCGAATTACACTGTTTGGTTGAAAATCCTTAAAATTGCGGTACGTCCGTTTCCACAACAAATCAATCTCATCAAGAACGATTTGCTCTCCTGCGAAAACAGTATACCAAACGGAATAGAATCCAATAATTGAAGTTTGAGCTATTTGATTTGCCATCACTTGTAGGGCCGCTGGTATATATTGCTTAACTATTACCCAATTATTATAAGAATTCATGGCCTGCACCATCACCTGATCCCTCAACCTCCAACGAGTATCGGCTGGGGTAGGCTCATTCCCTGACCCAGGATAACGATTAAGACCACACAAATCAATGAGTCTTTTGGCCTGTGCCTGATGGGGTGCACTACTAGCAGCCTTTGCTATAAGCACCCGATTATCGAGCGTGTAATCAAATGCCAAGTCTGTATTATCCAAATCAGGCCAAAAGTAGCCTACCCTACTTGCATTATTGTTACTTTTGACGGTATTACAATATTTGCAGGATAACAAAAAATTGTCCCAATCAGTTGCATTGCCACCGTTCGCTACAGGATGAACATGCTCTACCTCAATCATATTGTTCACTCCCATTTCACAATAGGAACAATAATAACCAATGCGACTGGAAAGGTCATGGCGTGCATCGTTATAATGTGCATAGACTTTAGGTGCTGGTCCCCTATCAATGGCCCTCATCTTTATTTTTTAAATATTCACGAATTATTTTTTCTTCATCAAGGGCAGAGAAAAATGCAGTATCCATTGAAAAAGGTTGTGCAGCTTCTTCAAAACGTTTTTTTAAATCTTCTGTTAGGGTATCGTTTTTAATAGCCTGATAGTACAATGGAGCTAGTTCGAACAAATCCTTTCTTTTCTGACTCCATTGGGGATTTTCAACATGCTGATGTATTTCAGCAATATCTTCGATGCCTAAATTCACTGCACTGTTATGATCACTTACTTTATTGTTCCTAATAATAAGCAATTCGTCCTGCTCGGTTGCTTGTATAATAAATGGCGAATGTGTAGAACAGATAAATTGTATTTTAGGAAATGTTGTTCTCAAAGCGTCTACAATCTTACGTTGCCATTCAGGATGAAGGTGTAAATCCAGTTCGTCTATCAAAACGATTCCCTCAGTTTCTTGAAGTGCCTGTTCACGAAGGTGCGGGTTGAGTGTTGCTGCTTTATAAGCTAAATCTGAAAGTATAGCAAAGAAGTTACGAGTACCATCACTTAAAGCGTTGAAGGGCAAAATACGTCCGTCGTTAAATTCGAGCTTTAAACCTTGTGGTTTGTCAGGATCGAATTCAAAATAAAAATTTCTGCAATCGGGAAGATTATCAATCACAGCCTTTCGTACGGTGTCAAAAATCAAATCATCTGTACGCTTTTGAATTCTTGCTATTTCTTTTGCTTTAAACCACTTGATAAACTGTTTATGATTTGATTTTGCTTCAAGACAACGATCATATGCCCTAAACCGGGACGATATCTTTAATGTATCACCTTCTTTATCTTTGGAAGTGTCACGCGCTTCATCAAAAAGCCTCCCAGTAGAGTAATAAGCCAAAAGCGGGAGGCGCAATTGATTACCGTTTGCCACCGAGTCGTTAAGAAGTTTTGCTTGCTCAACTATTGATCTTGCCTCAATTGTAGTGGTTTTATTGTTTAAACCATTCAGTTCCCTCTTCCATTCGAGATCAATATTATTCAATACTCCAACCGCCGATATTTCTACCGGAAATTGATATTCCTCTGAAAATTCGAAGGTCTTAATTCGGATGTCTTTTCTGGCGATGCCTTTAGCATACAAGTTGGTGATACCTAAAAAGTAAGTGGCCATTGCAATTGTCAATGATTCTAACAGTGCTGTCTTCCCACTACCGTTGTCTCCGATGATAAGATTGAAATTAGATTTAAACTCCACTTCAAGATCTTCGTATCCTCTATAATTTTTGATTCGGAGTGTGTTTATTCTCATCTATCGATCTTTTTTTACAAAACAAAGAACGGCTTTTTTTTGAAAAACCCAAGCACAAATTCTCCATTTTGGAATTTATTAAGCCATTTTCTTTTCTGTAAAGTTTATTAGAATAACCAATTGTTTAACCTCCATTACGCTAGTGTCCCTTTCTGCCTCTACAGCTCAAAAGGTAAACAGCCCCACTTTTCTCCTTTAACGATAATTTCATCTACTCTAATTTGATTCAGGTTTCAGTTTGAAATTCTGCTCTTCCTGATGACTAAACAGAATTGACTTCTGAATTTTTAAAATACGATTATTTTTTTCGGCTCGAATAAGACTTTTTGCGCTGATGCCCTTCCATAGATGTAATTTCATCCTGTGAGCTGTTATTTAAGTTTTCTCGTTGAAGTTTTGTTGAACGAGAAGAAAGAGAAATTTCAGCCTATGGGTGAACTTGAACAGTTTAAGCGAAAGAGGTTATAGGTTTTGAGCCAAAATCAGCCCAACCAAATTTTGTAGAAAATGTCTTTGAGCTGCAGGGTCAATGAATTTTTGACAATGCGCATACCCTGGCAAAACTAATGTCATTCCAAAAAATAGAAAATCTACCAATGCAGATATTAAATAGAATATAGCAAAAAGGTTAAAATTTTCTCATTATTCAAGCTTAAAAATAGACCATCAATGAGCCTTCTTTTAGAAAACTCATTTGATATTTAGCGCTAAATTTTTAAAATGGTTATTTTACTACCTAATATAGGGTGGTATGATGGAGCGTATTTGATTTTACCCAATAACACAAACTCATTAATGCATTTATGATAAGTTGCAATAGATTTTATTGATGACAGAGTCATCAATTTCCTCCTGTTAACTTGAATAGTATTTAAGTTATTTTGCTCCCATCCAGTTGTTACGATGGCAACATAAAGACTTATACTACATGTCGAAAGGTTATTCATGCTTGCAAAAACTAAAAAATCACTTATAATTTTAATTCTACATTCCATTCTTTCCTCCCTTTTGAAGTAAAATTTGAATATCGTTAAAAGCATAATAAAAAATGCTTCCAACCTTTGTATATGCCAGCGTACCATTAATTCTTAAGTTCTGTAATGTTCCAGGAGAGATATTTAACATTTTCCGTACCTCCGCACTTCTTAACCATTTTTTGTGCTGTTGAAGCTCAGGTTTAAGTATTTCCTTAATCTCTGAAATAATAGCCGATTTGAATTCATTGAGATCTTCTTTTGTAATTAAGTCTATATTCATTTTTATAAATTTAGTTTTGTTAACTTTTTAACCATTAATACGATCAGTCGGTTCCTTTAACCATAGGAGGCATATTGTTCTCTTTAGGATCTCCTTTTAACATTAATATATTGATCAAATCGGCCGGCATCCGCCGACCGATTAGCCATGAACTAAACTATTTAACCTTCTTTTCATGAAGTTTTTTTTTGCATTCTACATTACATATTTTAAATCCATTTATCGTTGCCATCTTGTTCTCGCTCCTCCTTCTGGCGTTTTAAAACCATTCGGTTTAATATATAAGAAAGCATATATAGGAAAAGTAAGATGAGTGCTAGAATTTGTCTCGAGTGCATATCATAAGCCCTCATATATTTGGATTTCAGGTTTTACTTCAAATTCCTGCATAATTCCGATCAGTTTGGAAATTTCATTTTCTTTGCACTTCTTAAGTAAAATCAGAAAGTCCGCGTGGGGAGATTTTTCAATGATGTTTAAATCATTATTGTCTAGCAGCAACGCGAACCTAAATTCATCTGCCGCCATAGCAACAAAAAACCTTATTGCTTGCAATGAGCGATCTTTAACATTCACAATAGGCCTAAACTTTGTATTTCGTTCTATCTCCCGATATAACGCCAGCGAAAGCCGTGATATGCGGGAAACTTTTTGAGCTACTCCCCCATTTTGATGCAACGTTTTGAGGCTATGATGCAATAAAAACAAATCATTAAATTTTATCCGATTATAGTCATAGATATTCTGTATTAGCATCCGGGTAGCAAAAATTGAAGAAGATATCGTTTTCAGAAGTGAGTCCCTAATAAGAATGATAGAATAATTCGCAGGAACTATTTCATCGTCCCCGTGTGCATAAATTAAATCGAGACCATGAAAAGAAATTTGGTCGCTAAACAAATCAGCTGAACGATCACATATTATCGGTAGGGAAATCTTTGGAAAATTGGAGATCCTATTCCCCTGCAGTTCATTTGTCGAGGTTATGTGCAAAAAGGAAATATTATGAGGTATCCAGTCGCATTGTGGAATATAAGTGTATGCCGATTCTCTGGAAGAACCGATAACTTCAACATCAAAAATCTTTCTGGCCTCATTGATTGTCCCAGTGGATCTGCTCCCGGTATCTAAGAATCCACCTTTAATATCTCTTGAAAAATTCAAAAGGGAGAAAATATTTGCATTTTCTAACCTGCTATGTTCTAAAACTAGAATGTGAAAATCCTCAGAAATCTGCAGTAATTGCCGTATCAAAACCTCGATGCTTTCCATTTTAAGTTGTACTCGTGGATCACTTATTTTTGCTTGTATGGAGCTGCCAGATACTGGATCAACAATTATTTTTTCAAGTTCCTTATACTTTGGATATCCCTTATTTGGATTTTGTTCTTCCATATGATCTGATGATTTCAAAAGCAAATTTCATCAGGTTAATGCTGCATTGGAAACCGAAGCAAAAAATTGGTCAAAAGTACTTTTCATCGGTTAGCGCACATAATTATATTTTGCCTGCGATTGAAATTATGATCCGGAGAAAAATATAATTTTCCGATAAAAATCTTAAGTAAACAGTAATTGTAAATAATACACTATCAATTAATTACCATCTCAATAACACAAATAAACTATCCAGAAATCTCAAATTTTAATAACTTTGGCCAAGCCAAATATTAACCCTTCTTAGCGATGCCAGATTATATATTAGATGAAATTGATAGCGGTATTTTAAACCTATTACAAAGAGATGGAGAGATTACCTATAAAGAATTAGCAGGAAAACTAAAAAGAAGTAAGTCTAACATTGTTGAGCGTATTAAAAATCTCAAAACAGGCGGCTTTATTGACCGCAACGTTGTGCTCATCAATGTTCAAAAAATCAGAAATATATTTACTGCATTTCCCCTTGTGCAGCTAAAAAACCACGGACAGGATTCAATAGATCTATTTAAGCAGGAAATGGCTCGCCATCCCAAGGTTATGGAATGTTATCATGTTACGGGTAATTTTGATTTTATGATTAAGGTTGTAACCACTGATATGTTTGCGTATAATGATTTTCTAAGTGAATATATTTCTCCTAATCCTTTAGTAGGTAAGATTCAGAGTTTCATGGTTTTATCGCAAAGTAAAAGAGAGACCGCTTATACCGTGTAAAAACCAATTAAATAATTGGTAAGTGATGCTCTGTGCAGGATATCTTTCTACATCATTCCCCATAATAGTTTCATATTTAAGGAGCTTCCCTCAAATAGAAGGATTGGCTCAGACAGAAAAGAATCTTATTAAAAATCCGATTTAAAATTCCCTTTTATTGAGTTCCCTCGACGACACCATGAATCAACTAGATTATTGCCCGTTTCAATAATCAAGTTGTCCACTTCCGATCGTCTATAGATCCCTACAGGTTACTCAATTGGTAAATTTAGAAAATATAGTTAGGGCAATCATGATATCAACAATTATACCACATACAAAAGTATACCAGATATCAACTATGTTTGCCTTTCATTAGAAGCTTGATTGGATGGGCCGAGAATGAAAATTATAAAGATACAAGTAAATGCAACAAGGAGAATCCCTGATTGAGCACGGTCCGAGACTGGTAATTATAACTGTCACTGCAGTATGTTGTGCGTTGCTCGAGGTTATTGACACTACAATTGTAAATGTGGCATTGAACAGCATGCGCGGAGGACTTGGCGCGACACTTAGTGAGATCAGCTGGGTAATTACGGCCTACTCACTTGCCAACGTGATTGTCATTCCGTTAACGAACTGGCTTAGTCAGCAATTTGGTCGTCGAAATTACTTTGCAGCGTCAATTATTCTTTTCACGGTTTGTTCCTTTTTATGCGGAAATGCGACTTCAGTTGGGGAACTGATCATTTTTAGATTTATCCAGGGAGTCGGTGGCGGCGCTTTACTGGTCACCTCGCAAACCATCATTACCGAGAGCTGGCCACCCGAAAAGCGGGCAATGGCGCAGGCGATATACGTATTGGGGATTATTGTCGGACCCACGCTCGGGCCTCCCCTTGGCGGCTATATCGTCGATAACTTCTCTTGGCCATTTATATTTTATATTAATATTCCCATTGGTGTGATTGCAACTTTGTTGACAATTATTTATGTGAAGAGTCCAGTTTACGGAGAAAAGCGCTCATCAAGTGAAATAGACTGGCTGGGCATTGCATTGCTGACCATAGGCATATCTTCTTTACAGTATGTTTTGGAAAAGGGACAGGAAGATGACTGGTTTAGCAGCCCATTGATTATTGTATTGTCGGTCAGTGCTTTCTTAGGGCTATATCTTTTCATTTGGAGGCAACTGGAAACGAAATTTCCGGTCATGAACCTCAGGGTACTCAAGAACGGAAATCTAAGAATGGGTGTTGCGCTTTCGTTTATTTTGGGATTTGGAGGCTATGGCTCAACTTTCGTAGTTCCGTTATTTACCCAGAGCCTTTTGGGATGGTCGGCGCAGCAAGCCGGCGTACTCCAGTTACCGAGTGCGATTTTTACTGCGGTAATGATGCCTGTTGTGGCCACGCTAATTCAAAGGGGCATCCAGCAAAAATACCTGATTGCAACTGGCATGTTTATCTTCTACGTGTTTTGTATGCTTTGCTACAAGATCATCGTACCTGATACGAGCAGTGGTGATTTCTTCTGGCCGTTGATAGTACGTGGAATAGGACTGGGTTTACTATCTGTCCCCATCAGCACTGTAGCCCTTTCGACACTGGAAGGCAAAGAGATTGGGGAAGGCGCAGCCTTGACGGGAATGATGAGACAGCTGGGCGGATCCTTTGGGATCGCCTTGATATCCACGTACCTATCAAGGCAAACCAGTATACATAGAATAAATCTGATTAGCCATTTAAAGGCAGATGATCCTGCTGTGCAGAATAGGGTATCTCAACTGGCCGATGTCGCATCCAAAAACGGCTTAGATAGTTTGAGTTCTCGCCAGGTTGCTTACCAACTTTTGGATAAGTCTGTAACGGCCCAGGCAAGCCTTTTATCCTACATGGACATTTTTTTAATGGTAGCTACTGTATTTATCATATTCGTTCCACTCACGTTGCTTTTTGTCAAAAAATCAAAGGGTAAAGTAAGTTTGGCTGACGCAGGCCATTAGTTCATGATTGGTACTAACAATATAATGCACCACAAATATCAGGGGACTGAAAGCGATCAGAGCATGTTCATCGCTAATTAAAGTCCGTTTATAAAGATTTTTCCGATACAAATATTTCATTATGAAAACAAAAATCATATTTATCACCGCCGCCTCACGAGGGTTCGGCAGAATATGGGCCGAAGCCGCATTAAATGAAGGTCATAAGGTAATTGCTACGGCACGCAATATTGATGATCTGAAAGGTCTTGTCGATGCGCACGGAGATTCCGTTCTTCCTCTGGCGCTCGATGTCAGAAACCGCGAACAGGTGTTTAGTACTATTGAAACTGGGAACAAACACTTCGGGAGTCTGGATGTGGTGCTGAATGTTGCAGGTTATAGCTTGTATGGTGCAATTGAAGAAACTTCAGAAGAAGAAGCACGCGCACAGCTTGAAACCAACTTACTTGGGCCACTTTGGGTAACACAGGCTGCATTGCCAATCATGCGTAAACAACAGTCGGGTCACATAATCCAGGTATCTAGTGTTGGTGGCGTAATTGCTTTCCCAAATCTTGGCTTATATCATGCGTCCAAATGGGGACTGGAAGCTTTTTCAGAAACCCTTTCCAAAGAAGTAAACAATTTCGGGATCAAAGTTACGATTGTGGAGCCCGGTGTGTTTGAAACAAGCAAAGAGGACAAGGAGGCTGTGCCTGGCAAATACATCGAAGCTTATGACGAAATGAGGGCAGCTTTGTATGGGCAGTTTAATTCCAGGAAGGGTGATCCTTTTGCAACCAGCGCTTTGATTATGAAAGTTATCGAAAGTGATGAACCACCACTACGCGTAATTTTGGGCGATCAATCCTTGCCCATGATTCAGGCCGCTTATGGACATCGGATGAGTCTCTGGGAAAAATGGAGGGAAGAATCCGTTGCAGCTCAAGGTGAATAGGACTATTTAACTGCAAAAGATAGTTATTTATGCTATTTCCCCGATTTTGGTGATTTACAAGAGCAACGATATGCTTTAGTTTTGGAGCTTAAGAAAAGATATAGACATGGAATTCATCAAGAATTATAAGGTTAGGGATGAACATATTGATGTTCAAAATATTATGGATGGGCTATACTATCCGTTTTATATGGAAGATTGCAGGCATGCATTTATACGCGAAGTGTTGGGTTTTGATTTTGAAGCAGAAGCAGAAAAAGGTATATATATGGTATTGTCCAATTATTGTATTAGTTTCATCAGATCGCTAAAAAAAGGTGATGAATTTTCGGTGAGCTGTTCACTCTTCAAGGATGATAAAGGCCTTCCAAAACTGCATTTTAAGCAAACCATTATTTTAAACAAAAAATTAATGACTAAGGCTGTTTTTACGGGAACTTGTATCCCTGCTAATGGCGGACGTCCGTATCTACCGGACTCCGTAATAAAATTACTTTCAAACATTCCAGTTATTGATGAAACAAACAGTTAGTCAAGGTAGGGCGCAAGGAGGTGTTCTAGTATTTTTCTCTTAAGTGTGAAGAGTTTAATGCTGATTAACTCAATTTAATTGCACCATGGCAGGGCGCGGGATGACCATCCGGGGCATCACGACACCCTGCCACTATCTTAACTTCATTACACGATCTGGTCTTTTATTGCTTTGGCTACAACTTCAGTCAGGGAAGCTACTTGCAACTTTTCATAGATCTTTTTCATATGAGACCTGACCGTTTCATAACTTATGTTCAGTTTATGGGCAATCATTTTATAGCTTAAACCTTTGA
>Ga0247809_1000361_pt1 | contig 21872 bp, 19 predicted proteins | sample UWRJL104311B1_FD_180951 | JGI IMG/M metagenome (GOLD analysis project Ga0247809, IMG submission 180951) | Plant litter microbial communities from Arlington Agricultural Research Station in Wisconsin, United States - UWRJ-L104-311B-1 | ecosystem: Environmental > Terrestrial > Plant litter >...
TCCGGCAATATGCGACCACCAAAGAACTCTTTCCACAATTATCAAGGAATCAACATTCATATTGCTGAATATTGGTGCTAAAAATTGACTGATTGGAAAAGCTCCCGCCTGAATATAATGATGCGCTCCTTTTTGCTGTAAAGCCAAATCAGAAGCATTTAAGAAAAGGAAAAGCAACATCAAGACAATCTCAAAATACAAAATGTAATTTGCATCGCTTTTAGGCCATCCTTTTAAATCATTATGGATAAACCTTTTCAATTTGATAATGTTTCTTCTTACCAAAAAAGTAACGACAGAAACCAAAACCAAAATGGCAAGAATTTCAAAAGATCCGATTAAGACATCATAGAATCCGCCCATAAAAGCAAAAACACGATGCGTGCCGAAAAGGCCGTCAATGATAATTTCGAGAACTTCAATATTGATGATGACAAAGCCCAGATAGACAAATATGTGTAAAACTCCAGCAATTGGACGTTTTACCATTTTTGACTGGCCTAAAGCAATCAGCGCCATATTTGCCCAACGTTCTTTTGGATTGTCAGAACGGTCAATGTCTTGGCCTAATTTAATATTACGAATCAGTTTTTTTACATTTATTGCAAAAAATCCAAATCCCAAGCCAAGCAAAATGGCAAATAATATATTGTCTATGTAGCTCATCAGGATTTATTTTACAGTATCCTTTACTTCTTCTTTTGGTGCAACATAAGGTTTTGGTTTTTTACCAAAAACTGAAAAATGCACATAACGTTTCGGATTTTGCTTGAAATCTGCCAAAAGCTGTTTCATTTCAAGTGAAGCGCCTTCTAAGTTGTTGTACATTCCTTCATCCTTAAGCAATTTTCCAATAGTTCCTTTTCCAGATTCAACGTCGTTTATGATTCTATCGACATTTGACAATGATTTTTCAAGTTTTCTGAAAGCCTGGCCGATTTTAGCATCGTTTAGCGAATCTGACAGCGTTGCAAAATTTCCGGTAGCTTTGTTTAGATTTGCCAAAGTTCCGTCAAGATTTGCTTTGTTTCCTGAAATAATTGCATTTAAATTTTTAGAAGCTTCGCTGAATTCTTTCATCGTCACAGATAATTCTGCGATTGAAACTCTTAAGTTTTCTTGAGTTCTTGCATCAAATACTTTATTTAAGCTGATCAAAAGGCTGTCAGCAGAAACCACAGTACTCTCCACCTTTTTCTGAAGCGGATTTAATTTATCAGCAACTGTTGTAAGCATTCCCGGCTTAATGTTGGTTGACAATGTTGCCCCATCTTCTGCAAGAACTGGATCTTTAAAATTTGGAATAATTGCAATATTTTTTCCGCCTAATAATCCTGGCTCATAAATAGAAGCAATACTTGTTTTTGAAATTGGAAAATCAGTTTTAACTTGAAGTTCAACTATAAGTCTTCCATCAGCATGTAATGTTATGCTGTTTACTTTCCCTACGCTTAGACCATTTATCGTCACAGGCGCAGATGGCGCAAGCCCTTCGACTTCGTCATAAATTGCATAAAAAGTTTTGTAACTATTGAAAAGGTCTCTCCCTTTCAGAAAACTATATCCCCAGATAAATAATAAGATGGAAGATATGACTAAGATTGCGGTTTTAATTTCTCTTGATATTTTCAAAGCTTTGGTGTTTTTAAACAAATTTAAGTAAATAAATCAGAAGGTTTTCATAAAATTATTTTAATGCTTCCTGAACAGTTACTTTTTTTCCATTTTTAAAGGCAATTAGGTAAGAAGATGTGAAACCTTTGGCTTTTGCCTCTTGAACAAGCTGTTTTGCACTTTCATAGTCGCTGGTTTCGCCATACATATATTTGTAAAGATTGCCTTCAGATACTACTGAAATATTGCTTAGTCCGTTGAAATTGCTTGGAACTGTTTCCAGTTTTGTACCGCTGGCAGAAATTTGGACTTTAAAAATAATACCTTTATTATCATTATCTGATTTTGATTCTTTTGGCTCGGCTTTAACAACTGGAGTTTTTGTTTCAGGTGCTTTTGCAACCGGAGCTTTTGCACTATCTTTCTTAGCTGGAGTGGCAGTTTCTTTTGGTTTTTCAACCCTCATTTCATCTTTGTCGATTCTATTTTCGATTGAAGTACCACCATAATATTCTTTTTTATACCCCATTATAGCATCGGCAATTGCTTTGGCGATTTCATTCTGGCCTTCTTCTGAATTAAGATACTGTCCTTCATTTTTATTAGAAATAAATCCCATTTCTATCAAAATACTTGGCATTGAAGTTTTATGAAGAACCATGAAAGGCGCTTGTTTTACACCTCTGCTTTTTCGGCTAAGCTGTTTGTCAAAATTATCTTGAATCTTGCTTGCCACAGCAATTCCTTGCTCTAAATGCTCTTCTTGAATAAGCGTAATTCCTATTTTTGATTCTGGAGAAGCGGGATCATATCCGTCATATTTAACTTTATAGTCTGCTTCCAAAGTAATAACCTCATTCTCTTTTTTTGCCACTTCCAATGCTGATTTCACTTTCGTAAGACCCATTACATAAGTCTCAGTTCCAAAAGCATCCGGATTTGGATTAGAGTTGCAATGTACTGAAACAAATAGATCAGCATCAGCTCTATTGGCAATGTTTGCTCTTTCAATAAGTTCAATAAAAACATCTGAATTTCTAGTAAATATTACATCCACATTCGGCTGTTTGTTAAGCAGTTTGCCTACTTTTTGAACTACTGCAAGCGCTATGTTTTTTTCGACAAAATTAGTTCTAACTGCGCCAAAATCCTTAGCGCCGTGGCCAGCGTCAAGTACTACCTTAAATTTTCCGTTTGATTGGCTAAAAGCTGTAAAAGAAACAAGGCAAGCCACTAAAGCCAGCGATTGTTTGATTTTCTTAGTGATGTACATATTTGTTAAAGTTAATTTTAATAAAAATGCTATGGTTATAATTTTGTTATTTCTGTATTTTTGCGAAAAATATATGTAAGTTTGGCACGTCAAAAATTACGCCATATTTTTACAAAAATAGTATTTAAACCTTTGCGGACAAACTTATTTCATATCGTTTTATCAGCATTTTTCCTAACACTAGGAAGCGGAGAATTATATTCACAAGAGAAAAAAAATAATTCTACGGCAATACCCGCTGAAAAACAGAAAGATACAACCTCAATCAATGTTGCAGACATCTTAAAACCTATAGATTCAACTGAGATTGACACCATCAAACCTAAAAAATCTATGCTCGAAGGCCGAATTAAACGCAAGGCTGTGGATTATGAAAAGATGGACCAAAAGAAAAAACTGCTTACTTTATACAATCAAGCTGAGCTGTATTATCAAGATTTTGAGCTGAAGTCAGGTATAATTGTAATGGATTATGAAAAAAATGAGGTTTATGCCGGAAGGATAAAAGATTCTCTAGGAAATTATACCCAGCGCCCAGTTTTCAAGCAAGGAAATAATGTAATTGAGCCTGATTCTATCCGTTTTAATACAAAAACAAAGAAAGCTTTAGTTTGGAATTCCCGCTCTACACAAGGGGAAATGAACATTAAGGGAGAAATTACGAAGAAAGAAAACGACTCCGTTTATTTTATAAAAAACGCAAGAATCACCACTTCAAAAGATATCGACAATCCAGAATATTATTTCTTGGCTAGGAGATTGAAACTGGTTCCTGGGAAAAAAGTGGTTGTGGGACTGACAAATATGGTAATTGCTGATGTCCCGACTCCAATAGGAATCCCTTTTGCCTTTTTTCCAATGTCAGATAAAGGAACTTCGGGACTGATACTTCCTTCGCCAAATGACTCTAACAGACAAGGATTTTCATTGCAAAATGGAGGTTTATATCTTGCTCTTTCAGACAATTATGACTTGGCAATTTTAGGGGATTATTATACAAATGGAAGCTATGCCATGCGTTTTGAATCCAGCTATATGGCAAGATACAAATATCGCGGTAACGTAAATGTGCGTTTTGAAAATCAAATTCAAAGCGAAAGAGGTTTTCCTGATTATTCAAGAGCAACAAATTACAACATCCAATGGTCTCATTCACAGGATGCAAAAGCAAATCCGAATTCGAGATTTTCTGCTTCTGTAAACTTAGGTAGTAGTAAATATTACCAGCAGACAATGAACCAGTCAAATATCGGTTCTGCACTTAACAATACGCTGAGTTCTTCGATTTCTTATTCAAAAACTTACAATACGCTTCCTCAAGTAAATATTTCGATAACGGCAACGCATTCGCAAAATACTACGACAGAAACGATTAACATGACGCTTCCGACATTTCAAGGAAGCGTGGACAGAATCTTCCCTTTTGCTTCAGAGGATGAAATCAAAAAAGGTTTTATCAAGAATATCAACTTGCAATACAACTTGAACGCGCAGAATCAAATTACAACAAACGATTCGCTGTTTTTCAAGCCTCAGATGTTTCGCGATGCAAGAATTGGCTTGCAGCACACGATTCCGATCAGCACCAACTTTAAACTTTTCAAGTTTTTAAGTGCTTCAATGGGATCAAGTTATAATGAGGTTTGGACATTGAAATCAACCGATTATAGATTTAATTATAATACTCAAAAATTAGATACTATAAACAACAGAGGTTTTGACGCTTATAGAACTTACAACTTTTCTTCAAGCCTTGGAACCACGGTTTATGGTATGTATACTTTTAAAGAAGGCAAAAGAATTCAAGCGATACGACATGTAATGAAACCAAATGTTTCTTACAGCTATACGCCTAGTTTTGACCGCTATTATGACACTTATGATCCTGATGGAACAGGTACGATCTTAAAAGAATATTCTCGTTTTGATGGAGGCGTTTATGGATCTCCTTCAAAAAGCATGTCGAATATCATTGGCTTTGGGTTGAATAACACGATTGAAGCAAAAGTCACCGACAGAGACAGCACCAAGACAGAACCAAAAAAGATTATGCTTTTGAACAGCTTAAACTTTTCAACCTCTTACAACCTTACTGCCGATTCATTGCAATTGCAACCTATACGAGTAAGCGCAGGAACAGTTTTGTTTAATGACAAGATGAATGTCAACTTCGGAGCCACCCTTGACCCTTATGCTCTTGACAACGCAAATCGAAGAATTGACATGTTCAATATTGACAATGGAGGAAGCTTGTTTCGTTTAACGAGTGCCAATATTACTTTAAATTATTCTTTTTCTAGTAAGGATGGCGCAGGTGAAAACGACAGGTCTGATCCATTAAAAAATCAGGGATTGAGGAATGGAGGAAGAGAAGATGACCTTTTTGGTACAGCCAGAGATCTGGGAGATAACAGGCAAAGCCAATTCAATGATGAAGATATTGAGGAAGCAGAAAAGAATAAGTCATTTTATAATGCCGTCTTGCCATGGGATCTGCGACTCGCCTATTCCTTGACCTATAATAATTCGACGAGGCAGAATACCATTACGAATAACTCGCTCATGGTTTCAGGAAATCTGGATTTAACGCCACGCTGGAAAGTGGGGGTTTCAACAGGATATGATTTTGTACAGCAGGGAATTACTTTCACGCAGCTTCGTTTTGAAAGAGATTTGCTGAGTTGGAGGATGGACTTTAACTGGGTTCCGGTTGGGACTTATACTTCATGGGGATTTTTTATTGGTATCAAATCTTCTGTGTTGAGCGATATCAAATGGGATAAGAGAAATCAGCCCGACAGAGTTTTACGCTAATCTAACTACAATATGAAAAAAATAATCTTTACAGAAAAAGCACCAGCACCAATCGGGCCTTACAACCAAGCTGTGGCATTCGGAAACACATTGTTTACATCAGGGCAGATTGCCTTGCATCCTGAGACAGGAGAATTGGTTTTAGATGATATTGAGACCGAAACCAAGCAAGTGATGGAAAACATGAAAGCCGTTCTTGAAGAAGCCGGAATGACTTTTGAAAATGTCGTGAAGACTTCAATCTTCATCATGGACATGAACAACTTCGCAAAAATCAACACCGTTTACGGAAGTTATTTTGATGAAAAAACGGCTCCAGCAAGAGAAACTGTGCAAGTAGCGGGTCTTCCGAAGAATGTAAATGTGGAGATTTCTATGATTGCAATGAAGTAAACTCAATTTTTAAAATATATAAAAGGCTTTGTCAAATGATGAGGCCTTTTTTATTGAATGCAGTCATTTCTTACAAAATACCTGCAACTATATAATAATCAATAAATTGTACTTCAACGAGCCATCTAAGAGGATCAACGCCTCATCTAAGAGGATCAACGAGCATTCTAACTGCTTCAATGCGCATTCTAACTACTTCAAAGACCATTCATAGCACTTCAAAACGCTATCATAGCAAGACATTGCACATTCGAAGAAACGCAACCTCTGTTCTAAAAGGTTCTCTTTCTTATCGAAGTAGTTCTGGCGTAAAATCGACAGTAAAGTCACTCTATTGAGTAAGAATCAAATCAGTTTTATACAATTTATTCCCTCCGTAAAATCCCTAAAACACTAAATTATGTTCGTTTTACTTTTCCTTAAAAAAGGATAATTCATAAGTAATCCTTAAATTAGCGCCATGATTAAAGCAATAATTATCGGTTCTGGAAATGTCGCGCAGCATCTCATCCAAGCGTTTCAAAAAAGCGATGCGATTGACCTTTTGCAAGTTTTTTCTAGACAAAAAGAAGACGTTTCGCACTTGGTTGATTCCTCAAAAATTACCAATGAATGGGATAAAATTTCTGAAGCAGCCATTTATATAATTGCCGTTTCAGATAACGCTATCGCAGAAGTTTCATCCAATCTACCTTTTAAAAACCGATTGGTCATCCACACTTCCGGAAGCCTTTCTATAACCGAATTAAATGCAAAAAATCGTCGTGGCGTTTTTTATCCGTTGCAGACATTTACCAAAGGGAAAGAAGTAGATTTTACGGCAATTCCTGTATGTTTAGAAAGTGAATTTGACGATGATTACACGATTTTAGAAGATTTGGCCGAAGCCCTAAAAAGCAAACATTATCTGATCAGTTCGAGCCAGAGAAAATCACTGCATGTTGCCGCGGTTTTTGTGAATAATTTTACCAATCATTTGTACCAGATTGGCAAAGATATTTGCGGTGAACACCAGCTTCCATTTGAAATATTGAAACCTTTGATTGCCGAAACGGCCAATAAAGTGCAAAGCCTCTCGCCTCTCGATGCTCAAACCGGGCCTGCAAAAAGGCACGACCAAAACACGATTGACGCACATTTGGCAATACTAACAGACACAACACAAAAAGAAATTTATAAAATACTAACACAATCCATCCAACATTCTCATGTCAAAAAGTTATAAAGAAATCATGAACGATATCACGACGTTTATCTTTGATGTCGACGGCGTTCTGACCGATAGTTCTGTTCATATTACGCCAACGGGCGAAATGCTTCGCGTGATGAATATCCGTGATGGTTTTGCCATGAAAGCAGCCGTTGAAAGCGGTTACCACGTTTGCATTATTTCTGGCGGAAGCAATGAAGGCGTGCGAATTCGCTTGCAAAATCTGGGAATTAAAGACATCCACCTGGCTTGCCCTGATAAGGTTGAAAACTTTAAAGAATATACTAAACTGTATAATTTAAAACCTGAAGAAGTTCTTTACATGGGCGACGATATTCCAGATTATCATGTGATGAAATTGGTCGGATTGCCAACTTGTCCGCAAGATGCGAGTCCTGAAATCAAGGAAATCAGCCGTTATATTTCACACAAAAACGGAGGTCGCGGCGCCGTTCGCGATGTAATTGAGCAAGTGATGAAAGTTCAAGGGAAATGGATGGAGTATTTTGACGGGAAACATGATTAATCAAATTCAATAGCAATTTCAAATTACAATAATCAATAGTAGAAATGAACTTTTTAAAACTAATACGCTTTCAAAACCTAACCATGCTGGCAATCATGCAATTAATTTTCCACTATGGATTTTTAAAATTGCAGGGAATTCCACTGGCTTTGAACGATTGGCAATATTTGCTTTTGGTACTTTCTACTGTTTGCATTGCGGCAGGAGGTTATTTAATCAACAATGTTTTTGACAAAGCCACGGATGAAATCAACAAGCCAGATGATGTTGTTGTAGACAAAGGAATTTCTGAAGCGATGGCTTACAATATTTATATGGTTTTGAATGTAATTGGCGTCGGCGCTGGATTTTACCTTTCAAATCTTATTGAGAAACCTGGATTTGCATTATTATTTATAGTAATTTCAGGAACATTATATTTATATGCTTCCGGATTAAAACAATCTTTATTGATTGGAAATATCATTGTGGCGCTTTTGCTATCGCTAAGCATAATCATTATCGGAATTTTTGATTTGCTGCCAATGATTACGCCTCAAAATCAAGCCGGAATGGGTCTTCTTTTTGAAATCTTATTAGACTACGCCATTTTTGCTTTCATCATTAATTTCATCCGAGAAATCGTGAAAGATCTGGAAGATGTAAAAGGCGATTACAACCAAGGAATGAATACGTTGCCGATTGCTTTGGGTGTTGAAAGAACAGCGAGAATCGTTTTCGGATTGAGCTTTCTTCCATTGGGATTGATCATTTATTATATCAATGAACATCTATTTTCTAACGATTTATATTATGCCACAGGATACGGATTACTATTGATTTTAGCACCGCTTTTATACTTTACGATCAAAATATTTTCAGCTAAAAAACAGAAAGATTTTAATCACTTGAGCAGCGTTTTAAAATTCATCATCTTCTTCGGAATTCTTTCTATTGCTGTAATTAATTTCAATATAAAATATGCTTAATCCCCATTTAAAAGACTATAAAATCATCCTTGCTTCAGGTTCGCCAAGGAGACAGCAGTTTTTCAAAGACATGCATTTGGACTTTGAAGTGCGCTTAAAAGAATTGGAAGAAATTTATCCAGATGATTTGAAAGCATCTGAAATCACTGACTTTCTTGCCGTTTTAAAAGCCAATGCTTTTCAGGACGAACTAAAACCAAATGATATTTTGGTAACCAGCGACACTATCGTTTGGCATAACGGAAAAGCTTTGGGAAAACCAAAAGATTATGATGATGCTTTTCATATTTTAAAGACTTTGTCGAATTCTACACACGAAGTTTTTACCTCGGTTTGCATAAAAAATAAGGACAAAATCGATATTATAAACGAAACTACAAAGGTCACTTTCAGTACGCTTTCTGACAAAGCCATCGCTTATTATCTTGAGAATTTCAAGCCTTATGACAAAGCCGGCGCTTATGGAATTCAAGAATGGATTGGCTTGATAGGAATCAGCAAAATTGAAGGTTCTTATTCGAATGTTGTTGGCCTTCCGGTGCAAAAAGTTTACGAATATTTTGCTAACTTTGGTAAAAACCAATAAAAATGTCTTTCCTCAGAGAATTTACTCCCGAAATAATCACCACAATTGTCTTGCTGGTTTCTGTGATGGTAATTCGTTTTTCAATTACTGCAATTGTAAAACGTTTTGCAAAACACGCAGAAATGAACGAGCACCGAGCCGTTTTGATTTGCAAATACATCAATATTGTCATCATGATCTTGATGATTGCGGGTTTATTTATTATTTGGGGCGTAAAAACAGGCGACATTTATAAAGTTCTAACTGCGATTATCACCTTGATCGGCGTTGCTTTTTTTGCGCAATGGTCCATTTTGAGCAATGTCACTTCAGGCATAATTCTCTTTTTCTCATTTCCTTTTAAAATTGGGGATACGATTAGAATTCATGACAAAGATTTTCCTTTGGAAGCTGAAATTGATGACATCAAGGCTTTCCATACTTATTTGAGAACAAAAGACGGAGAATTAGTCACTTATCCTAATAATCTTTTATTGCAGAAAGGTGTTTCTATTGTAAATATTCCTAAAGAACACCAAGAATTCACCGATTAACTTTAACATTGCATTGGCGAATTTCAATCGATAGTATTTTGTAATTTCACGTAAAACCTAAAGCAAACAGCAAATTACAAATGTCTAGAAAACTACACTTATTTTTTCTTATCCTGATAATCTGCAGTTGCCAAATTATTTCAGCTCAGCAAAATCCTAAGAAGAGGGATTCACTGAAAGGCTATCGGAGCATTGAAGCCTATTCAAAAAAGCGTGGATTTACAAAGTTCATCCATAAGCTGATTTTCAAATCGGTAGATTCTAAAAAACCTAAAAACAAAAAGCAAGACAAAGTAGTTTTAAAAACATTTGAAAGAGTCGAAGGCAAAATCATCCGAAAAATTGAAATCACGACTTTAGATCCCTTCGGATTTTCTGAAAAAGATTCTACTCGAAAAGCTAGAAATGGCTTTGAGCGTTTTGGAAACCGAATTCATGTCAAATCGGCCAAACTTACCATCAAAAATTTACTATTAATACGAAGAAATAAACCGCTAGATTCCCTTTTAGTTAAGGAAAGTGAGCGTTTGATAAGAAGCCAGCGCTATGTTCGCGCGGTTGATATTCGAACTGAATTAGCCGGAAATGGTTCAGATTCTGTTGACGTTTATATTCGTGTTTTAGATTCTTGGAGTTTAATTCCAAATGCTGCCGGATCGACTTCAAAAACCACTTTTGAACTTACCGAAAGAAATTTTTTAGGTTCGGGACATGAATGGGACAACACTTACCGCCAGAGTTTTAATGACGGAAGAAGCGCCTATAGCACAAGATATACGGTGCCGAATATAATGAATACTTACATAAGAACCTCTGTGGCTTATAGTTATGATGTTGATGATAATCATTCCAAAAGCATTACTATTGATCGCCCATTTTTCTCGCCTTATGCAAAATGGGGCGCGGGAATTTATATTGCCCAAGATTTTAGGAGAGATTCCCTCCCCGATGCTGCTGGAATTTTAGCGCACCAAAATTTCAAATATGGAACGCAGGATTTCTGGGCCGGAAAATCACTCCAAATCTTTGAAGGAGAAACGGAAGAAGATCGAACCACAAATTTTATTACTTCGGTGCGTTTTCTTCGTAGAAATTATACAGAATCACCAGAAACTGCCTATGATACTTTGAATTATTATTCAGATGAAAATTTTTATCTGGCTGGTTTTGGAGTAAGTTCAAGGAAATATATTCAAGACAAATACCTTTTCAATTACGGAATTACGGAAGATGTCGCCATTGGAAAAGTGTATGCGATAACTGCAGGATATCAAAATAAAAATCATGTCAATAGGCTGTATTTAGGAGGCCGATTTGCTTTTGGACAATATTTTAAATGGGGTTATTTTAGTACAAATATTGAGTATGGAACTTTTTTTAGAGGGCCGATTACGCAACAGACGACATTTGCTTTAGAAATGAATTATTTCACCAATTTAATTTCTTTAGGCGAATGGAAATTGAGGCAATTCATCAAGCCAAGATTGCTTATTGGAACCAATCGATATGAAACTGTCGCCGATAGAATTAATATTAATGAAGAAAATGGAATTCCCGGTTTCAGAAGCTATAATTTAAGAGGAACTAAAAAAGCGCAATTGATGTTTCAAACACAATCTTATTCGCCTTGGAATTTTGGCGGTTTTCGTATAAATCCTTTCTTAAATGCTACTATCAGTATGATTAGCGATGACAATAACAATCTTTGGAAGGGAAAAGCTTATTCGCAAGTTGGTGTTGGAATCATGATCAGCAATGACTTTTTAGTATTTAATACTTTTCAGTTTTCTTTTTCCTATTATCCTTCTATTCCTGAAAGTGGCAATAATGTAATTCAGACTAATTCTTTGAAAACCACCGATTTTAGACTGCAGAATTTTGAATTTGGAAAGCCTGAAATTGTTCCTTACCAGTAGGGAAATACGATTGGCACAGTTCTTGGATTTCGGTATTTAAAATAATACAAAAATGCAAGATTATGAAAACTCTAAAAATTTTCTTAGCAGGATTTGCAATGGTTTTGTCAAGTCAGCTTCAGGCTCAAGTTTCAGTTAGTGTCAACATTGGCGGTCGTCCAGATTGGGGACCAGTCGCTTACACAGAAGCAAATTATTATTACCTTCCAGATGTTGAAGCCTATTATGACGTTCGAGGTTCCAACTTCATTTACGTCAATAATGGAAATTGGATCACAGCAAGACATTTGCCAGCGCGTTACAGAAATTATGATTTGTATGCCGGGCCAAAAGTAGTTTTGACCGATTATCGCGGTAATAGACCTTACACGCATTTCAAAACCCACAGAGTAAAATATTATAGAGGATATCATGCACCAAGAACAGTTGTTGTGAAAGAATCACATCATCATTACGACCGAGGACATCATAAAAAACACAAAGCAAAAAAACATCACAGACATCACCATGATGACTAATTCAGAGAGCCGATTGGCTCTCTTTTTTGTTAAAGTCATCCCGAAAAAAGCCATCCGGAAAATTAATTATTATATTTGAAGCTATTGTTTTATAAACTTCAAACTAATGCAGAAAACTGCTTTTCTAGCGCTACTGTTTTTCCTTTTTTCGTATAAATTACAGGCACAACAGCCTCAGAAATTAAATTCTGGGGAAATTTACGAACATATCCAAAAGTTGAACTTTTTAGGTTCCGTTTTATATGTTGCCGCACATCCTGATGATGAAAACACAAAACTGATTTCTTATTTTTCGAACGAAGTAAAAGCCCGAACTGCTTACCTTTCCTTAACTCGCGGTGATGGCGGACAAAATTTAATCGGAGCTGAATTGCGAGAAATGCTCGGCGTTTTAAGAACCCAAGAATTATTGGCAGCAAGAAGAATTGACGGTGGCGAACAGATTTTCTCTCGCGCCAATGACTTCGGATTTTCAAAAGAACCTACCGAAACTTTCTCCATTTGGAATAAAAATGAAGTCTTAAGTGACGTAGTTTTAGCCATAAGAAAATTTCAACCTGACGTTATTATAAACCGTTTTGACCACAGAAGTCCGGGAACAACACATGGACATCACACAGCTTCCGCGATGTTGAGCATGGAAGCTTTTGATCTTTCAAATAATAAAAATAGTTTTGCTGACCAGCTTTCCAACCTGGAAAATTGGCAACCGAAACGCATCTTTTTTAATACTTCGTGGTGGTTTTATGGCTCAGAAGAAAAATTTGAAAAAGCCGATAAAAGCAAAATGTTTTCATTGAATGCCGGCGTTTATTTTGGATTAAAAGGAAAAAGCAACGGCGAAATTGCAGCGCTTTCCAGAAGCCAGCACAAATGTCAAGGCTTTGGAACAATGGGAACGCGCGGTGACGAAACTGAATATTTGGAGTTCTTAAAAGGCGATTTGCCGAAAGACAAGAATAACTTATTTGAAGGAATAAACACGACTTGGTCAAGAGTAAAAGGCGGTGAAGAAATTGGAAAAATTTTAAACGAAATTGAGAAAAATTTCAATTTCGAAGATCCTTCCGTTCATCTTCCAAAACTGATGGAAGCGTATGCTTTGGTCAATAAATTGCAAGACAAGCATTGGAAGGAAATCAAAAAGCAAGAACTTGAAACTATAATTTTGGCAGCAGCCGGATTATTTTTAGAAGCAACTTCTGCGGAACAAAGCTCTAATCCGAGCGAGAATTTTACTTTGCGATTGGAAGCTTTGAATAGAAGTTCCCAAGATGTTGAAATTTTGGATGCTGTCTTTTTGAACAATCCTGAAAATGGAAAAATCATTGGTAGAAAATTACTGAAAAACAATATTTTCAAAATTGAAAAACAGCTTCAGATTGCCCAAAACACACCTTACACTTCGCCGTATTGGCTGAACGAAAAAGGAACTTTGGGAATGTATGCTGTGAAAGAAAAAGAATTGATCGGAAATCCTGAAAGCAAAAGATTGCAATTGCAATGGAATTTGAAAATTTGCGGTCAGCCTTTAACTGTAACTAGAGAAATTGTCTACAAATATTCTGATCCTGAAAAAGGAGAAATTTATCAGCCTTTTGAGGTTTTGCCAGAGGCGACAGCTACCGTTTTGAATGACGTAACAATTTTTGCGGATTCAAAAACCAAACCAATTTCTGTAAAAATAAAAGCTGGAAAAGCGAACTTGAAAGGAAAAATCAGCTTGAATGTGCCAAAGGAATGGAAAGTGGTTCCTTCGCAAATTGACTTTGAAATCGTAATGAAAAATGACGAGAAAATCGTCACGTTTGAAGTCACGCCTCCTTCGTTTGAAAATAAGGGAATTATTTCGCCTGAAATTACTTTCGAAGGAAAAAAGTATACGCAGAAATTGACTTCGATTCAATACGATCACATTCCAAAGCAGATTGTTTTGATGCCTTCCGAAGCTTCTGTAGTTCGTTTGGACATCAAAAAAGCAGGGCAAAACATTGGTTATATTGAAGGTGCTGGCGACGAAATTCCGCAGAGCTTGAAGCAAATCGGATATGATGTCAGAATTATAAAGCCTGAAGAAATTACTGAAAATTCTTTGTCCGAATTTGATGCCATCGTAATGGGAATCAGAGCTTACAATGTAATTTCAGATTTGCAGTTCAAACAGCGTTATCTTTTGGATTATGTGAAAAATGGCGGCAATTTAATTGTTCAATACAATACTGCTGGAAGACGCGGTTTTAATGTTCCTGATTTTTCTCCGTATGAATTGAACCTTTCCACCGACCGCGTGACGGACGAAAATGCGAAAGTCAGCTTTTTAGACGCAACACATTCCGTTTTAAACCATCCTAATAAAATAACAACTGCTGATTTTCAAGGCTGGGTTCAAGAACGCGGCCTTTATTTTCCTGATAAGTGGGCAAAAGAATTCACGCCGATTTTAGGGATGAAAGATCCGGGTGAATCTGAAAAACAAGGGAGCCTTTTAGTCGCAAAATATGGAAAAGGATATTATATTTACACTGGCTTGAGCTTTTTCAGAGAATTGCCTTCGGGCGTTCCTGGCGCATTTAAACTTTTTACAAACCTGATTTCCATTGGAAAAAAGGAAAATTTATAAACCGATGAAAGAAGAAAAAATAAGACGCTGGAAAAAAAATTATACGTTGGTCATTGTCGCAAATGCCCTTTACATCCTTATTTTTTATATCATAATGCAATATTTTTCATAAATGCAGACAATTGACTGGATTGTTTTAATTATCACGCTTTTTTTCATCGTTTTTTATGGCGTTTGGAAGACAAAAGGCAGTAAAAATGTGCAGGATTATATCTTGGGCAATAACGAAACGCCTTGGTACACCATCGGAATTTCGGTGATGGCAACGCAAGCCAGCGCCATTACTTTTCTTTCCACGCCTGGACAGGCTTTCAATGACGGAATGGGTTTTGTGCAGTTTTATTTTGGACTGCCTCTGGCGATGATCATCATCTGCATCACTTTTATCCCGATTTATCACCGACTGAAAGTGTATACTGTTTATGAGTTTTTAGAACAGCGATTTGACTTGAAGACGCGTTCTTTGGCGTCGATTTTATTTTTGGTCCAAAGAGGTTTTTCTACCGGAATCACTATTTACGCTCCTGCAATAATCTTGTCTTCTATTTTAGGATGGAATTTGAATCTGATGAATATTGCCATCGGAATTTTAGTCATCATTTACACAATGGCTGGCGGTACAAAAGCCGTAAACGTCACCCACAAACAGCAGATGTTTATCATCATGCTCGGAATGTTTGTTGCTTTTTTTATCATCTTAAGCCTTTTGCCAGAAGAAGTTTCTTTTAATAATGCATTGCAAATTGCGGGCGTAAACGACAAAATGAACATCCTTGATTTTTCTTTTGACAAGGAAAAAAGGTACACAGTTTGGACTGGATTAACTGGCGGATTATTTTTAGCACTCTCCTATTTTGGGACCGACCAATCACAAGCACAAAGATATTTATCAGGAAAATCAATCAAAGAAAGCCAAATGGGATTGGTTTTTAATGCTTTATTGAAAGTTCCGATGCAGTTTTTTATACTTTTGGTAGGAATCATGGTGTATGTTTTCTTCCAATTTCAAGCCGTTCCGATTAATTTTAATCCGAATAGCAAAGCGAGCATTGAGAAATCGGTTTATGCAAACGACTATAAAAAGCTGGAAAGTGAATTGGTGGAAATCGCTTCTGAAAAAAAGGAAGTTACTTTGGCTTATGTCAACCAACTGAACATTGAAACCGATAATAAAGTACTGAAAAACAGAATCGTATCTTTAGGAGAAAAAGAAAAAACGATTCGTGAAAATGCCAAGGTTTTAATCAGCAAGGCCAATAATAAAAATAAAACGACCGATAGCGATTATGTTTTTATCCATTTTATAATCAATTATCTGCCCAAAGGTTTCATCGGACTTCTACTTGCCGTAATTCTTTGCGCCGCAATGTCGTCAACTGCAGCAGGAATCAATGCGTTAGCATCTACAACCGTAATTGATATTTATAAAAGAAATTTGAAAACGGAGAAATCTGATTTGCATTTGGTAAAAGCTTCAAAAGGATTTACCGTACTTTGGGGCGTAATTGCTATACTTTTCGCTTGCTTCGGGACATTGTTTGAAAACCTAATTCAGTTTGTAAATATCATCGGTTCGATTTTCTACGGAACGATTTTAGGAATATTTTTAGTAGCATTTTACATCAAATATGTAAAAGCGCAGGCCGTCTTTTGGGCAGCGGTTTTCAGCCAGCTGGCAATTTTTGTAATTTACTACATGGCGATTTACATTTATCCGCCAGGAAAGGAAAAGCTGAGTTATCTGTGGCTGAACTTCATCGGCGTTGTAATTACGATATTAATTTCTTTGGCAATTCAATATTTCAGAAGCCTCAAAAGAATAGAAGAATAAAAAAACCGGCTCATGTGGCCGGTTTTCTTTTTATAGGAATAAAATTATTTTTTACTCCATTCAGCAATGCTGTCTTTGTTCATTTTTGCGTAATCAGCGTTGTTTGCTTTTTCAGCTCCTGCCAATGATAATTTTGCTGTTTCAATAGCTCCTTTTTTGTCGCCTAATTTTGACTGGATCAATGATTTTTGTCTTAAAATCCAAAATGGCGCTTCGCCGTTTGATTTTTCAACTGCTTTATTTACCCAAACCAAAGCTTTGTTCAAATCGCCATTTGATTGATAATAATACTGTGCAGAAGCAAAATAATCATCAGCAGAAGGCCCCGCTAAAGTTGACTCGATGCTTGCCATCGCTGTCTTTTGCGTAGGAACATCAAATTTCACAGAAACGATAGTTTTCTCCCAAGAGATTTCTAAATTTCCAGAATCGTTTGTAATATTGTTTACTGCGATTGTTAGCGTTTCCACGTTTCTGTTCAAGTTTTCAGACTTCACATTTGTTCTCAAAACCACTTTATTTTCGTTCCATTCTGCTGGTAAACCCCAGTTATTTGTGTCTTTATAGAAAATTATATCCCAAGAATCTGCTTTTGGAATTGAGTACAAACCATAGCTTCCTTTTGGCAAATCCTTACCTCCGATTTTTACATCTTCATTGAAAGTCACGATCGTGTTTCCATTAGCGCCAGTTCTCCATAATTTCCCGAAAGGTACCAAATCACCAAAAACGGCTCTTCCTTTCGCACTCGGACGAGAATATTCGATGTGAACGTCAGTCAATCCAACAACTTGAGAAACATCAGCTTTTGGACTTGGCGCAGGCGTTTTAACTTGAGCTTCAACAACATAACTCATAAAAAGCAAACCTGTTGCGATAATTATTTTCTTCATAAGAAATTTTTATTTTTTTGATTTATTTGAATGCGAATTTAATAATTTCAATTCTATAAAAGTGCGATATAAACAAGAAAATATATTCTGTTTAACACTTGTCGAGTATTATTAAACAATTTCGTATTTTTACTTTATGAAATTATATTCAATACATACAAAACAAAAGCTCCCTATTTCTTTGGAAGAAGCTTGGAAATTCATTTCAGATCCGAAAAATTTGGAAGTAATTACGCCAAAGTCAATGGGATTCAAGACGCTTTCTGGAGACGAAAAAGAAATGTTTGCCGGACAAATTATCCATTACAAAATCACGCCGTTATTCGGAATTTCAATGCAATGGGTAACTGAAATCACGCATGTTCAGGATAAAAAATTCTTTGTTGACGAACAGCGATTTGGTCCGTATAATTTTTGGCACCACAAACATTTTTTGAAGGAAATTCCGGGTGGCGTTGAAATGGAAGACATCGTTCATTATAAAGTTCCAATGGGAATTTTGGGACAAATGGCGCATCCATTTTTGGTAAAACCTAAATTGGATGAAATTTTCGCCTTTAGACAGAAAAAATTAATCGAGCTTTTTGGAGAATTTAAATAGAAGAAATGAATATATTTTGGTTTCGCAGAGATTTGCGTTTAGACGATAACGCCGGATTATTTGAGGCTTTATCTGACGATGAAACACTTCCTGTTTTTATATTTGATAAAAATATTTTAGAAGATCTTCCAAAGGATGACGCGCGCGTTACCTTCATTTCAGAACTTTTGGATAAAATTCAGTCTGGCTTAAAAAAGGAAAAAAAGTCATTGGCTGTTTTTCATGATGATCCAGAAAAAGTTTTTAAAAAGTTAATTTCTGACAATAAAATCAAGGCCGTTTTTGCCAATCACGATTATGAGCCGTATGCAAAAAATAGAGATTCAGAAATTGCTAAATTTTTAAAATCTAATGCTGTCGAATTCCGTACATTTAAAGATCAAGTGATTTTTGAAAGAGATGAAATTGTAAAAGATGACGGCAAACCTTATGTCGTTTATACGCCTTATTCTAAAAAATGGAAGGAGAAATTTAGCGATATATATGTTGAAGAGTTTCCTTCAGAGAAAAAACTGGACAAAATTGCAAAACACGATTATCCTTATTTATCTTTAGAAGATATCGGTTTTAAAAAGTCTGAAATTAAGGTGGAAGACTTTGATATTTCTGCAAAAGTCATTGAAAATTATAAGGAAACTAGAGATTTCCCGAGTATTGACGGCACTTCGCATTTGAGTCCGCATTTGCGTTTTGGCGCAGTCAGCATTCGAAAAATGGTCAAGACAGCAAAGAAATATAAGCAGGAAACTTTTTTAAGCGAATTGATCTGGAGGGAATTTTTCATGCAGATTTTGTGGCATTTCCCAAATACGGTTACCGAAAGTTTCCGTCCAAAATATGACAATATCAAGTGGCGCAATAATGAAAAGGAATTCAAAAGCTGGTGCGAGGGTAAAACCGGCTATCCGATTGTTGACGCTGGAATGCGACAATTAAACGCTACTGGAAACATGCACAACCGAGTGAGAATGGTGGTTGCGAGTTTTTTATGCAAGCATTTATTGATCGATTGGCGCTGGGGTGAAGCTTATTTTGCAGAAAAACTTTTCGATTATGAACAATCCAGCAATATCGGAAATTGGCAGTGGGCTGCGGGAAGCGGTGTCGATGCCGCGCCTTATTTCAGGATTTTTAATCCGAGCGAGCAGGTGAAAAAGTTCGATAAAGATTTCAAATATATCAAAAAATGGGTTCCTGAATTTCAAGAGATTTCTTATCAGCCGATTGTGGATCATAAAGAAGCTCGAGAAAGATGCTTGAAAGTATATAAAGAAGCTGTGGCTTAAATTATAGTCAACTTCCCTCCATTGGAGGGGAAGTTGGAGTCTATATATTTTTTACTTAGAATTTATATCCCTAATCTTTTCAAAATCCAAATCTTTGAAATCATAAATAATGACATCTGCTAAAGATTGGTCTTGAGAATCAACGCCTTCACTTTTATATCCGATGCAAAAAATTCCGGCGGCTTTTGCAGCTTTTATTCCATTTGTGCTGTCTTCGATGATAATGCATTCTTCAATTGGTGCTTTTGAATAAGAGGCTGCTTTCAAGAAAATAGCAGGATTTGGTTTTGACTCTGGAAAATCATTGCCACTAACTTTATGCGAAAAATATTGGTTTAAGTCAAAACGCTCAAAAACTTTATTGATAATTTCCATTTCAGAAGAAGAAGCAACTATTAATTGGATTCCGTTTTTGTGCAAATCGATGATTAAATCTTTTACGCCTGGCATCAATTGCAAATCTTGTTTTTTGTCAAAAGCAGTAATAAAAAGATTATTTTTCGCAGTAATCAGATCGCCAATTTCATGAGGAAGCTGAAATCTATCTTTCAACTTTTGATAAATCATTTTATTTGAATTTCCAGTAAATGTGGCATATATATCTTCAGTTACATCAATATTCAAATCTTTAAATTGTACTAAACTTACTTCGTGATGCAATGGCTCGCTGTTGACTAGAACGCCATCCATATCGAAAATTACGGTCTTGACCATGGAGAAATTTTATTTTAAATTCTTAATTTTTTCGGCAGATAATTCGTTGAAATGATTGATTATCAAATCTGCTTTTGATAAATCTTGTAGTTTTGAATGTTCGCTGTTATAACCTACGCAAAAAATTCCAGCTGCGACAGAAGCTTGAATTCCGTTGGCAGAATCTTCAATGACAATACACTCCTTTTTTGGTGCCATTGACAGTGAAACTGCATGCTCAAAAATCGCTGGATGTGGTTTTGACTTCGGAAAATCTTCGCCGCTGACAATATCTGAAAAATATTGGTGGAGGTTAAAACGCTTGAAAACCCTGTCGATTGTCACTTTTGATGCAGAAGATGCCACAATCAATTGGATTCCGTTTTGGTATAAATCTTTAATTAAATTTTCTACGCCTTCAAGCAGATGCAAATCTTCTTTGGTATCAAAAGCATCATTGAAAATATTTCTTTTTCGTTGAATCAAACTTTCAACTTCATGCTCTAAATTGAAAATATCTTTTAGTTTTTGGAACACATTTCGAGTCGAACTTCCTGTGAAAGTAGCAAACATTTCGTCAGTTACCGGAATATTCAACTCGTCAAAATGGTGAAAATAAGCGTATCTGTGAACTGGTTCTGTGTCAACAATTACGCCGTCCATATCAAAAATTACAGTCTTAATCATTGTGTTGTGTCTATTATAGTTGTGTTTTTAAATTAGTTCATTAAAAATATATTTCTCATCATATTCAACATCAAATTTCTTTAAAATTTCTAAATATTCTTCACTGAATGTCTTCTTTTGATGATGAATTTCTTGATTTTCAATATACTTAATGACATCGCTTATCTGAGATTTACTGTATGAAAATGCTCCAAATCCTTCTTGCCATTGAAAATGTCCGTTGGCAAACTTATTTTCATTGATCCATTTTGAAGATGATTGCTTCACATCTTTCATTAAATCTGACATTGATTGGGTTGCTCTGAATCCGACTAAAATATGGATATGATCGGGCATCCCGCCAATTGCCAAAAGTTTATGTCCATTATTTTTTATAATTCCAGTTATGTATTTGTATAACGAATTTTTAAAATTTTCATTTATTAATCCGTGGCGAAATTTTACAGCGAATACAAAATGAATATGAATTTGTGTGTATGTGTTTGGCATAATATACAGTCCCTACGGGACATTTTTGGTTGGTGTAAATTTATTTTTTCTACCGATATTTTATTCCTACGGAATTTATTGATGTTGACGAAAATTTATTGAAACGAAATTTATGATTATTGTAATTATATTTCTACCGATATTTTATTACTACGGAATTTATGAACGTTGACGATAATTTATTGAAACAAATTTATGATTGTTGTAATTATATTTCTACCGATATTTTATTCCTACGGAATTTATGAACGTTGACGATAATTTATTGAAACAAATTTATGATTGTTGTAATTATTTTCTACCGATATTTTATTCCTACGGAATTTATGAACGTTGACGATAATTTATTGAAACAAATTTATGATTGTTGTAATTATTTTCTACCGATATTTTATTCCTACGGAATTTATTAATGTTGACG
>Ga0247809_1000363_pt1 | contig 21825 bp, 23 predicted proteins | sample UWRJL104311B1_FD_180951 | JGI IMG/M metagenome (GOLD analysis project Ga0247809, IMG submission 180951) | Plant litter microbial communities from Arlington Agricultural Research Station in Wisconsin, United States - UWRJ-L104-311B-1 | ecosystem: Environmental > Terrestrial > Plant litter >...
GCACGGAAATCGCGTAAAACTGCGCCAGTAAAACGATCACCGCCCAAAAGGGCGGCTTTTAAATCATCGTTAAGTTGTGCTTTTAAAGCCACTATTGAAACTACTTAAGACCTAAGCGGGCTTTGTTTAGTTTGTCAGCTTTGCGTTCTTTGCGAATAATCGCTTTTGCGCGGCGTTCAGGCTTGCTAATTGGTTTCGCGAATCGCATAGAAGCTTTGGCTTCAGCGAGGATTCCACTTTGCAAAACCTTTCGGTTGAAACGACGAATAATATTCTCGTTTGCTTCTCGTTCGTCTTTACGTGTTACTTGTACCATATGAAAGGTATTGTAACAGATGGGATGATCAGATGCAAGAAGTGACAACCTCTTCCCCAGCGATCAACCCTTATTCAGGTATCGATACGCTCAAGTCATCGATCCATATAGCGGTTGTGCCGCTATTGGCGAGTGTAATATTCACCGAAGGCCCTGCTACGGTAAATGTCTTGTTACAGACCACCTGGGTCCAAGTCGGTTTCGGACCCGAATAGCCACACTCCGTTAGGTACGTCGAATCGCTTGCGTTCGTAATGCGCACTTTGGAGTTGCCACTTGTACCGTCCCAAGTCGAACTGGTCTTTATCCAGAAACTAACCGTATACGTTTGCCCGGTAGCCCCAGCGAATGGTCCTGCGCGAATTGGCAGCACTAACTGCCCAGCGTTAATACGCATCGAGGCGGTCGCAGTCCTAAATTCTGTCGTATCTAGGGTTGCTGCCTGAACCGGCATTGATGCAGTCCCCTGCGACTTATCCCACACAACAAGATTGTGACCTGGGCAAATGCCTGTATTTATACCATTATTTTTATTCGATAAGTAATACGAAAGCCCGCCTTTGGTTGCAGTGACGCAGTAGGTGCGCGGCGAAGCACCATTGTCGCTCGTATATTGGTATGTCACACCATTAGCGCCATCCTTAATGTCGGCATCGATCAACGCTGCTGGATATTGATCGGCGTTTAAGGCAGCGTAGGCCACTACTTTTTTGGCTGCCTGCGAAACGGATGTTTGCACCGCAGTCGTTTTCGCTTTATCTTGCACACCATTAAACGCAACAATCGTAATGGCCGCAAGGATCCCAATCACGACAATCACAATGAGCAGTTCAACGATAGTAAAACCGGTGTTTATACTTTTCTTCATATTAGCAAGCTGTCGCAATCGTAATGCCTATATCATCGGCTGTATTCAATAATCCATCAGGCCCTATGCTCTTGATAGGAGAAGAGCCCCCCTGCCCGATGATACAGTCATTATTATCGTACCAATAATATTGTCCCCACGGATCCTTCTCTAAACCAGACCCACTCATAAAACCCTTGGACTTTAGTGCACCTAGCACAGTTGTTGCCCAGGTCGCGGATGGCGGCATAACAGCTCCGCTGTAAAAGTCTGCGCCTGGCGGCAATACGCCAAGTTCGCCCCTATACAGCAGCATAGCCTTTTGAATTGATGCGAGATCCGACCGTATCGTTGCCTCTCGCGCCTTTTGCTGAACACCGTTAAAAGACACGATGGTGATCGCAGCAAGAATGCCGATCACGACGATGACGATCAAGAGTTCGACGATAGTAAAACCGGTTGTGCGCATTTTCTGCTTGGTCCTGCCTACCCCGCCCATCATTCCGACACCGACACGCTAAGGTCATCAATCCAAATAGTCCCAACAGAGGCGTCGTTGCCTAGCGTAATAACCACGCTTGGCGCTGCTGCTGTTAGCGTAAAGCCACATGTTGCCATCGTCCAATTTATCTTTACGCCGTCGTAACCACACGATGCCAGGAGTGCGCCAGTCGAACCGTGCCCGAATCGGATTTTTGAATTTCCACCCGTCCCATTCCAGTTACTGTCTGATTTCACCCAAAGACTTACCGTATATCTTTGACCGATAGTGCCGCCATATGGCGAGCCCTTCACATCAAGGCCAACATTTCCAGCTGCTACACGCATCGATGCAGTAGAAGTGCGAAAGACAGACGTATCGATAACCACGCCTTGGACTGGGACCGAGGCGGCGCCCTGTGTTTTGTCCCAAACGACCAGGTTATGCCCCGGGCAAATGCCCGACTTAACACCATCGTTTTTTCCCGATACACAGTACGATACCACACCAGCAGTTGCGGTAATCGCAAAAGTCCGCGGCGAAACAGTATTATCACTGGTGTACTGGTACGTCACACCATTTGCGCCGTCTTGGACATCAGCAGCGGCAAGCGTCGCTGGATATTGGTCGGCATTTAATGCCGCGTAGGCGGCAACCTTCTTCATTGCCTGTGAAACCGACGATTGGACTGCAGCCGTTTTCGCTTTGTCCTGAACGCCGTTAAAAGCAACGATCGTAATAGCCGCCAAAATGCCGATCACGACGATGACGATCAGGAGTTCAACAATCGTGAAACCTTTTTTCATATCAGCCCTATGCTCCCGCCGGTGGCGTTTCATCACAGCCGGTAATGCTAGAGATGGTGTACGAATGCTTGTAATAGTCTGCACCAGCATTGTAGCTTGCACCGCCACCAATATTTGTGTGGTTGCAGTAATACGAGAAGGCGTTCACATTGTACATTTCGCGAAACCCGAGCCGTCGATACATTGTAGTATTTTGTGGCCCGCCGTTAATCGCGTTCCAGGCAGTAATAATATAATTTTGCCCATCGCTTGAATAGACATAGCAACCTGACCCGCCATTGATACCAGAATTTGGTTGTGACTGAGGCAACTTCTCCGTAACATTAGGCACCCAAGCGGCCTGTTTTGTGCCACCGACACAGTTACTGTCGGAACGAGAAGTACTCAAACTACCCGTCGATGGATATGCGCCGTTGATCGCCGCATAGGATTCGACAATCTTTTGTACATTTTTAATATCAGACTGAACACGAGCGTTAAACGCCTTATTTTGCACCCCATTAAACGCAACGATCGTAATAGCCGCCAAAATGCCGATCACGACGATAACAATTAGCAGTTCAACAATAGTAAAGCCGTTTGTTTGTTTTGCCCACTTCATTACTGTTATTTAACCACAAGGGCTATGCGACAACAAGCTCCAGATGCAGCAACTGCCCTTCGACATTTCTTCGTCCATTCCACTCGTTGATGCCCACGGTATACCATACAGTCACATACTCACCTGGTTCAACAAAAAAATGCGCTGGCGCGTTAAATGCGATCATGTCAATTTTGCGCCCAGCTTGTTCAAAAGTTAGTTTCACGTGCTGACTATCGCTGCCCATTTTGCGTTGATTCATCACCAGCACATTCACAGATTTAAGAATCGGTTGTGGGTTACCACTCCCGAATGGCTCGAGTTGCTGGAGGGCTCGAACCAGTGCCTCATCAACGTCACTTAGCGCTGCATCGGCATCGGCTTTTGGCAACAACAATGCCGGCTGATTGAATAATTTCTGATCAGCATAAAAAGCATTCACTCGCTCACGAAAAGCCTGAATATTTTTCGTTGGCAGCGTCACGCCGGCAGCCAGTTTGTGTCCCCCACCTTTGGTAATAATGTCATCCGACGCTCGAATCGCATCGGCCGCACTAAAGCCACCGTAGCTACGAGCTGATCCTTTCGCCTCTTCACCCATTTCTTCAATAACGTAGGTCGGCTTCTTATATCTTTCGAGGAGTTTTGCGGCCACAATACCGACAATGCCATGATTCCATCCCGGCGAACTCACTACCAGCACAGGCAGCGCGGCGTACTCTTCGGCCTGGATAATAGCCGATTTGAAGATCTTGTCTTGTTCGGTGCGGCGAGCTTTATTCATCGTGTCGAGTAAGTTAGCAATGCGCAGCGCCTCCATTGGATCATTGGCTGTCAAAAGATCGAGTGAGTGCTGCGCCGTCTCCATGCGCCCAGAGGCGTTCATGCGTGGACCGAGTCCAAAGCCAAGGCTACGGGCGTTCACTGTTAGCGGATCAACCGCAGCGACCGCCATGAGCGCCTGCAGGCCCGGGCGCCGAGTCTGCGAAAGCACCTTCAGCCCCCAAAAGACATGCGTGCGGTTTTCGTCAACCAGCGTCACGACGTCACAGACAGTTCCTAGCGCAACCAAATCCAGCAACCACTTCTCTTGTCCTTTCGGGAGTCCGTCCATAACAGTCTGCATCGCCTGGACCAGCTTGAAAGCCACACCAACACCAGGAAGATCGAGGAATGGATAGAGTTCGGCAGCACCAGTATCTGCTACGGCTTCTGTATCAGCCTTTAGTACATAGTTTTCATAAAATTCAGGGTAATCTTGCAGCAGTCGTTTGGGATTTACCACAGCAACCGCAGCTGGCTGCTCGGCAGCCACGTTGTGGTGATCCGTCACAATAACCTCAAGCCCCAGTTCTTTGGCGCGGGCAATTTCTTTGTGACTCAAACTGCCGCAGTCCACCGTTACAATCAGCTCAGTACCATCGGCAGCGATTCGCTCGACCGCATCAATCGTCAGCCCATACCCTTCGACGAATCGGTTCGGGATAAAAGCCGCCACGTGTTCAAAGCCGAAACTCTTAAAAGCATCCACCAGTAGCGTCGTAGCGGTTAAACCGTCAATATCATAATCACCGTAAATCGTAATATGTTCCTGTTTATCCAGGGCGACAACCAATCGATCAACTGCTGCCCGCATATCTGGCAGCAAGAACGGATCGTGCTTCGTTTCGTAGTTTGGGGACAAAAAAACCGCCCGGTTGTCGGGCGTAATGCCGCGTGCGGCGAGGATTTTTTCAATAAGTGACATTACGTTTGACTAGGAGTCGTTCGTTTTGGTCGAGTAGCCTGTTGTTGGGACTTGATGACAATACTCTGAAGTTCTTTAAAGATCGGGAACTGTTTGTTAGTGGCGTAGATTTTGGTATTCCCCTGCTTTTCGCTGGTCAGGAATCCTACTTTTTCAAGACGTTTCAACTCGCGCTGGATATTTCCTGGGTCTTCCTTGATAAGTTTAGCAAGGCCACGGACATGTGTACGAAAATCTGGGTACTTGGCATACACCACTACAATTTTTCGTCGCACTCGAGATGTAATAAATACGTCTAACATGTCTCCCCTTAGTTAATCCTGTACAGTCAATATCGTTGATTTTTATTCTACACTTTGTAGAGGTGGCGGTCAACGCCAATTCAATACGATCTGGTTAATTTTCGCGATTGTTTCCTCGTGAGACGGGATATCATTTTGATTATAATAATGGTTCACATCAAGGAAATTTTCCTTCACATCCAAGATATGTAGCTCATCGGCCTGCATATGCAGCGTGTCGACAGCCTGGACTGATGCGACCGGCGTCGCAATCACCAGTCGGGCAATTCGGATCGGTTTCAAGAAGTCGATGGCGGCATCGAGCGAGGCTCCACCGTCAAGCCCATCAGCCACCAAAATCACCACGTGGTCACGCAACATGTCGCTGTTGATTAATCCCCCGTCACCGAGCAAACGGTTGATGCGTTGAAACGCCTCACGCTTTTGCTCTTCTAGGTAGCCATGATATTCGCTGGTATATTCTTCTATTTCACCGGATGAAAAGCTACCGTTAAACGTAAACGCTCCATTTTGCGAGACACCGCCAAAGCTCATGCTTTCACCCGGTACTTCGATATTTTCAATCAATAGCATCGTCAAGATACTGTGCAGTGCGGCTGCAATTTGCTCACCGACAATCACTGCGCCATCACCAAGAGCGACGACCGCACAGTTTTCATAGCGGTAGCGCTCAAATAACTCGGCAGCTAGTTTTGCACCAGCTTCGGCTCGACTCTCAAAATACATATGCTTATTCTACCATGTGACACGCCGAAAAATGGCGTTATACTAGAGGGATGTTACAGGAGACACTAGGGACATCGTATTACTACGAGGTAGCGCCGCTGCGGATTGTTCGCTTGACCAGTTCTACTTTTACGTATGCCTCGGATACACCGCTGCTGGTAGGGCAAATTGTCACGATTGAAGTTGGCAAAAAGATCCTCGTCGGGCTCATTATGGCTGAGGTGAAACAGCCCAGCTATGCAACCAAACTTATTGCTTCGGTTATCGAGTCGACGCCCCTACCTGGGTCACTTTTAAGCCTATCGTTGTGGCTCGCAGAGTACTACACGACACCTCTCGCAACCGTCCTACAAACGGTCCTCCCCAGAGGCCTCGACAAGACCAGGCGGGCTCGTGCAAAACAAGCTCATACCTCCAAACGAGACCGAACAACTATTGTGTTCAATCCTGACCAAAATCGTGCAATAACAGAGATAATAGAGAATCAGGATGGCACGATTATCTTGCAAGGTGTGACAGGTTCGGGCAAAACTGAGGTATATAAAGAACTCGCCCGTCGCATGGTCACAGAGGGCAAATCGGTCATCGTATTGGTGCCTGAAATTAGCCTGACCAGTCAAATTATCAGTGAATTCCTGCATGATTTCCCGGACGTTGTGGTCACCCACTCACACATGACCGAAGCCGAGCGCCACGCCGTCTGGAAACAAGTCCTCGACGCCACGGAACCACAGGTTGTCATTGGTCCACGCTCTGCTCTGTTTATGCCTGCCCCAGCACTTGGCGCCATCATTATCGATGAAGCCCACGAGCCCAGCTACAAACAGGAACAAGCCCCGCGCTATTCGGCAATTCGCGCTGCTAGCATGCTTGGTAAGTTTGCAAAGGCCAAGGTTATCCTCGGTAGCGCCACCCCTTCAATTACCGATCGCTACCTAGCAGAAGCGGCTCACCGTCCCGTCATTCGTTTGGACCGCTCAGCCCGCTCGGGTGCCCAAGCCGCTGCCGTCACCGTTGTCGACATGACAAAACGCGAATCGTTCAAACATCACCGCTTCATCTCAGACCAATTGATTAGCAGTATCACCCGCAACCTCGAACGTGGCAAGCAAACCCTGATTTTTCATAACCGCCGTGGCAGCGCTTCAACCACCTTGTGTGAAAACTGCGGCTGGGCGGCCACCTGCCCAAACTGTTTCGTCCCACTCGTCTTGCATGCCGATACTTACGACCTGTCGTGCCACATTTGCGCGCACCATGAAAAGGTTCCAACCAGCTGCCCCGTCTGCCACTCGGCCGACATTATCCATAAAGGCATCGGTACCAAGTTGATCGAAACCGAACTGCACAAATTATTTCCAAAAGCCCGCGTCGCAAGATTCGACGGCGACAATAAAGCCGACGAAACAGTTAACAGCTTGTACGAAGATCTCTATAAAGGCGTGATAGATATCGCCATCGGCACCCAAGTAGTTGCCAAAGGTCTCGACCTGCCGAACCTACGCACCGTTGGAGTCATCCAAGCCGATAGCGGCCTATCCCTGCCCGATTTTGCCGCCAGTGAACGCGCCTTCCAGCTACTTGCCCAGGTTATTGGCCGCGTTGGCCGCGACGAGCATGCCAGCGAAGTCGTCGTGCAAACCTATCAACCCACCAATCCCGCCATCGTCCACGGACTGACCCAGGATTACGAATCGTTCTACACCTACGCGCTTGAGATGCGCAAAAAATCATACTTCCCACCCTACAGCTACCTGCTGAAATTAACGACCGTCTACAAATCTGAACTTGCCGCCGTCAGGTCTGCCAAATCACTGGCACAAGAATTAAAAAAAGTACTCAACCCCGATGTTCGCTTGCTCGGTCCGACCCCAGCCTTCTACGAACGACAGCACGACACCTACCGCTGGCAACTGATCCTCAAGAGCCCAAAACGCGAGTATCTGATCGAGGCCTTGCAGCACCTGCCACCGACACACTGGCAAAGCGAGCTCGATCCACAGAGTCTTCTATAGTCACCCCTGTTGTTCTGACTCCATTTGTCATGTATAATGGCTGAAATGACCAAAGACGACATTATAACCCTACCAAACCCGCATCTTCGCGAAAAATCCAAGCGAATTCTGGCAATTACCGAAGAGGTCACTGACCTCGTTGATGGTATGACTGCTGCTGCCTTAGACTGGGAAGCATCACGCCCCCACGAAATTAGTGCCGCGCTTGCGGCTATCCAGCTTGATCGACTCGACCGAGTCGTGATTGTTCGCAGCGACTTCGACGACAAAGACTCTAAAGGCTTCACCGCCCTCATTAACCCCGAAATCGTGAAGTATGAAGGCGCAATTGTTGCCGACTACGAAGGCTGCCTTAGCGTCAGTAACATTTACGGTAAAGTACCCCGCCACAACAAGATTCGCATCAAAGCAACCGATATTGCTGGCAACGAAATCCGCTTTAAAGCCGATGGCTTCCTGGCCCGTGTATTGCAACATGAAATCGACCACACGCAGGGTATCGTCTTTATCGACCACATCAAAGATCAATCTGATGCTTTTTATAGCCTAGACGAGAAAGGCGAGCTACAACCGCTCGACTATGACGAACATGTCAAAGACAATTCTCTTCTTTGGGACTGATACCTTTAGCGCTGCGGCGCTCACCAGCCTCATCGAGGCTGACTATATTATCGCAGGCGTTATCACCAAACCCGACAGCAAATCCGGTCGCGGCCAGCACCTCACGGCGCCATTGGTCAAGCAAATCGCACTTGCTAACGATATTCCCGTCTGGCAACCAACAAAACTTATCGATCTGATGCCCGAAATCGTTGCCCTCCGCGAAACAACCGATGGCAAAGAACTCATCGGCGTCCTATCCAGCTATGGCCGCATTATTCCGCAGGCTATTATCGACCTATTTAACCCGGGTATCATCAATATCCACCCTTCACTACTCCCAAAATACCGCGGCCCTTCCCCGATCGAGTCAGCGATTGAAAATGGCGACCAACAGACCGGCGTTTCAATCATGTTACTCAGCGCCGAGATGGATGCTGGTCCAATTTACGCCCAAGTCCCCTACAGCCTCGACGGGACTGAAACCCAACCAGCGTTATATGATGAACTCGCTGCACTCGGTGGTCGCGTCCTCATCGAAACCTTACCTGAGATTATCGATGGACGCCTGCTCCCGACACCACAAAACGATGACAGTGCTATCTACTGTCACTTACTCCGCAAAGAAGATGCGCTCATCAACCCCACACGCCTCACCTCAATCGAAGCCGAGCGTAAAGTGCGCGCCCACTTGCAATACCCTAAATCAAAAATGACCCTGCTGAATCAGCCGGTCATTTTGACAAAAGTCCATGTCGCCAGCGAGCCTTCATCACCACTTGATGTCGTGTTCACTGATGGACGCTTCTTGGTTATTGATGAGTTGATCGGGCCAAGTGGCCGTCATATGTCGGGCAGCGCGTTTCTGAACGGTTATGCAGCTGCCTGAGGCGGCACTGATGTTGCACCGAGGATAGCGTCTTTGTTCTGCAAAATTTCTTGCTTGATCTCTTCTAGAGTCTGTGCGACCACATCGCGGTAGTCCGGACGGTTCACTTCTAGCCACTTTGTCGCAGCGTATTCAGCCCGAAGACTCGGGTCGTTAATATCAAGTTCACTGGCCTGCTGCAAACGCTGGAACACCTCTTCATTGTAGTAGTTTGGAGCATTAGCCGATAACCAGGCACTAATCACTTCATCCTTGTGGTCAATAATCGACTCAAACTCTTCCAGCTGGTCGTCGGTCATACCCTCGCTAAGCCGAATACCCACCTTATATTCCAACTGGTCATAGGTGTGTTGCAAAAACGGCGCCTTTTGCTCGTCTGGCATTGTCGCCAGGCCAATATCGCTTAAAAACTGATCATCTAATTGAAACATATCATTTTTTCCTTATACTCATTATACCAGATACTAAAAAAGAAGGGTGACATCGCTGACGTCACCCTGTGATTTCTATTTGTATGAATCGATATTTTCTTTAATCTTAGCTTTAACTCGAGCGACTGTCTCCGCGAGCTCAGGGCTATTCTTCTCTACCCATGCCATATACGCATACACCTTATCCGGTGAAACCTTTTCAGGATCAAGATCGTACCCTTCGGCCAATTGCTGGTAGGCAATCGTCGATTTATAATCTGGTACGTTAGCGACGAGCCAAGCGTTAATAACTTCGTGGTCATCATCAATGATAGCCTGATACTCGACTAATTGGGCTTCGGTAAAGCCTTCCACGAGCGCTTCGCCAATTTCCAGACGGAGCCCATTGAGCACGTTTTGCTGCTCTTCGGGTGTAAGGTTTTGAATTTCTAGTTCTGCGATGAGTTGATCGTCTTCTGACATGATTTCACCTTTCTTTTTTTTGTTATCGTACACTGTCAATTACGGCTCGGACGGGCGCTGAGAGCGGCCGATTTGGGTAGTTAATGCCGTAGTGTCCATCATCCATGAGGTAGAATTCACTTGGCGATAGGTCTTTTAGCTGCTGTTCGATACCATCCCATTTTGATGGATCAATACCGAGACCGCCTAGTAATTGATAACCCCCTTCACCTTGGGTAGGTGTGAAGCCTGGGTCTATAGGGCCAGTTTCTACTGGTGGAATTTCAGGGGCTTCAGGTACTTCGGGTGTCTCCGTTGCACCAGTTCCGCCACCATCGGTGTTACTGACATCGGGACTCTCGGATGCTGTTGAGCTATCTGGATTAAAGTTCTCCGTCATCTCACTGACCGCGAAGATTCCGGCACCGATAGCAAGTACGCCTATGGCAGCTGCTCCAATAATAATCTTTCGACGATTACCATTTCGCTTTTTGTCGACTTCTAGATCGCTCATTTCTTCGGTCACACCGTGGTTCATAACCCGGTACTTCAGTCCAGACCAACGAGCATTCCAGTATGATGGGCGGAATTTTTCTTTATGAGATTCTTTATTTTTACCAAACCACGCCTTGGTGCGCTCAGTAAGTGTGCGTTTTTCGACATCAGCCTCGGTTGTTGGTGCGGATTCGGACTCTAGGTCACTGAAATACGTAATTTCAACCGCTGATTCGTCGACATATTCACCCGTTCCCAGTTTGTATGTCTTGTGGCCCTGCGCATCGACTGAATAAGCCTCGATAAATACATCTTTACCATCCATAAGAACACGCTGGTTGGAATCATAATCCATAGGGATATATTCAGCGTCAGCTGGATTCGTGGTGCGCTCTTGAACGACAATGGTGTCAGGGTTCTGTTTAGACTGTGGCTCAGAATGCGTCGATGGTACCGTAATCGACAAAGGGTGAGCGCTTGGAATAGTCGTTGGGGATGCGCCGTTTTCATGCAATAGTCTTGGGGTAGAGACCGGACTATCCGCTGCCGTTAGTACAGTTGCGGCGGGTGTATCTGGGGTGACAACAGGTGCCTCCTCAGAATCTACTACGGCTTCTTCGGTGTCCTCAGTTGTCACCTCTTGTGCTGCGGGCGATTCCGGAGTCGGTGCCATAGCCTCTTCCGATGGTTCAGCTACTTCGTCGTGCTGCTCAGAAAGCCATTCAACCATGTCATCGAATCGCGTCAGTTCCGCTTTTTGTTCAGCGTCGGCATCTTTGGTTTCATAACCAGGGCGTGTAATTCTTTCCGTAATTGCGTGCTCGGCAATAGCACGGATTTCATCCACACCTGCGATATCGTTCACACGGTTAGCCTGTGCGGCTTCTTTTGCAAGCTGCGTCAATGATAGGCTATCAAATTTTGGTGCTTCGAAGGAAGTATTTTCAATACCATTGAGTGTATCGTAGTGTTCTTGAGCGGTACCGTTTTGGGCAACATAAGATGACTCACTCGCGTATTGGCCACTCGCGGCAGCGCGAAAGCCTTCGCCATCACGAAGCACACCATTCGAAGGTCGCTGATTCAAGTAAGACTGGTGTGTATCTTCGTCTTTATTCGGGACGTGTTGATCATATTTACCAAACGCCTCATTCCGTCGTATCTCGGCAATTTTCTGTGCACGACGTTCGTTAAGAATCGCCTGCTGCTTGTCGAGCTGTTCGAGCTCTTTATAGATAAGTTCAAGCTCATTGAGTTCCTCGTGTGGACTCTCTGTCGAATTAGTGAACGGTGGCTCTTGTTCGGACATGATATTCCTCAGTTCCTTATTTTTTGTACTTTTTATTTTTAGCTATTGCTTTTTGTATACCTGAATCATAGCACAAACAGGTTTTTTCGACAATATTTTTCAGATGTGAGGCGGCGCCTAAGACAGCGTACGAGTCACGAGTGCGCGGGTGAAGAATTCTAGCACATCGCCTTCTTCAAGTGGCAGTTTGCGGCGGGTTTTGAGGCTGATACCACAAAGATCACCAACGAATACTTCTTTTGCATCGTTCTTTTCGCGTTGCAAGTTAGTAATTTCGGCTTCACCGAGCACTTCATCGCCGCGTTTTGCACGAACAAGTACGTTGTTCACTACTTTACCGCGAATCACTTCACCACCAGCAATAACTTGTTCTTTCATTGTTCGGAAGACACCCTTAATCTGCAACGCACCAATTTCAGTTTCAACAACTTCAGGGGCAAGTAGTGCTTCCATTGAGTCTTTGGCGTTATCGAGCAGTTCATAGATGACTTTATAAACACGTACTTCAGAGCGTTCACGGGTTGCGAGGCGCTTTACGGCTGGAGGAAGATCAACGTTAAATCCGTAGATTACTGTCTTGCCATCAGCAGCTAGGCGGATGTCGTTTTCGGTAATATTACCAACACCACTACTGATCACACGGAGCGCAACTTCCCCACCAGTTTCGATCAGGCGCAGGCTATCCATAACTGAGGTTAGTGATCCTTGGACGTCGGCTTTGACGATGACGTTAAAGTCAGGCGTTTCACTCTTTTGGGTCATAAGTTTTAGCATGTCGGCACCAGTCACGTTTGTGCTGGCAGCGTTACGCTCGTGTTCAAGTTTGGCGGCAGCAATACGAATGCGGGCTTCTTTTTCGGTCTTGTAAACTTCGAAGCTATCGCCAAATTGTGGAATTTCTTTGAATCCAGTAATTGTCGCAGGTGTCGATGGGCCAGCTTCCTTGAGGGGCTGTCCTTTAAAGTCGAGTAGCGTACGGATCTTGCCGTAGGTTGTGCCAGCGACAAGGAAAGAGCCAGGCTTCAGGACACCCTGTTCAACCAATAGGCCGACAACAGGACCGCGTCCGACTTCCATGTGCGCTTCAATGACAAGCCCTTCGGCAGGGACGTCGATATCAGCTTTTAGCTCTTCAATATCGGCAACAAGCAGGACAAGGTCCAGCAACTTATCAACGTTTTGGCCAGTTTTTGCACTGACTTCCACCATGACAGTGTCACCGCCCCATTCTTCTGGGTTCAAATTGTGTTCGGTTGCAAGTTGGGTCTTTACGAGCTGTGGATTGGCTGTTTCTTTATCAACCTTGTTAATAGCAACGACAATCTTCGCGTTCGCAGAGCGCGCAAAACGAATCGCTTCGATGGTTTGAGGCTTCACACCGTCATCAGCAGCGACAACGATAATCACGACGTCCGTCAGGGCTGCACCGTGCTGGCGAAGCGCAGCAAAGGCTTCGTGACCAGGTGTATCAAGCAGCGTGATTGAACGATTCTTGCGAACAGTTTGGTAGGCGCTAATGTGCTGTGTAATACCACCAGCTTCACCATCGACAACTTTTTGGCCAAGGATAGCGTCCAGAAGACTCGTCTTTCCATGGTCAACGTGTCCCATGACGGCAACGATCGGTGGACGATCGACGGCTTTATCGGTCAGCGTGTGAACTTTACGTTCAGAGCCAGCACCTTCAGTCGTCTTTTTTTGTAGCTCAACGTCGAGTCCAAGCTCTTCAACGATAATCGTTGCCGTCTCGAAGTCGATCCGTTGGTTAATAGTGGCAGCGATACCGTTCTTGAACAGCTCACCAACCAGTGTTGTCACAGAGAGATTGAGCGTTTCGGCTAATTCACCAACTGTAATTGAGTCGGCAATCGTTAAAACTTTTTCAGCCATATGCGTCCTTTCTCTCCGTGTTAAACACGGTTCGTGTTTTATTTTGTGAAACTATTTTTTCTTTGAAACGGCGCCAGGAAGACCTAGTGAGATCTTACGGCTTTCTTTTTCAACATCCAGAACAACAAATTCTTTGCGTTCGTTCAGTGTGAATACCTTTTCAGGATCGGCAGTGTCGCCTTCACCTAGTTCGCTGACGTGCACAAGTGCTTCAACAGCTGGGCTAATTTGGACGAAGGCACCAAATGGTGTGATACGGGTAACCGTTCCTTCAACCTTATCGCCAGACTTAAATTGATCAACTTCGCTCATCCAAGGATCTTCGGTGAGTTGCTTCATGCTGAGGCTGAGGCGATCTTTGTCGATAGCAATGATCTTCGCTTCGATTGTTTGACCAACCTTCACGTAGTCGCTTGGATTGTTAACACGTTCCCAGCTAATTTCGCTAATGTGAACAAGACCTTCGATACCTTCAACGTTGACGAATACTCCGTAGTCGACAACACCAGTAGCGACACCCTTTACAGAGTCACCAATAGCAAGCTTTTCAAATCGAGCCGCGAGGCCTTCTTTAACAGCTTCTTTTTCACTAAAGATCAGCTTGTTTGCTTTACGGTCTGCATCAAGGATACGGACTTTCATCGCTTGGCCGATTAGTGAGTTAAGACGCTGAAGAATTTCTTCTTTGTCGCTTGAACCAACCCGTGGGTAGTGTTCTGCGGATAGTTGCGAGACCGGAAGGAATCCACGAACACCGTCGTATTCAACCAATAGTCCACCGCGGTTTGCGTCGTATGGAGAAACGTCGATAATTTCGCCGCTTTCCATCTTGACTGCCAGTTCGTCCCAGCCCTTGTCTTTCGCTGCTTTACGCAGTGAAAGAAGTACTTGTCCGTTTTCTAGCTCAGCATCAACGATGCTTGCAGTGACTTCGTCACCTTCGCTGAGTGCACGAGAGAATCCAACTTCGCGGCGTGGAACAAGTCCAACTCCGTGTGGGCCAAGATCAATTAATACCTCGTGTTTTCGAATTGAAAGGACCGTTCCGTCGACGACCTCTCCTTGTGTGAGTTGCTTGAGACTAGCGTCTTCGCTAGCCAGCAGTTCGTCCATTGTAAATGTTGCGGCTTTTGCCATGATAAGTCTTTTAAAGACTCCCTTCTAAAATTGTATTTTCGCGTCGCATACTAAAAGTTAGTACGTCCCGTCGATTGTCTTTATTTTACCCCAGATAACCGTTTAAGTCTAGCCCCGTACAAGGGACCGGCGCGATGACACGTAGAACGCCACGGATGTCGCCAAAATCGTCACGACGATGATGCGTCCAAAATCGTCCGCTGGGCCAGTTTCTGGTAGTTGCCCAGTTGCTGATGCCGCCGCGTTTGAACCAGCGGCGTTTTCGGCTGCTTCTTGCGCTTCAGCCGCTTCGGCTTCGCTTTCTGATGCCGCCGATTCCCCAGCGGGGGTCGTCGCTACCTCTGATTGCTCTTTCAAGTTTTGCTCGGCGACTTTCACTGCCTCGTCGCGTCGTACTTGTTCGCCGCGCTGACGAACCAATACAATTCCTCCAAAAACGAGGCCCGCCAAGACCACGACTCCGATAACGAATAAGATTCCTGTCCTTGTTAACCGCCACCCGCCTAACATTGCCATGATTTGTCTCCCTTTATGACCTCTATTGTACACTTTCTTGAGCGTGCATGCTACCCTGGTAATTGACAAATAAGCATAAGTGTGATAAGCTACTGTAAAATCAAGGAAAAACAAACACATGCACACGCTTGAAAAAGAATACACGCCAGCCTCTCTGGAAAAAACCGCCGAGCGCTTGCCCGCTGAAACCTTAGAAATTTTCGATCAATCGGAAAGCTTCATAAATGCACTACAGACCAGTGGTTCGTTTCTCGAGACAGCGCGAAAATTCCGTATCGAGACCGACGAAAGTTCGCCCCACTTCTCGGCCCCTGACTACTGGGAAACGGTGCGATTTGTTGCCGAACAAGAAATCGATCAAGGCAACTATGTCGGTGACGATTCGCTTCTTCAAGCAATGCGCATTGCCGCAGCGGCTCCAGACTTTATATACAAGCAGCAGCTCCTTGATACTGATACACTCAGCTCTCAAAAAAAGAAACGGGCAAAAACCGACGCCAGCACTTTTAATGGGTACCTCCGCGACTTTGTAGCCGATAACCTAGATACGCCTTTTGGAGGATTTAGCTCGCTCCTCGCCTACTCGGCCAGCAAGGGTATTCCAAAAGACATGATCGAGACTGCGGGTAAATCAATGAATGCCGCGCTGGTCGGCGTCCGCACTGAAGTCGGTTTTGAGCAGAAGGCCACTCGCGCCAACTTAAACTGGCAACGCGGTGACGCGGCGCAGGACCTTAAGGGCATCGACTATATCGTCGAGGGCATTCCAGTTGATATAAAAACCTCCCTAAAAGGCGTCCACAAAGATACAGACGATGACCTTTTTGAGGCTGCCTATAAGATCAGTGCAGACAAGCAGGTCACGCTGTACCCCTATGATGATGCGAAAAATGACTACCCCCACCAGACGTTCCGCGTCACCGAAGAAAAGCTGCAGTCAAAGTCATATCAGCTTGCCATCGATTTCTATGTTCTCAAGCAAAAACTTGCTTAATTCGTAATTTTATGCTATTATAGTATTTGTTAATCGTCCCCTACTAGAAAGAGTGGAATGAACAACACAGATGCGGCCATGCCCGCACTCAGGACAGTCGAAGGTACGCCGCAGGAGATGCGTGAAACGGTCGCGAAAGCGCTGACTCACCCCCACCTGCTGAGCTTTACCTACCTGGATTCCGAGGAAGTTGCTTGTGGTCGAATCACCGCAGTGCAACTCGGACAAGACAAGCAGGAGACAGAAGTACGCGTCACACTCTCCAACGGAGATCGGATTATTATCTACATCCCCTGCAGAAGTGAATCGGCAACGGTTACGAGCTACACCTTCTCCTTCGGCACCCCCGAGAACTCCGTCAGCGATGACGTGTAGACCTCACCCACCCGCTCACGCGGACACCCAAAAGTCACCGGACACTCCGGCGCCCCTGCAATCTTTGATTGTGGGGCTATTTTTTTACGTAGATCTATCCCGGCGTACGGCGGCATGCTAAGATTGAGACATGTTAGTAGCAGTTGATACGGGTGGAACCAAAACATTAGTCGCCAGCTTCCTGGAAGATGGACGCATCGGTGAACAATTTAAGTTTCCAACCCCGCACGATACAACTGAATACACCACTCTTTTACGAGACGTCCTTGAATCTCACTTTGGCAACGAAACGGTCGAAGCGGTCGTCGTTGGCATCCCCGGCATTATCAAAAATGGTGTCGCAATCTGGTGCAATAACCTGAAATGGAAAAATTTTGATGTTGGCGCCGCGCTTAAAGGCGTCCTTGGTGACGCACCTGTTTTGATTGAAAACGACGCCAACCTAGCCGGACTTGCCGAGACACGGCAACTGCGCGACATTCCAGCCTTGTCGCTGTACGTTACCGTAAGTACCGGTATCGGCAGTGGCATCACCACCGATGGCACTATCAACCCGGCCCTGCGTTATAGCGAAGCTGGCCGATCACTAGTTGAATACGACGGCGCCGTTCGTGAATGGGAAAGCTTCGCCTCTGGCCAAGCCATCCACAAAATCTACGGCAAATACGCCAGCGAAATCACCAGTAAACGCACTTGGCACCAGATCGCCGACCGCATTAGTCGCGGCTTCCTCGCTATAATCCCCGTCTTGCAACCAGATGTGATCATCATCGGCGGCAGCATCGGCACCTACTTCGAAAACTACGGCAAAGACCTCAAGGGAATCCTGAAAGAACACCTGCCGGAGCACATCCCTACACCAAAAATTATTCAAGCCAAGCACCCCGAACTTGCCGTTGCTTATGGATGTTACTACTATGCCCTCGATACGCTCACTACTGCCTAAGTTAGGCGTCGACTACCCCACCATTTCTTTTACGGCCGGCACTCGCTTTGCCTGGTCTCCTGACCAACATACCGTCTATTACGATGCAGCCGATAACAACCCAGAATTACTCCTGCACGAGCTGGCGCACGGCATCCTTGGACACCATGATTACTCAAAAGACGTCGAACTAGTCGCTATGGAAACCCAAGCCTGGGACAAGGCCCTGGCGCTGGCCGGTACCTACGCAGTCACCATCAGTGATGAAACAGTCCAAGACAACCTCGACACCTATCGTGAATGGCTGCACGCTCGCAGCACCTGCCCGCGGTGCGAAGCCACTGGCTACCAGTCTGGCACCCGGACCTATAGCTGCGTCGCCTGCACGCACACCTGGCGTGTCAACGAAGCACGAATCTGCGCATTGCGCCGTTACAAGGTCGCGTAGCACAGGCCTATCAAACAAAAATAACCCCTCAAACGAGGGGTTATTTTAATTATGTGCCCACAGCAGTAGTTACTTACGCAACTTTTTTGACTGTTGTGCGGCGGCGAGAGATTCGGCCACCCTTGGCACCTGCAATACGTGCAAGCTCAGGGTTAGCGGCGAATCCGCCAGTGTGTCCGTTTTCACCGCCCTTACGGCCAATCTTTGCGTAAAAGTCTGGGTCGCGTTGAAGGTTCTTCGCTGCAGCCTTTTGGCCGCCTGCTTTTGTTCCTGCCATTATAAGTTCTCCTCTTAAATTAAAAAGATTTCCACCGCCTTTTTGACGTGGAAACCCTCATTTATACCTCACACATGGTATGTGTCTGTAATAGATATTAGCATAAGCTTGGCTTTTTGTCAAGGTTTTACACAAGCAGTTTATATTGTATAAATATAGTTGCATAAACGGTATGAACATGTTCATGCTAGTATTGCGGATATCTCCCCTATGCGATACTATATAAAGGCACCTGTTTGAATCCCAAATTTAGATTCGAACAAACAAAAACGACCATATCTGCGAGATTGGTCGTTTTTTATTTATCTCTACTCCTCCCATTTGAAATACCCGACAAAACGGCTTCCTGCCGGGTTTCATAAGGGACCAGTCGCCTTATGAAATCTCGGAGTCCAGATGTTTTGTCAGATACTTCAAATGGAACACAGCACGTAAACCAAGAGACTCGGTTGTGCTGCGCCTATCGGGCGACGTCTGAGTGAACCCATGAGAAAACCGAATAAATCATTCGATGCATTCCTGCCTATTCGAGTATGTCCGAAGCGCAGCAAGTTACGCAGAATACAGTGAATGAAGCGAATGATTTATATCGCGTTTTCGAGTAAGTTCAAGAAGAGGTTACCCGATAGGCGCAGCCTAAAGCACTATCGAAGCTTTTACGACGTTGCTAAGATCGGCTCATCTGCCACAAAGCTGCCTTATGACGGCTAAATTCGGCGTTAGAATTGGTCGTTAACTCAACCAAAACACTTCGTCGGCCAAGTTTTTCGCAGATCCAGTCGTCATAGGTACCTGTAATTTCATACGAAAATGCGCCAGAGACACCGGTCATATTACGGTAGCGCACCATTGAGGCGTAGGTAGAGGCCAAAGCGCCAGAATCACCACAGGTATTAGCGATCACATAGGCGGCAGCGGCGTGATAACTCATCGTCAAAGAGGGAGCGAGTTGCCGCGTGTAGTTTGCCAGCGCTTGGGTTTCAGGCTCAGACATTGGTGCTGATCCCCCGCCACCAGCAAAAGGTTGGCCACCGACAGTTTGAATGTCCGACTTCCAGTCAGAGACATCGAAGTTACGGTTAAGGTCGACATTATTCGCATTCACACGCGTGCCAGCAGCTACGCCATCAGGGTTAACAGTAGGAATCACGACTAGTTGTGTGTTAGCTGGAATATTCTGTGGATTCGCCTCGATTTCATCAACCCAGGCGTTCATCAGGTTGCGCGCCGAGTATTCATTACCGTGGATTGCACCGGTGTACAGCACCGTCTTACTACCAGACCCAAATATATAGGCATTGATGGCTCGGCCGTTCTTTGATGTACCGATCGTACGTAGACTGTAACATTGAGTACGGCCAGTAAAGCTCCAGTCATCTGTTTGCGCGACTTTAGCTGCACTTTCAAGGCCTTTTTTGACGGTAATCTTGTAGCTGGCGCATTTTGGGGCACCGCTATAACTGATTCGAAGGCTCGAGCCGCTCTTGACGACACTGGCGCTCAACCCCTCGACGGTCACAAGCTTTGCTATAGCGTCAACGTTGGCAATTTCCTGATCAAACATGACGGTAATAGTACCAGCTAGCGGGCCACCAGCGGCCGGGGCGCTCACCCCTGTTACTTTCGGGCCACCGGACATGATAAAGGCTGTTTTCTGAGCACCCGGGAGGCCACTGCCGTCTTTTGCTTCGGCCTGGATGAGGGTGATTTCAAAAGTCTCGTTACGCTTTAGCTCGCTAACAGGTGTCACAACGATACGCTTGCCATCTACTGTCGTGGATACAGGGACGGCTTCTAATGTGTCACCGTTACGACGCTTTAATTCAGCGGTCGCGTGTAATAATTCCTTGTCGTATTCAAAGGTAAGCGCAGCGGGCTTGTCGTAGACGGTTTGCCCCTCGCTGACATTCGCCTTCACCAGCACCAGTGCCTGCAGCGTCTTGATCTGGCCCTTATCAAGCGTTGCGACCCGGTTGTCACCAAAATACCTATCAAGTTGGGCGGTATACTCCTTGCCCTGCTCGAGGCCGAGCTGCTCTAGATCACATGAAAGCGAACCCTTATCATGGCCACATTTCGTCGTTTTATCACCGACAGTCACCCCGTACGAGAATACCTCATCATGGCTCGTGAGGTCGATCGAGATAGGACGTGTCAATGGAAGGGTCTTGCCTATAAAGTCCCCTGCACGGGCTGTTGGTGCGTCAGGGACGGTAATTTGGTAGTGTTTCATACCGATAAAAGTACCAAAAGGCGAGACCTTGACGATTGACTGACCGACGGTTGGCGGCGCAGTTGCAACGAAACAAGTCTTTAGGGCCGCAATGGGAGTGTCACCAACGACAATCAAATCCTTAAACTCAACCTGATACCCTGATGCAACCGACTGCTTCGTTAGCTGCGGCACCAGTGTTAGCTGGGTCGTGCAATCATCAGAGCCATAGGCATAGGCAACTGGCTTTGGAATGAAAAAGATAAGACCATAGGAGAGCAATACAAATAAGGCAACACCCATCAGCACTTTCGTGCGTGTTGATAACCTTGTAATACGCCGTATAAACCCGAGTGAACGAGGCGTTGTGTGCTTTGTGTGCTTTTGACGCTTCGTAACCATTGTTACCATTTTACCATGAGCGTCACGCCATAAGTACATGTACTGCTAATCCTCAGTATCGCCCGACCCCTGTAAGCATAAGAATTAACGCCAAAGAAAAAGACCATCCTATTAGGATGGTCTTCTTATAATTCGGCACCGTGCTAGTTTCCCGCTTGTGGCAGTATAATCGCCGCTGCTGAGCTTGACTTCTGTGTTCGGAATGGGAACAGGTATTTCCTCAGCGCCATGGGCACCGAAGCAATAATTCTAATGAAAGAACGCTCGCTTCGATGTTCATAATAAACATGTTGCACGGATTTATTTGAATGTAAGTTATTTTATTACTAAAATTGACGTTTTCATTGATGTTCGCACAATCTTACGATTGATTAACACCAAATACTAGTTAAGTCTTTACCTTATCACCTCAGTTACCCGAAGGTACCAGTTGGTGGTAAGGACATAAAAAGGCAGTGGGACTATTAGTATGCTTCAGCTACATGCATTACTGCACTTCTACCTTGCACCTATCAAACAGATATTCTTTCTGTGTCCTCATAGGGAAATCTTATCTTGAAGTTAGTTTCGCGCTTAATATGCTTTCAGCGCTTATCTATTCCGAATTTAGCTACTCGACAATGCAGCAGGTGGCCACAATCGATACACCAGAGATTCGTCCGCC
>Ga0247809_1000366_pt1 | contig 21762 bp, 18 predicted proteins | sample UWRJL104311B1_FD_180951 | JGI IMG/M metagenome (GOLD analysis project Ga0247809, IMG submission 180951) | Plant litter microbial communities from Arlington Agricultural Research Station in Wisconsin, United States - UWRJ-L104-311B-1 | ecosystem: Environmental > Terrestrial > Plant litter >...
GGTTGATGAACGTTTCACATCGAAAATGGCACATCAGGCTATAATGCAAAGCGGATTAAAAAAATCTGACCGACAGAACAAGGAAAGGGTAGATACCATTGCGGCAACTCTAATTTTACAATATTTTATGGAAACTAACCGTTTATAACCAAACAAAATGAGCCTGATAAACGACGATTTACAAGAATTATTACTCAATTACTGCGAACCGGAAAATGAACTGCTTCAAAATATAGACCGTGAAACCAATCTGAAAGTTTTGATGCCAAGAATGCTATCCGGGCATTATCAGGGTCGTGTTTTAAGTATGTTGAGTAAAATGGTATCACCTAAAAGAATTTTAGAAATCGGAACATTTACCGGCTATGCTACCATTTGTCTGGCAGAAGGCTTAACTTCCGATGGTTTGATTTATACATTAGATATTAATGCAGAACTTGAAGACATGGTTCGTTCGAACTTCAGCAAATCAGAGCATAAGGATAAAATAAAATACTTATTGGGCGACGCTACTGAAACTGTTGCCGGATTAAACGAAGTTTTCGACCTGGTATTTATCGACGCAGATAAAAAGAACAATGGCCTGTATTATGACCTTGTATTCGACCGCCTTCGATCAGGCGGAATAATAATTGTTGACAATGTGCTTTGGAGCGGAAAAGTTCTTCAGGAAAAACAAGATAAAGACACCAGAAATATAACCAGCTTTAATGATAAAATAGCCGCGGACGAACGTGTCGAAAAATTAATACTTCCTGTTCGCGACGGGCTCTTTGTGATCAGGAAAAAGTTTAAGATATAATGGTTAATCGGTTAACTGTTTAAATCGGTTAATCGTACAGTTAACCAACTAAACAATTTGTACAGTTGACCATGAGAAATATACTTACTTTATGCCTATTCCTTTTATCAGGATTAATCGCTGAGGCGCAGAGTACCGAAGATTATGTTGCCGAACATGCGGCATTCGCTCAAAGCCTGATGCGTGATCATAAAATTCCTGCGAGTTTAATTCTGGCTGTTGCCATACATGAATCTGCTTCTGGCAATAGCCGCATAGCACAGCATTTAAATAATCACTTTGGCGTTAAAGGCCCAAATAACAGTACCGAAATTCGTTCCTCTTATCGTGATTATCTTAGCGCCGATGAGTCTTATAGCCATTTTGTAGAGATTATGGAAACCCGTTCGCCATTTAATAGCTTATTCTTAAAATGTGACCAATATGATTATAAGGCTTGGGCAAGAGGTATTCAGAGGTCGGGCTATGCACATAGCAGAAGCTGGGCCAGCCAGGTTATCGGTTTAGTAAAAAAGTATGAGCTTTACCAATATGATGAGCGCCCCGATGGTTACGAAGAACCGGTTTATGCAACAACTACTTACCACCGAAAAAGTACAAGGCGAAGAAGCATCAACCGCTATACTGTTAAAGCTGGCGATAATTTAAGTATAATCGCAAAGAAAAAAGGCACAACGGTGAAAGCCATTATGCAAAAAAACGGAATGAAAAAGGCGAATATTAAACCCGGACAAAAAATTAAGCTCTAATTCGAAATCCCATTAAAAACCAATCTAGAAAATGAAAATACAATATATCTACCTGGCACTGATGGTGGTTTTTCTGAGTTCCTGCTCTACCCGTAAATATTCTAAAAACAATAAACAGATAGAAAAAGCGGCCAATAAAGCCAATAATAATACTTATAAAAGTTATAACACATTAAGTTATATTGATGAGTTTAAATCTGTCGCCATTGAAGAGATGAATGCTTATGGTATTCCGGCGAGCATCACGCTGGCACAGGGAATTTTAGAATCGGGTAGTGGGAACAGCGATTTGGCTAAATACGCCAACAATCATTTTGGAATTAAGTGTACTTCTGATTGGAAAGGGAAAAACTATTTCAGAGACGATGACCAGAAGAACGATTGCTTTAGAGTTTACAAAGATGCGCGCGAGTCTTTCAAAGATCATTCGGAATTTTTAAAACGTAAACGCTACAGCACACTTTTTCAATTGGATAAAAATGATTACAAAAGCTGGGCTCAGGGTTTAAAACAGGCAGGTTATGCAACCAACCCGAGGTATCCTGATATGTTAATCAGCACGATAGAAAAGTATCAGCTTTATCAATACGATCAATCAGAAACGGAAAAACAAAAAATCGATCGTGAAGACCGCGTATTCACGGAGATTAACCAAAACATTCCAAAAGAAAAGACAAAATTTACACCCGTTGAAACACCTCCTCCAGGAGCAAAACCAATTCTGGCTGACGGAACTTATACCGTTGTTAAAGGTGATACACTATACAATATTGCGAAACGTTTTAACATCAGCATTGATGATTTAAAAATATTGAATAACATGACAACCGATGGCATTAAACTTGGACAGGTATTGAAGGTTAAATAATGTTAATCAAAATTATTACAGCCTGGTAAATTATAGCTTTGTTATTCAATGAGATTCTCAATTGTTTTTATATTATTCTTTAGTCTTTCGGCTGCACTATTTGCACAAACAAAACCTGTGCAGGGTATTGTTATTGATAAGGAGACAAAGCAACGGCTGGCAAAAGTTTATATTTACAATACAAGAAGCGGCGATGGCCTTTACAACACGACAAAAGGGGAATTCAGTACCTATGCGATTCCAGGGGATACCCTGGTGGCCGCCCTCTCGGGTTATGGCGTAGATACCATCGTTTTTAAAGGGCAACCGGCCGCTTACTTTCAATTAAAATCATTGGGTATTCGTTTGCGTGATGTTTTAATTCAACAAAAAAGGTTATCGCCACAGGCACAACACGAGAAAACTTTAAAAGAGTATCGATATGCCACAGAACGCGGAAGCAGTAAAGATTTGTTAAACATTGGGAATGGTGGTGTTGGTTTAGGCATAGATGCGATTTATAACCTATTGAGCAGGCAAGGAAAAAATGCCCGCCATCTGCAGAAAATCCTTGAAAAAGATTATCGTGAAGATATGATTGATTATCGTTTTACGCCAAATCTGGTTCAACAAATCATTGGCATCAAAGATCCTGAACTTACAGATTTTATGCAGCAGTATCGTCCAACTTACCAATTCGTGCTTGATGCCAACGATTATGCCTTCAATCTTTTTGTTAGAAATGCCTATAAAAGCTATAGGATTAATCCAAAAGCTTTGCGGCTGCCCCCTCTTCCCCAACTCAGCATAGATAAGTTTTGACGGCACCAATCCTGATTTTCAAACGACTACCTGCAGCTGGTATGGCAATCTTCCCTTTCATATTATTGAAAAAAGAAAGCTATAAAGCAGATAAAGAAATTATAAATCATGAAACGATACACCTTCGCCAACAACTTGAACTTTTAATTTTGCCATTCTATATCCTGTATTTGCTGAATTATTTAATTAACCTAGTCAGGTATAAAAAACACGATCTGGCGTACCGGAAAATCATTTTTGAACAGGAAGCCTATAATCATGAATCAAACTTAAACTACCTTAGGGAGGGCAATTGGTTTTCCTGGCTGAAGCTGATTTAGTTGCTAATAAGGCTATATATTATCGCGCAAATTTTTCATGTACTGTAAAATCATTCGATCAAACCTTTTTATCTCTGATAATTTTTTTTTCCTTTGTAAGTAATGAAGAATTTTTTAATTGCCCTAATCCTCATTTTAAGCCTCAGTTCAGCGAATTTATATGCTCAGGAGATTGATACAATACCTATCAACACAAATGGCCTTAATATAAAACTCAAGCGCAGCCCTTTACCAAGCAGGATATTACCCTTATCTTTTGAACCAGTGAAAATCCGTCCCGCAATAGTAAATGCCAAGGTAAATTACTGGAAAACAAAAACAGCTATCGGGATTAATATTAACCAGGCACAATTTAGCGATAACTGGAAAGGAGGTGGCGTAAATTCAATTGCAGTAGGCGGTTTGTTAAACTGGAAAGCTGAATACAGCAAAAACAGCTACAGCTATGTAAGTGAGGTTATTCTTCAATATGGGAAAATAAAAAATAAAGATCAACTTCAAAAGAAAACCACAGATAGGATTTTCTGGGATAACAAAGCGTCGTTTCAACTATCAAAAAACTGGTATTTCTTCGGCTCAGTAAACTTTGAATCTCAATTTGATAATGGCTATTCTTACTCAACCGTAAACGGTTCAGAAACCGCAACCTTAATTTCCAAATTCATGGGTCCGGGCTATTTAACGGAGTCTGTTGGTTTTGAATACAAGCCAAATAAATATTTCTCTACCCGAATTGGTACGGGAACAGCAAGGCAAACTTTTGTTTTGGACACCACACTTTACCGCACAAATGCTCAAAATTACGGTGTAAAACCGGGCAAACAATTTAGAAATGAACTGGCTTTCCAGGTTGTGGCTGCTTTTGATAAAGATATTTTTACCAATACCAACTTAAAAACACGTTATGCCATGTTTATTCCCTATGAAAATATCGCTGTTAAACGTGTAGATCATAGACTGGATGTTGCCTTGACAGCAAAAATCAACAGATTTATGAATACCAGCTTAACCGGCGTTTTACTCTATGATACCGATACCGGTACGGATAAAGTTCAGGCAAGCCAGACACTGGCACTCGGCTTTGCTTTCGTGTTCCCAAGGTAAAAACACTAACCACCTGTTCTTCCGTTTTCCCAATAACAAGTGGTTTGAATTTGCTTGTAGCTGACACCTTTTTCTTTAAGGTATTTTTTAAATCGCTGTACAGACTTACCCCTTCCTGTGAGGTAGAAGCTTGCGTCTTTCCACATTTCCCAGCATTTTGGATGCATATGCTCCATCCATTCTATTGCATTTTCTGCAGGCGCAATTAGTTCTGACGGAACGGTATCAATTAAAAGTTTAATATTATCCAGAGCAGCAATATTTTCGGTATTCATTTCTAAAATACCAAAGTATTCGTGACTAGAATCTAACGCAATTTTGCCAAACCATTCATATAAACCCAAACTGGTTTCATCGCCGAAGAAGAAATGCTGATTTGAATTGAAATCATATTTTATCTTAGCCTTATCTGCAATAAGTTTTAAGTTATCGCCTTTTTGAATATTTACAGCCCAGTTATTGCCAATACCTTTCCTGTTTAAAAAGAAAATGATTTTGCAGGTTTCTTTTTCCATATCAAAACCGGCTAAGGTATAGTGTCTGTATTCGTTAGAATTTATTCGGATAAGTACTTCATTTCCTGGAATGAAGTCAGCATTTAGGAAATCGCCTTTGAATGTAACGCACTTTAAATTGCTGCCAAGCATTTCTGTTTCTACTACGTCAACGTTATATATTTTATCACTGATTAGCTTTTCCATTGTATCGGCGAACCAGGAGGGTAATTTCGGCATCGTATTAATTTGTTTAGTAACTTTAGCCAAAAGTAGTTGTCCAATGTTTGTGGTGTTTTACACCTAAAGGATAAAAATTTATATCAAAAGGATTTTATGGCCTTAAGCATTTACGATAAATCGGACAAGGAATACGTTGTTGGACATAGCATAGATAATTTTATGATTAACCAGCCAGTTGTAACCGAACGCAGGGAAAAATTCAGCTTTCCTTTCGGCGATGCAGAATTGGTACAAATTGGTTTTTCCGGGATTTTTATTGTTTATGGTGATGTAATGGTCCGTGAAAATCGACTTCGCTTTAAATCTTTTGATGAAAATGAATTGGTTGAGCTTCATTTTTCGATTTATGGCGGTGGAATTATAGAGAACTTCCTGACTAAAAGAAGAATTGCAATTAAATCCAATCACCATAATATTATCTACACGCCAGATTTTGAAGGCACCGCAGAATTCCTGATTGATCAAAAGTTAAAATTTTTTGAAGTTCATTTTGATCGGGAACGATTTATTGACTTGACCAGAGATAGTAGCGTTTTGCTCAAAAGGTTTGCAGACAAGATTATGAATAACAAATCTGTAGAAATATCGCAAACCGATTTACCGATAAGTTTAGCGATGCATAGCTGTATCAAAGATATTATGAACTGCCACTTTACAGGCGGCTTGAAGCTGTTGTTTCTACAATCTAAATGTGTTGAACTGTTGGCATTACAAGCACAGGCCTTTGAGTTAGCCGATAAAAAAACCGAAGCCCCTAAATTGAAATCGGCCTACGATAAAGAAAGGATCCACTATGTGAGAGAGTACTTATTGGCCAATGCAAATAATCCGCCGTCATTAACCGAGCTTGCAAAACTTGCCGGCATTAATGAGTTTAAGCTAAAACAAGGCTTTAAAGACACTTTCCAAAATACGGTTTTCGGTTATTTGAGCGATTATAAACTTATGAAAGCTAAAGAGCTACTGGCCGATGGTAATATGGATATTAAAAATATTTCTGACGAGCTGGGATACTCCTCAGTTCAGCATTTCAGTAATGCTTTTAGTAAAAAATTTGGTCTTAGCCCGGGTAAAGCGAGGTAATTAAAATCCTCTAAACCTTTTTTCTTTTTTTCTTTAGATCCAGATAATCCACGTAGTACAGCACTTTAACCGATAGACTATTGTTCTGGGGTGCATTTAAGATACCACTCAAATTGCGGTTATAGCGTTGGGTGAAATAGGAATCGGAAGTTTCGGCAGCATCCTTATACGAAACAGAAAGCGTACTGCCCGGAGCAAACTGCCAGGTATAAATTAAATCGATGTTAAACACATTGTAGTTTCTGTCTGTTCCCGTTAATGCTGGCCCTTGATAATTGGTTAAATTTCCATCAGGTTTGAGCAAATAAAACTCCTTGTTTCTCCTATCGCTCCAGTAATGCCTAAGCACAACAGTGAAACCCATCAAATTTGTGAAAGTGTATTTTGCATCGAAAGAGTTTTCTACAGTTCTTCTATCATATTTAGAGAAAATAGCCTGACTTCCCTGTGCCGTTACCCAGTTTACGTAATTATAATTCGGGTTGAAGCTTAAATCTAAGCCGAAGGCGATTTTATCATTCAATCTTAAATTTTGAAAGAAGTAAAAATTATAGGATTTCCCTTTAAACAACTCTTGTTCCTGATAACGAATATTACCACCAAAATTATAAGCCTTTGCTCTGTTCGGATTGATGTATAAACCAATGCCATAACTTTCCGGAGCCTTATAAACCTGCCCGTTTCTGGCTTCGTAAAAGTCGTTGCGCTGTGCATCGTAGTTAACATCTATTTCTGCCGACCATAGATTTTTGAACCGCACGTAAGAACCGCCATTAACACCAAAACTTTGGTAATCGCCCGGTGTTACCCTTCTCGAATACGAAATATTGAACCAGTTTTGGAACTCATTATACCATTTACCTGGTTTATAAACGCTGTATCCTAAACCGATACGTTGGTCTAAAAAATTATTATTGGTGAAAAAACCCATATCTGATGGGTCAAATTTATCATCAGCATATACCTGATTGTAACTCCATGTAAAATTGCCACTTTGTTTGCCGAGCCTTAATGTATAACTGTATCCTGTACTGGTTTCTTCACCGCGGATGTAACTCATTTTACCGCCACCGTTAACAAAATACTTATTGTCTTTATTATTTAAATTGAAAAGCAAAGCACTAACATTTGCATCATAAGCACTTCCCTGCCTTAAAACATTTGTATTAATGAAGGTAGCTGAACTGTTGTTTTTTAACGATTGGTCAAAAACCAGGATATTATAATTGGTTAACGGCTGTGTTTCTACCAGCTTTGTATTTCCCTGGGCATCTTCCACTTCCGTTTCCATGCTATTGGTTATGGCATTGAAAATACCAATGCCCAAACCCTTTGCCGTGCGACCGGATATCTTTGTTGCATTTAGAACTTTTGCTTCCGTTTGGTCTTTGATGATTTTATCATCGCGGTTTATGCCCGAATAATTGTAGTAGGATGGAATGGAACCAATGCGCTTGGAATAAAATAAATCACCTTTATTAAAAAGCTCCGTTCCCTCGGTAAAAAACTGGCGGTTTTCGTTAAACTTAACTTCGAAAGGTGTAAGGTTTAAAATACGGTTATCTGATTGTACCTGACCAAAATCAGGCACCAGAGTCATATCTAAAGTGAAGCTGTTATTGATGCCATATTTTACATCCATACCCCCGTTAAACCTTGAAGTTGTGTTCTTTACCCCGGGGAGATTAACCGGGTAGTGATTTACATATGCAGAAATGTATGGCGAAAACGATAAGCGTAAAGGCGGCTTTATATCTTTAATTCCAGTAAAAAGTCCTTCCTGATTAATAAAACCATTTACCGTAGGGCTAACATAATTCCAAAAAGTTTGAATATTGGTTCGTTGTATTCTTCTGCTAAAATTTAAACCCCAGTTTTGAATGTCTTTACTCGAAAACCGCAAAGCAGAATATGGAATTTTCATTTCACAGGTCCAGCCCTTTTCGTCGATTTTTACTGCACTTTCCCAAACAGCATTCCAGTTAGGATCTTCATCGCCAACCTGTGAGTATTTGGCATCGAATTGTACACCTGCTGCGGTTACAAAAAAACCATTGCCATTCATTTTATCGTAAAACGGATCGACAATTATGGAAATGAAATCAGCGTTACCAATGTTATCCCGGGAAACCAATTCATGTGAAACGCTGTCTTTATCATCGTACATACGGGCGTAAACATAAATGGCTACATCATCGTAAAGCACTTTCATTTCGGTTCTTCTATCTTGTTTTTCTACCCGCCCAGGCACTGGTCTGATTTCAAAAAAATCAGTTGCTATTGGCACATTTACCCAACAGGCATCATCTAAGACCCCGTCAATCTTTGGCGTTTCTACTGTTCTAACGGCTGGAAGTAGCTTCTGTTTCGCCGGATCTTGTGCATATGAAAAAGAATATATGAACAATAAAAACAGGGGTAAATAGAATTTCATTTATTTAGTTTAGTCTACATAAGACTAAGGCTTGCTTGAAATGTTGCACCAAAAGAAAAAATATCAATAATTAAACCTATAAGACTTTGAAAACCTTACAGGTTTGAACTAAATTTGTACATTTGCCTTTTATTAAAAACATCAGCTTTTCGCCTGCAGCGATTGGCTTTTTAGCTTAAATAAAACATGTTTGATAATTTACAGGACAAGCTAGACAGAGCATTTAAAGTATTAAAAGGACAAGGCAGCATTACGGAAATCAACGTGGCAGAAACCATGAAAGAGATTCGTAAAGCATTATTAGATGCCGACGTTAACTATAAAACCGCCAAAGCATTCACCGACGATGTAAGGCAAAAAGCATTGGGACAGAACGTTTTAACAGCGGTTTCTCCGGGCCAATTGCTTACCAAAATTATGAACGATGAGCTTGCGGCTTTAATGGGCGGCGAAGTTACGGAGTTAGAAACGAAGGCAAACCCAACCATCATCTTAATTGCAGGTTTAAACGGAGCGGGTAAAACTACTTTCGCCGGTAAATTAGCCTTGCATTTAAAGGGCAAGGGTAAAAAGCCTTTATTGGTTGCCGGTGATATGTACCGTCCTGCAGCGGTAGACCAGTTGGAGGTTTTAGGAACTTCGGTTGGTGTTTCGGTTTATGCAAACCGCGATTCTAAAGATCCTGTTGCCATTGCTTTAGAGGGTATTGCACATGGTAAACAGAATGGAAATAACGTAATTATTATCGATACCGCAGGTCGTTTAGCGATTGATGAATCGTTGATGAATGAGATTTCGGAAGTTAAAGCGAAAACACAACCACACGAAATTTTATTCGTAGTGGATTCGATGACGGGTCAGGATGCAGTAAATACAGCCAAAATATTTAATGATAGACTAGATTTCACCGGTGTTGTTTTAACCAAATTAGATGGCGATACACGTGGTGGGGCGGCGCTTTCAATTAAATCTGTTGTAAACAAACCAATCAAATTCATTGGTACGGGTGAAAAAATGGAGGCTTTGGATGTTTTCTATCCAGATCGTATGGCCTCTCGTATATTGGGTATGGGTGATGTGGTTTCACTTGTTGAGCGTGCACAGATGCAGTTTGACGAGAAAGAAGCCGCAGAATTACAAAAGAAAATCCGCAAAAATAAATTCGATTTCAACGATTTCTATAACCAGATTCAACAAATTAAGAAAATGGGTAATATGAAGGATTTGATGGGTATGATTCCGGGTGTTGGCAAGATGATGAAAAATGTAGATATCGAAGACGATGCATTTAAATCTATTGAAGCAATTATCCAATCGATGACACCTTTCGAAAAAGAAAATCCGGATAGTATTCAGCAAAGTCGCCGTTTACGCATTGCAAAAGGTTCCGGCTGTAAAATTGAAGAGGTCACCAAGCTGATAAAACAGTTTGAAGATATGCGAAAAATGATGAAACAGTTTTCAAACCCGGCCGCAGCAGCAGCAATGATGAAAGGTATGCCGAAAATGCCTTTTGGAAGATAGGCCTAAGCTAGAAGCAGAAAGATTAAAGCTTAAAGCGGAATAGCATATTGCAGATATTTAAATCCTAATCAGAAATGGTTAGGATTTTTTGTTTAGACCTATAAGATTTTGGAAACCTTATAGTTCTGATTTTCAAATTAGATTTTTCATCTCCCTTAGTTCAACCGATTATAAATTAGACAATTCTTTTCTATATTAGCAAAAGCATATTCATCCCCGAATAACATAACATCCCATTTCATTTTCGATAAAGATAAATGCTTGTAAAAACATACGGGAGCGCTGTCTATGGTGTAAATGCACTTACTATAGCCGTTGAAGTGAGTATTAGTGGCGGCAACAAATATTATATGGTCGGCCTGCCTGACAATGCTGTTAAAGAAAGTTTGCAGCGCGTAGAAAGTGCCATACATGTTTCAGGTTTCAGAATGCCAAGGCAAAAAATCGTCGTTAATCTTGCCCCTGCCGACATCAGAAAAGAGGGTTCAGCTTACGATTTACCAATTGCAATTGGAATTCTGGCTGCATCCGGTCAAATCCCATCCGACGACCTAGAAAACTATTTTATCATGGGTGAATTATCCCTGGATGGCGCCATTCAGCCTATTAAAGGCGCACTTCCCATAGCGATTCAGGCTCAGCAGGTTGGTTTTAAAGGTATTATTTTACCAAAACAAAATGTCCGTGAAGCAGCTATTGTAGATGGATTGATTGCGTATGGAGTAGAAACATTGGTTCAGGTTATTGCCTTTTTCAACAAAAGTGAGCCATTGGAACAGGTAAAAATTGATACAAAACAAGAATTTTTTAAAAATATTGGCAACTACGACCACGATTTTGCAGATGTTAAAGGGCAGGAAAACATTAAACGTGCTTTGGAAATCGCTGCTGCCGGTGGGCACAACCTGATTTTAATTGGCCCGCCGGGTGCAGGAAAAACGATGCTTGCGAAACGCCTGCCGACGATTTTGCCTCCGCTGAATTTATATGAAGCTTTAGAAACCACGAAGATACATTCCGTTGCCGGAAAGCTTTCTGCCGCAGATGCATTAATGACTGTCCGCCCCTATCGTTCGCCACACCACACCATATCCGATGTTGCACTGGTTGGAGGCGGCATAAACCCTTCACCAGGGGAGATATCTTTAGCGCATAATGGCGTTTTATTTCTGGATGAGTTGCCTGAATTTAAAAGAACGGTTTTAGAAGTGATGCGGCAACCGCTGGAAGACCGAAAAGTTGCGATTTCCCGCGCACGTTTTTCTGTCGAATATCCTGCAAGCTTCATGCTGGTTGCTTCGATGAATCCATGTCCCTGTGGTTTTTATAACCATCCTGAAAAAGAATGTGTGTGTGCACCAGGCGTAGTGCAAAAATACCTCAGTAAAATTTCAGGTCCGCTTTTAGACAGAATCGATTTGCATGTTGAGGTTACGCCGGTTAATTTCTCTGAACTAGCCTCCACTCACGAAGCGGAAAAAAGTGAATTCATCAGAGCCCGCGTAATTATGGCCAGAGAAATTCAGGACAGTCGCTTTGCAGATAAAGAAGATTTACACTATAATGCGCAGATGAGTCCAAAGATGGTTCGAAAAGTCTGTCAAATCAGCGATGCCGGAACAGTACTTTTAAAATCAGCAATGGAAAGGCTGGGTTTATCGGCCCGGGCTTATGATAGAATTTTAAAAGTTGCCAGAACCATAGCAGATTTAGATGGAAGTGAAAATATAGAACTCGAACACCTGGCTGAGTCTATTAATTACCGAAGTTTAGATAGAGCAGGCTGGGCAGGTTAAAGGTATAGACGACTGTAAATAAATCGAGCTAAGGACATCAACCGTAGAAGTATATATTACAATCCCCTCAATTTGCGCTCAGTTTTTATTTTTTTAATATTTCCCAAATTAGTAAGTATGATTGGCGACAATGCAATTGGGATTACCGTTAAGGGCGTAAAGCCTTTCTTAAAGGTCAAATATATTCCGAGGCATAACAAGACCAGCAGCATTCCGCCAAGCGTATAAGTTACTGAGCTTACCATTTTTTCTCTTTTAAGTAACGCTTCGTCACTCAATTCTTCCAGTTTTACTTCTGTCATTTTAATTTTCTATTTAGCGTTAATTCTATGTTTTTTACGGCGCCAATCGGTGCAATTTTAATTGTTTTATTCCCTTTGGCTACATAAAAATAGTAGATGCTATTTACATCAATAAGATAAACTACTTCTGATTCACCGCTGGTATAGTTTAAGATATGGTCGTACTTAACTGTGTTATTTTCTATCTTTTTTACTAAATTTTTTCCTTGTCCCAGCCCTATTCCAATGAAAAATGAAAACAATCCGCATGCTAACAGTGCCGCAAAAAAACTCATATAATGGCTACTTACTTCTTCTTCGCTAAGCTTTTCAACATTTTTTAAACCCGACAGCTTTTGCGCCCATTTTTTGTCTCGTTTTTTGGCTAAGAAAGCCGGATAGGCATATAGCGTAATGGCAAAAATAATTATCGCTACAAATACAATAAGGTTAGAGGTTAAAGTTGCAATCGGACTAATTAAAATATCCATCAGTGTAGAATACTTTAAAATATTAATATCGATCTGGTAATAAAAAATACTCTCTTTAAGTATGCCCAACACAACAAGAAAAAGATAACCGAAGGGAAGTAGTTTCTGGAGATTTTCTGAGAATTTCATTGTCGAGGCGTTTAATAGGTGCAAACACAAAGGTTGATATATATCACAAAATATAAAATATTCACTTATAAAAAAACCTCGTCCCTGGTTAAACTACACTTTCTTCATATTCCTTTAAACTAAACAGTTTGTTTATTAGAACATATTTTTAAGTACCATATAGCCTGCTGCGTTAAATATGTTAAACAATCAAACAAAAGAATAAATTCTATGTATTTGTTAATCAGAAATTTACGACTAATTTAAAATTTAATTTAGCAAACGTACTACCGGCATTTCCGGAGGTAAAAAACATCTTTGGCACAGTCGTTGTAAACAGCATGTTACATTTAATTTATCAGAATCGGTTGTCTACCTCAACCGTTTATAAACATTGAAAAACACAATATGAAAAAGACAGTTCAAATTTTCAGCATGCTTTTAATAGCATTAACAGTAATGGCATCGTGTAAAAAAGATACCGATCCGGCAGACAAAGATTTCTTTATCGGAACCTACAACGGTACGGTTTCTTACCGCAGTGGCCAAACCACAATTAACAGTTCTGATGGTAGAGTTACCGTAAGCAAATTTGGCGAAACTTATAATTTTTCTTTTGGTAACAACATTCCTGATATTACAGGGGTGAAATTTGAGAAAACAGGTGATAACTCTTATGTTAGTGTGGGTTCTGGCTTAACGGGAATTTCTATCGACGCAAGCACGCTAAAAATGCTGGTTGTTAAAGATGGTCAAACCTGGACGGCAAATTGCACCAGATAATTAAAACATAAAAAGTCCTGGTTTAGCTGGGACTTTTTTGTTATAACTCTTCTTCATCATCCTCTTCTTCAGGCACATATTTCTCAATCGCCTGCCCTATGGCGTTCACTTCTTCATCTTCCTCAAAAATCGGTAATTCAGTTTTGTAATCCATTTTTAACCAAATGGAAGAGGTATCTTTCTGAATCTGAATGTACTCTTTTCCATCTTTAAAAATGGTATATGAATCATTTCCCTCAGGAAAAACCGAATAATTTGTCGGTCCTATTTCTATATCAAATGGCTCTTGCATTGCTTATATTTTTCTTCAAAGATAAGGCTTTAAAATATTTAAATCAGTTCGTAGTTAAGAATTTGGAAATGAAAAGTTCTGTTTCCATGGTGGTAGCCCCGCTTTTTACTACAACAAAAGCAGAAAAAGCTTTGGTTTTCGCTGCAATTGGGTTTATGAACTTTGGTTGCTGCACATAGCCGAGAATAGCACCGTCATCCGTTCCATCTAAAACCGATTGAAATAAAAAGCCGTAAACGAGGAACGAGTGCGGAATGAAATGGAAGCGGGGCTGAATGAACAAAAAAGCTTCTGCAATTCCTTTCCAAAAAACAGCCTTAAATATGACCTTCTAAATTGGATTATTCATTGCACTAATCAAAAAATTACTTCTCGTTGTTTAAAAATTCCGGCAATTGTACTACTTTACACGAAACAATTTACCCTACAGAAAGAAAGATGAAGTTAACGTTTTGGGGCGCTGCACAACAAGTAACAGGAAGTATGCACCTGCTCGAAGTTGGGCATTATAAAATACTCATAGATTGCGGTTTAGATTATGAAAAGGAAACCTATCAGGAAGAAAACCAGGAATTCCCTTTCGATCCGGCCAGCATTAATCTGGTAATTTTAACTCATGCACATATCGACCATTCGGGCAATTTACCAACCTTGGTTCGTATGGGTTTTGATGGACAAGTGCTTTGCACACCACCAACGGCCGATTTAACATCTATTTTATTATTCGATTCGGTTGAGCTTTTTTTAAGGAAACAAGGGCGAAAGCCTCGTACAAAACGTGGTAATTTCAGCGGTCCGAAACCCTTATACCTGCACAAACACGTAATGGATACAATTGACCGTTTTGTAACCATCGCTTTCAATAAACCATTCAAAATTAACGGCGATATCAGTTTAACGTTTATTCCTGTTGGGCATTTATTAGGCGCCGCCGCTGCAGTTTTAACTATTAATGATAATGGTGAGGAAAAGAAAATTGCTTTCTCGGGCGATATCGGAAGAGAAAATTATCCAGTGCTGGTAAAACCTGAACCCATTCCTGAAGTAGATTATTTTGTTTGCGAATCTACCTATGGCGGTCGCTACCATACCAAAGACCAGACGCTGGAAGAACGATTGGTTAAAGAAATTGAAGAAGCCTGTATAAAAAGCCCCGGCCGATTAATTATTCCTGCGTTCAGTATCGGAAGAACACAATCACTTGTTTTTGCATTGAACCAAATCTTCACTAAAAAACTGCTGCCGCCTGTCCAAATTTTCGTCGATAGTCCAATGGCGATACAAGCTACTGACGTTTACCGGAAACACCATAATCTGGTTAACCAGGAGGCAAAAGATTTCTATAAAACCATGGGTGATGAGTTTGAATTTGAACATCTGGCATACGTTCAAACCATGAAAGAAAGTAAAGATGTTTCTAATTATTTCGATCCTTGTATCATCATTTCCTCAGCGGGTATGCTGGAGGGTGGGCGTATCCAGGACCACCTTTATTACAATATTCAGAATTATTATTGTACAATTCTTTTCATCGGCTACTGCGCCAAAGGAACACTTGGCTACAAGCTTTTAAGTGGCGCACCAATTGTGAGAATTAAAGATCGTGAAATGATGGTTTATGCCACAATTCGCCAAACCGATTTGCTCAGTGGCCATGGCGATCACGACGATTTAATTCGAACCGTAAAACAGACCGGCGAACCAAAAAAGGTTTTTCTGGTACATGGGGAAGATAAAAGTTTACAAAGTTTAACCGCCGCTTTGCAGGAAAATGGTTTTAATGTGGTAGCACCAGTAAGAGGCGAGGTTTTTGAGATCTAAAAGCCTCTCCTAAATCCTCCCCCAATGGGAGGAAGACTTCAAGGCAGAGGTTTATGTTTCTTAGTGGACAAATAAACTTGTTCGTTGCTGTAACCTAAAAAATCACCTCGCCATTAAAACAAACACACTTTTCTTTTAGCTAAAATTTTATACGCTTGCAATAGCCCTTCCCTTTGGGGAGGGTTGGGTGGGGCTTCTTTTACTTCCTCACTTGTCCGTCACCACGCACTATCCATTTATAACTCGTTAACGCTTCAAGTCCCATTGGTCCGCGAGCATGAAGTTTTTGTGTACTGATGCCAATTTCTGCGCCTAAACCAAATTGTGCGCCATCGGTAAACCCTGTTGAGGCGTTGGCATAAACCGCAGCGGCATCTACTTCATTTAAAAACCTGGTGATGTTTCCAGCATCTTCAGAGATTATGGCCTCGCTATGTTTAGAACTATAATCTGCGATATGATTTAGAGCAGCGTCAAAATCATCGACAATTTTAACCGCGAGTTTTAACGACAAGAACTCCGTACCAAAGTGCGCTTCAGTTGCATGATTTAAAAGTTCGGCAGGGTAAGAAGATTTTAAAACTTCGTAACTTTTTTCATCGGCAAAAAGTTCAACCTTTCCATCAGCCAAAGGAGACAGAAGTTCGGATAAATCTGATAGTCTTTTCTGATCGATTAATACACAATCCAGCGAATTACAAACGCTTACTCTTCTTGTCTTTGCATTAAAAATTATGGCTTTCCCTTTCTCCAAATCGCCGGACTCATCAAAATAAGTATGTACAATACCCGCCCCGGTTTCGATTACAGGAATTTTACTGTTTTCGCGAACATAGTTAATCAGCGATTGACTTCCTCTTGGAATTAACACATCAACAAAGCCTCTTGCATAGAGTAAAGCTTCTGTCGCAGCCCTTTCAGCAGGTAATAAGGTTAAAACATCAGTGTTAATTCCATGCTTTGCAAGCACACCGTGAATTACTTTTGCAATGGCTAAGTTAGAAAATTCAGCATCGCTTCCGCCTTTTAAAACAGCTACATTTCCCGTTTTAAAGCAAAGCGAAAATACATCGGCTGTAACATTCGGACGAGCCTCATAAATTACCCCAACCACACCCAGTGGAACACGGGCTTTTTGTATTTGCAGGTTATTTTCTAAAATTTTATCGGAAAGAATTTCACCAAGCGGACTTATTAAACTCACCACGTTTTTAACATCGTTCGCTATATCTGAGATGCGCTGTTCGGTCAGTTTGAGCCTATCATATTTCGGATCTTCGATGGGCATTTTAGCCAAATCCTTTTCGTTTCCTGCTAAAATTTCCGGCGCATGCAAAATCAGGGCCTCAGCTAAATCCGCTAAAACTTTATTGGTGGTTTCTTTGCTCAAGCTAATCATAGTGCGGGTAGCTTGCTTTGCTTTTTCGAAGTATTGTTTATAGTCCATTTTTTTAGTATCAGGTAGCGAGAATCAAGTATCAAGACCTGCAAAATGTTGCTTAGTGTTTCTCTGTGCTTTTTCTTCGTGTACTTTGTGGTTAAACTGTTTACCAGCTTTGGTCTTTCTGCTTTAGTCTTTCATCTTAAATAGCCGAGTAAAAATAATCGTAGTGTACCAGCGGTTTTTGTTTTTTATGACCGATTCTTTCTTTTGCCTTATCCGAACCGTATTCTGCAATGCCTAAACCAATTAACTGATTTTGTTCATCGATGATTTTAATGATATCACCCTTTAAAAAATCAGCTAATATTTCGATGATGCCAACAGGCAATAAACTAGTTGCTCTGCCTGAAGTTAATACACTCTTTGCACCATCATTCAGCTTAACTACCCCTTTTGCCGATGTTTCTGAATGAGCTATCCATTTCTTTCTACCCGATTTTATTTTTTCAGGAATAAAACGGGTATGTAAAATCTCATTATTCAATAAAGACGTTAAAACGTTATCCTTAGTTCCGTTTGCAATGTGAACGGTAATACCAAGTTTAGCCACTTTTTGTGCCATGGTCGATTTTGTCACCATTCCACCACGACCGAATTGTGATTTACCTGTCTGAATAAATGAAGCCAGATTTGAAACCGATCCTGATATTTCTTCTATCACTTCCGATCCTGGGATTTTTGGGTCGCCATTATAAATTCCGTTTACATTGGAAAGAATAATCAGCGCATCAGCATTTAACATCGAAGCGATTAAACCTGCCAGTTCATCGTTATCTGTGAACATCAATTCGGTTACAGAAACCACATCGTTTTCATTTACAACAGGAATAACTTCATTTTGAAGCAAAATTTGCATACAGTTTTTCATGTTGAGGTAATGTGCTCTGTCGCGAAAATCTTCCTTGGTGACCAGTACCTGTGCACATTTTATTTTGTGTGGCTCAAAGAAATTAGCATAAGTATTTATCAGTTTTACCTGACCAATCGCGGCGAGTAATTGTCGTGTGGTTACGGCATCCTGCTTTTCAGAAACCTTGATTAAACTTCTGCCTGAGGCCACAGCTCCGGAAGAAACCAGAATCACTTCGATGCCTTGTTTTTTTATTTCGGCCAGTTGGTCTGCCAAATGCTGAATACGGGATTCATCTGGTAATCCATTCGCCTGCGTAATTACATTCGACCCAACTTTAACGACTATTTTTTTGTACCCTAACTTCATTAGCCCTCCCAACCCTCCCTAAAGGGGAGCGCTTTTTAGAAAATTATTGGCAATTTAACATCTATTTTTTTCAATTGGAATGAATATCAACAGGATGGTGAATTTTTACGAAAATGGTAATTTGAGTGGATAAACCAATAAGGTTTTGAAATCCTTATAGGTTTGAAAATCAAAATCTATAATAAAAATTCATTAAATTGCATCAACCTCAACCAAACCATCATGATGAAACGTATTTTACCCTCGCTGTTTTTGCTTGGCGCAATTACAGCTTGCAACAACCCCAAAAAACAAGAAATGAAACCGATAAAATGGCCCGATGCTAAACCTCCGATAGCTGAAATTAAACCGCATAAACGAATTATTCATGGCGACACTGTTGTGGATGACTATTATTGGATGATTGATTATTTCAAAAAAGGACCTGATAGCACCAAGGTTGTCGATTACCTGAAAGCTGAAAATAAATACCTTGATACGATGATGAAGGGGACAGAAGCGTTCCAGGCGAATTTGTTTAAAGAGATGAAAGGACGAATCAAGGAAAAAGATGAATCGGTACCGGTTTTCAAAAACGGTTATTTCTATTATAGCCGCACTGAAGATGGTCAACAATATTTTAAATATTGCCGCAAAAAGGGAAGTTTAAATGCTAAAGAAGAAATTTTATTAGATGTTGATGCCCTGGCTAAAGGACATTCTTATTACAGTGCATCAGGTTTTAGCATCAGTCCTGACAACAAATTGCTGGCCTTTGGTGTTGATAAAGTTTCCCGCAGGCAATACACCATTCAGGTTAAAAATTTAGAAACTGGCGAAATTTATAAGGATGCCATTCCGAATACACAAGGTGCCGTTGCCTGGGCAAATGACAATAAAACTTTCTTTTACACTTCGAAAAATCCTGTTACTTTACTGAGTGAGAAGATTAAAAAACATGTACTTGGAACGGATGCTAAAGCCGATGTGGTGGTTTACGACGAGAAAGACAACACAAATTATATAGGTGTTTCTAAATCGAAAAATGACAAATATATTTTCATCGGTTCGCAGGGAACTTTAACATCTGAATACAGAATGATTGATGCCGACCATCCGGAGGCTCCTTTTAAAGTTTTTTCTCCAAGGTTTAAAGATGTTTTATATGACGTGCTTCCTGTCGACGATAAATTTTACATCGTTACCAATTGGAATGCTAAGAATTTCCGTTTGATGGAATGTCCACTGGATAAAACTGAAAAAGAAAACTGGAAAGAAGTGATTCCTAACCGCAAAGATGTTTTATTGGAATATGGTGATGAATTTAAAGATTACCTGGTTTTATCTGAGCGTAAAAATGGCTTAACCGAACTTCGTGTTTTAAAGAAAGATGGCAGTGATTATTACATCAAATTTGATGAACCCGTTTACTCAGCCGGCATTGGTTCAAACCCTGAATATAACGGCAAAATGCTGCGTTATTCTTATACCTCCTTAACTACACCGAACTCCACTTATGATTACGATTTGGAGAAAAAAGACAAAAAATTAATGAAGCAGCAGGAAGTTGTCGGCGGATATAACCCTGATGATTATGTTACGGAACGTGTATTCGCGAAAGCGAAAGACGGAACGAAAATTCCTGTAGCTTTGGTTTATAAAAAAGGTTTTGAGAAGAATGGAAATTCACCTCTTTTACTCTATGCTTATGGTTCTTATGGCTCAAGCACTGATGCAACATTTTCGTCGCCGAGGTTAAGTTTACTTAATCGTGGTTTTGTTTTCGCCATTGCGAATATTCGCGGCGGGCAGGAAATGGGTCGACAGTGGTATGAGGATGGAAAGCTAATGAAGAAAAAAAATACATTTACGGATTTTATTGCTACAGGTGAATATCTGGTTGAACAGAAATATACTTCAAAAGGTCATTTGTATGCTCATGGTGGTAGTGCCGGCGGTTTGTTAATGGGTGCTGTGGTAAATTTAGCGCCAGATCTTTGGAACGGCATAATTGCCGATGTTCCTTTTGTTGATGTTGTAAACACCATGCTTGATGAGAGCATTCCACTAACTACCAATGAGTTTGATGAATGGGGAAATCCAAAGAAAAAAGATGCCTACGATTATATGAAAAGTTACTCTCCTTATGAAAATGTGGAGAAAAAAGCTTACCCGAATATGCTGGTTACGACTGGCTTGCACGACAGTCAGGTACAATATTTTGAACCTGCAAAGTGGGTGGCAAAACTTCGCGCTATGAAGACTGATAAAAACGTTCTGCTTCTAAAAACGAATATGGAATTTGGTCATGGCGGCGCCTCAGGTCGTTTCGATTATTTAAAAGATGTATCGTTAAGATGGGCATTTTTATTTGCATTGGAGGGGATAGAGAAGTAAATTATTAGGAATCCGTCCTTTCGATTTCTATGACAAAACCAAATCATTTTTATACATGGTTTGGTTTTTTATTACAGCAAATATTCTGTGAATTATTTTGTTCCTTACTGCATTAAGTACACTCATTTTATTTTTTCCCTGTTCGACTTTTCTTTGATAATACGCCCTCAACTCGTTGTTGAGTCTAATTGCACTCATTGCAGCAAGATGTAAAAGGCTCTTTATTCCCTTATCGGCAAATATGGATACTTTTGGCCTGAACCTGAGCGATGTTCCAGATTGTTGTTCGAATGGTGCCACTCCACTGTAGCATGCCATTTTTCGCGGATCAGTTATGGTAGTGAATCCTTCGGTTTTAGCAATCATTGTCCAACAAACAATTTTCCCAACACCAGGCACAGAGCGTATCAGTTTAGCTTTCCTGTTGAGTTCCGAATCCTCGTTGATATTCTTTTCAATAGCTTCTTCTATTTTTTTTATCTGCACCTCAATGGCTTCAATGAGTTTCTGGTTCAATTTGAGCAATTCCTTATCTAAACCCAGGTTTTTCATCAGTTTGTAGTCATGTTGTTGTTTAGCAAGGCCGGCTTTCATTCCCACTCTTGAGCTACGTTCGGCCAGTAATATTTTGAGCTTGCATACAGCTGCTGAAGAAGGCTTCCATGCAATACTCTCTTTCTGGTTCTTTTCGATATAGTTGCAGATCCTCAAAGCATCTACTTTATCGTT
>Ga0247809_1000367_pt1 | contig 21753 bp, 18 predicted proteins | sample UWRJL104311B1_FD_180951 | JGI IMG/M metagenome (GOLD analysis project Ga0247809, IMG submission 180951) | Plant litter microbial communities from Arlington Agricultural Research Station in Wisconsin, United States - UWRJ-L104-311B-1 | ecosystem: Environmental > Terrestrial > Plant litter >...
ATCCATATTCGCCAGGTTACGACGGCTGCCGGGTTCGACCTGATCCGGGCGGCGAAGCGTCGTGGCGTGGCCGTCACTTGCGGGATCACGCCGGCGCATCTGCATCTTTCGGAGATCGCGGTCAGTGATTTCCGGTCGTTCGCGCTGCTGTCGCCGCCTTTGCGTGCGGAGAGCGACCGGCGGGCGGCGCTCGATGCGATCGCCGATGGAACGATCGACGTGCTGTGTTCGGGACATGAGCCGCGGGGGCCCGAGGAGAAGCGGCTGCCGTTCACCGATTCGAGTAGCGGGATGGCGGGGGCGGAGACGCTGTTGCCGCTCGCGCTGATGCTGGTGCGTGACGAACTGCTAACGCTGGAGCGGCTGTTCGCTCTGCTCGCCAGCAATCCGGCGCGGGTGCTGGGGCTGGATACGGGGACGCTGGAGGTCGGCAAGCCGGCCGACCTTATGCTGTTCGACCGGCTCGCGCCTTGGCAGATCGTCGGGGAAGAGTTTCTGGCGGAGGCGGGGAATACGCCGTTCGATGGCTTGCCGGTGCAGGGGCGCGTGCTGCGGTTGTGGAAGGGTGGGCGCGAGGTTCGGTGAGGGTGCACCACCCCGGCGGAGGCCGGGGCCCAGTTGGCAAGGTCGGCGTAACGAAGGGCCGCCTTCAATTAGCGACGTTCCCCAACTGGGCCCCGGCCTCCGCCGGGGTGGTACCCTGAGAATGGGTAGGCCTTTTAGACGCCGGTTACCGCGACGCCATCTGCATGCCGGGCTTGCGCAACCACTGCGCCATGACGTCGCCCGCGCCTTGGCGGACGAAGCAGGCGCCGCCCTTGGTCCGGTACTGGCGGCACATCGCATTCGCCGCCGACTTGCTGAACCCGCCGACCGACAGGCGATAGACATCCTCGCCCTTCGCTTTGAACGTCATGCCGTTCGGCGAATAGCTGGCGAGTACCGCGAACCGGCGTGCGGCGCGGGCCCAGCCGTCTCTTGCGACCCCCGCGCTCTCGAAGGCGCCAAGCTGGACGTACCAGTTGCCGGTTGCCGGCGCCTTCACCTGATACGCCGCAGTCGCCATGCCGCGACCCGACGACATGGGCGCGGACGCGAGCTTGATCGGGCCGCCGGCCGGACGGAGCATCATCGTCGGCAACGCCTGGACGACCTCCTGCCGCGGTCCGAACGCAATTTTCGAGATGCCAGCCGCTGACACCGAAGCGAGCTGCACAGGCGCAGTTTCGGTCGGCGCGATAACCGAGTCCGCGGCCGCCAAGGCCTGTTCCGGAACACCCGGTGTCTCCGGCGAAGGCGGGTTCAACGCCAGCGCGACTGGCTGTCCTGCATCCGCCACTGCGCGAACGCCAAGCAGGCTCGCCACCTGGTCCGACGCTTTGGCCGGCTGAGCGAACAGCGCCCATTGCTCGAGGCGGGCGTCGACGTCTGCTGGCGCCATGTCCGCCGCCGCGACCACGCGGGCCTCCTGCCACCGTCCCGCCAGCGCGAAGCTCAGCGCGAGGTTCTGGCGTACCTTCGCATTCGAAGCTGGCGAACGGGCGGCTTCGGTCAGGACCGCGATCCCGCCCGCGGTGTCGCCCGCGAGCGACAGGGCAAGGCCACGATCGACCGCCGGGATGATCGCGGCGTTCGCTTCGAGGCTTTGACGCGCCGACTGCCAGTCTCCGGTTGCGATCTGCGACAGCGCGAGGTTGAGCGCCGCCCTGCCGTTGGTGGGCGACAGTTGCAGCGCGTCGGCGAACGCGTGCGAGGCCGAGGCGAACCGCCCGCCCTTGAGATAGCTCTGCCCGAGCAGCATCCGGTATTCCGCCTGCTGCGGCATGAGTGCCACCGCACGCTCCGCATAGCCGATCGCTACAGGACCATCGTTGCGCGCGAGTGCCGCCTGTGCCTGCCCCGCATCGCCCGCCGCGCCCTTTGTCGCGAGCGCCGCATTGCGGTCGCTGGCCGAGGCGATGCCGCCCCCGTTCGCGGCACAGCCGACCATCGTACCGCCGAGCAGAAGGGCGGAGATGCCGCCGAGGAGGAGGGCGCGCGTGGTCATCGGGGCAATCCCTGTTTCATGGCAAACGCTAGACCGCACATAGTTCTCACTCCCGGTATTCGCATACGGAGTGCCATATCGGTTTAAAGAAGCGGTTAACGCGACTTCATAATGACTTACGGAGGCGCGATGTTGGGCATCGGGAACGGTCGCCCTTTGCCTTGCGCGACGAACGGCGGCATGGTGGCGGCGAGACGGTATGAGGGATGGCGATGACGGTTCGGCGTAAGCTTTTGGTGGGTGCGATCGCGTTGAGCGGGATGCTGGCCGCCGTTCCCGGGTTTGCCGATGTGAAGGCCGGCGTCGATGCCTGGGCGAAGGGCGATTATCCGCGAGCGATAACCGAGTGGCGCCCGCTGGCGGTGGCAGGCGATGCCGATGCGCAGTTCAACCTGGCGCAGGCGTACAAGCTCGGTCGCGGCGTGCCGCTGGATCCGGTGCTGGCCGAGAGCTGGTTCCGGAAGGCGGCGATGCAGGGGCATGTGCAGGCCGCGGACAATTACGGGCTCGCGCTGTTCCAGGCCGGCAAGAAGACGGATGCGCTGCCGTGGCTGCAGAAGTCGGTCGCGCATGGTGAGCCGCGGGCGCAGCTGGTGCTCGGGACGATGCTGTTCAACGGCGACGGCATACCGCGCGATTTCCCGCGGGCCTATGCGCTGATGACGCGGGCCTCGGCGTCGGGCTTGCAGTCGGCCTCGCAGACGCTGGCGCAGATGGACCAGTATATCTCGCCCACTGACCGCGAGAAGGGCACCGCGCTGGCGCAGCAATATGCGTTGCAGTCCCCGCCGCCGGGGCCTTCGCGTGCTACGGTCGGGCAAACGCCGGTGGCGCCGCCGCGTACCGCCAGCGCGCCGCGTCCGTCGAAGCTGCCACCGAGTTCGCTTCCCGCACGCATTCCCGGGCCGACCCGCGAACCGGCCCCTACGCGGGAACCGACGCCGACGCGCGAGCCGGCACCGGTCAGGCAGGCGCAGGTGAAGCTGCCCAAGCCTGCGCCGACGAAACCTGCTCCGGCAAAAGCCGTGGCAGCCAAGCCCGCGCCGGTGCGTGCGACGGGCAATTGGCGCGTCCAGCTCGGGGCGTTCCGCGATCAGGGCAATGCCGAGACGCAGTGGAACAAGGTCCGCGGCAAGCTGCGCGGTGCACAGCCCTTCTACGCGAAGGCGGGCGGCGTGACGCGGCTGCAGGCGGGTGGCTTTGCGTCGAAGGCGGATGCGACGCGGGCTTGCTCGGCGTCTGGCGTAGCGTGTGTGATCGTCGCGCCCTGAGCGGATGCGCTTGTCTGCGGCGATACTCATCACGAGGATGTGCGAATGTTCTTCCTAACCTTGGCGTTGTTGTCGGCGCCATCGACTTGCACCGAGATCAAGCAGCAGTGCCGCGCGTGTCCTACCGGGGGTAGCGTCAAAGGGTGTTCTACGGTCGGGATTGCGTGCCAGCCGACGCGTCGCATCTGCGAACCTGCCGGGCCGCCGAAGTCCGTCGCGCGGACGGACCGGGTGGCTGACAAGAAGGCGCGCTGAGCGATCGTGCCTTTGCCCGGCGGATGAGCGATCGGGTGCGGCAGGGATCAAATAGCCGGACCGGTCGTTTCGTTTCGACATCGACCGGGAGCTAGATGCATGATTTCGAAGACCTTGGCGCTGGCAGTTGCCGGCGCGACGCTGTTGGCCGCGTGTTCTGGCGAGCAGCCTGCGACTACTATGAGCAACGACGCGATGGTGGATAATGGCGTGTCGTTGCGCAACCTTGCCGAGACCGAGGTGGCGGTGCCCAAGCCCGAGCAACTGACCGTGAAGGGGCGGCTGATCCCTACTCCTTCCGATCCGACGTCGCGTCATTTCCTGTTGCGTGAGCGCAAGGCGGCCAGCGGCACGATCATCGCGATCCTGCGGCAGGAGCATGATGGCAAGGTTGCTTACGCGCGTACCGAGACCGATTGCGGCAAGCGGTTGTTCCATGTGCTGGGGGTGGGTCCGAACCGTGCGCTGGTCGAGACCAACGTGGCGCATGATGGACCATTGCGGCCGATCCAGGGGCTGCCGTTGCGCGAAGAACTTGCGACGTATGTTTGCGCGGCAAGCGGTACGCCGTTGGCGAAGGCCTGACGCGACCCCTTTGATCCTCCCCCGCCAGGGGGAGGTGGCTGGCGCTTGCCAGACGGAGGGGGAGGTAAGGGAAACCAGCGTTCGGTGTCCTCCCCCTCCGTCGCCTTCGGCGCCACCTCCCCCTGGCGGGGGAGGATCGCAAGGACGGCTAGTCCAAGACCCAATGCTGCTTTGCGATGCCCTGCGCATAGAGCAGCGCAGTAAGGTCGCCATGATCGATCCGCGCGGCGGCTGCCGCGGCAACGATCGGCTTGGCGTGATACGCTACCCCTAGCCCGGCCGCCTCGATCATCGCCAGATCGTTCGCGCCGTCACCAACCGCGAGTGATTCCTCCACCGCAATCCCCCGCTCGGTGATCGCGGCGTGCAGCGTTGTCAGTTTGGTGTTTGATCCGACGATCGGCTTGGTCACCTTGCCCGTCAGTACGCCACTCTCGATCTCAAGCACGTTGGCGATCGCGCGGTCGAAGCCGATCTCCTTGGCCACCGGCTTGGCGAACCGGGTGAAGCCACCCGAAACCAGCACCGCCAGAGCGCCCCGCGACCGCATCGTCCGCACCAGTGCCTTCGCGCCGGGCATGATCGTGACACGCTCGGCGAGACAGCGTTCGATATCGCTTTCGGCCAGCCCCTTGAGCAGGGCTACGCGGGCGTCGAGTGCGGCTTCGAAATCGAGTTCGCCGCGCATGGCGCGTTCGGTGATTTCGGCGATCTGGGGTTTGATTCCAGCGTAATCGGCGAGTTCGTCGATGCATTCGACGGTGATCATCGTCGAGTCCATGTCGGCTACCAGAAGCTTCTTCGTGCGCGTCAGGCTCGATTGCACGACGACGTCGGTCGCTGCGAATGTGCCCTCAAGCGCGACCCTAGCAGCGTCCGGCGCCATCCCGAAGATCAGGTCTGCCGCGTCGCCCTCGTCGATCCAGCCGCTCGCGCCCGGTGCGCAGCCGGCGTCGCGCAGGCGGTCCATCGCGGTCGAAATATCGCCTGCGGTCAGCGTGCCCGAGGCTATAAGCGTTGCCGTGAACATAGAAACTCTCCCGAAGGTGGCGCTCATCGCAGGGCCGACCGCGAGCGGCAAGTCCGCGCTCGCGCTGGCCATCGCCGCGCGCCACGACGGCGTCGTCATCAACGCAGACTCCGCGCAGGTCTATGCCGACCTTCGCATCCTCACCGCGCGCCCGTCAGCGGAAGAAGAGGCCAGCGCCCCGCACCGGCTCTTCGGCCATGTCGATGCCGCCGACGCGAGCTACTCCGCCGCGCGCTGGGCTGCCGAGGCGACGCTGGCGATCCGCGACACGCTGGCCCAGGGCAAGCTGCCGATCCTGGTGGGTGGCACAGGGCTCTATATCCGGACCTTGCTCGACGGCATCGCTCCCGTCCCCGAAATCGACCCGGTCCTCCGCGAGCAAGTCCGTGCCCTCCCCGTCGCCGAGGCGCACGCAGCACTAACGCAACTCGACTCGCAAGCTGCGGCCAAGCTCAACGCCGCCGACACAACCCGCGTCGCCCGTGCGCTCGAAGTCGTCCGCGGCACCGGCCGGTCGCTTGCCGACTGGCAGACCGAGAAGGTCGGCGGGATCGGCGATACCATTGACGTCCGCGCGCTGATCCTGATCCCCGACCGCGACTGGCTCAACGCGCGCATCGACCAGCGCTTCGCAGAGATGGCCGACACTAGCCGCGACGAAATCACCGCACTGCTCGCCCGCACCGACATCCCACAGGACGCTCCGATACGTCGCGCAATCGGCGTTCCGGAAATCGCCACGCTCGTCCGCGGCGAGACTTCGAAACCCGACGCCATCGCCGCCGGATCACTCGCCACGCGGCGCTATGCCAAGCGCCAATATACGTGGCTCCGGCACCAGCCGCCCGCCACCTGGGCGCGCACCGAAGCCCTCGACCTCCGAACGCGCCTGCAGCAATTTGAAACTATATTGCTAAAATGATGTTTGACACGCATCTTTTATATCGGTAGCCGGCCCATCCACGAGACGCTAAAGGCAGCGTTCTCGCAAAGGATGATTTGAAATGACCGAGAAGAGTGGAGCCGATATCCTGATCGAGGCGCTGTGCGATCTCGGCGTGGAGGTCGTCTTCGGCTATCCGGGTGGTGCCGTGCTGCCGATCTACGACGCGCTGTTCCGCCACAATTCGAACGGCGGTCGGATCAAGCACATCCTCGTGCGCCACGAACAGGCCGCGACGCATGCCGCCGAAGGCTATGCCCGCTCGACCGGCAAGCCCGGCGTGGTGCTCGTCACCTCGGGCCCCGGAGCGACCAATGCGGTCACCGGCATCACCGACGCGCTGATGGATTCGATCCCGATGGTCGTGATCACCGGCCAGGTGCCGACCGCGCTGATCGGCACCGACGCGTTCCAGGAGGCCGATACCGTCGGCATCACGCGCCATTGCTCGAAGCACAACTACCTCGTGAAGGATCCCGCCCGCCTGGGTGACGTGATCCACGAGGCCTTCCACATCGCCACCTCGGGTCGTCCGGGGCCGGTGGTCGTCGACATTCCCAAGGACGTGCAGGTCGCGACCGCGCGCTACAAGAAGCCGGGTCCGATCCAGCACAAGACCTATCGCCCGCAGGTGAAGGCCGATCAGTCTCAGATCGAGCAACTTGTCGACATGCTCGCCGCGGCCGAACGTCCGATCCTGTATACCGGCGGCGGCATCATCAACTCGGGCCCAGCCGCGAGCCAGTTGCTGTGCGAACTCGTCCGCATCACCGGCGCGCCGGTGACGTCGACGCTGATGGGCCTCGGCGCCTATCCCGCGTCCGGTCCGCAGTGGCTCGGCATGCTTGGGATGCACGGCACGTACGAGGCCAACATGGCGATGAACCAGGCCGACCTCGTCGTCGCGCTCGGCTCGCGCTTCGACGATCGCGTGACCGGGCGGCTCGACGCGTTCAGCCCGAACTCGCGGAAGGTGCATATCGACATCGATCGCTCGTCGGTGAACAAGACCGTGCGCGTCGATCTCGGGATCATCGCGGATGTCGGCCATGCGCTCGAGGACATGGTCCGGATCTGGAAGAGCCGCCAACATCCGAAACCCGACACGACCGACTGGCAGCGTCGGATCGCCGGCTGGCGCGCGGTGAAGTGTCTCGATTTCCCCGAGAACGATCCGACCGAGATCATGCCGCAGCGTGCGATCCGGGCGCTGTTCGATGCGACGCACGCGCGCTCGCCGATCATCACGACCGAGGTCGGCCAGCACCAGATGTGGGCGGCACAGCATTTCGGGTTCGAGAAGCCGAACAAGTGGCTGACCAGCGGTGGTCTCGGCACGATGGGGTACGGCCTGCCGGCCGCGATCGGTGCGCAGCTCGGCAACCCGAACGCGCTGGTGATCGACATCGCCGGCGAGGCGTCGATCCAGATGAACATCCAGGAGCTGGCTACCGCGTCGCAATACCGGTTGCCGGTGAAGATCTTCATCCTCAACAACCAGTATATGGGCATGGTCCGCCAGTGGCAGGAGCTCACCTATGAGAGCCGCTATGCCGAGAGCTATTCGGATTCGCTGCCCGATTTCGTCAAGCTCGGCGAGGCTTACGGCTGGAAGGGCATCCTGATCGAGACGCGCGACCAGCTCGACGGCGGGATCGCCGAGATGCTCGCGTATGACGGCCCGGTGATCGTCGATTGCCGCGTGTCGCAGCTGACCAACTGCTTCCCGATGATCCCGTCGGGCGCGGCGCATACCGACATGATCCTCCAGGCGAACGAAGTGTCCGGCACGATGGACGACGAAGCGAAGGCGCTGGTTTGATGACGGCCCAGATCGCAACAGAATCCCCCTCCCGCTTGCGGGAGGGGTTAGGGGAGGGCCTGATGACCAAGTCGTCGGCAGCCCTCGCCTCCCCTCCCCCGACCCCTCCCGCAAGCGGAAGGGGAGAGTAAGAAACCATGCACATTTCCCAGGAAAAGGCCGAGCGGCACACGCTCGCCGTCATCGTCGACAACGAACCGGGCATCCTCGCCCGGATCGCCGGCCTGTTCACCGCGCGCGGCTATAATATCGAGAGCCTGACGGTGAGCGAGATCACCGCGGACAAGTCGGTCAGCAGGATCACGATCGTCACCAGCGCCTCGCCGGCGACGATGGAGCAGATCATCGCCCAGCTCGATCGGCTGGTGCCGGTGCACAAGGTCACCGACCTGACGGCACAGGGCGCGCATGTCGAGCGCGAGCTGGCGTTGGTAAAGGTTCGCGGCACCGGCGACCACCGGATCGAGGCGCTGCGCCTCGCCGACGTCTACCGTGCGCGCGTGGTCGATGCGACGACGTCGAGCTTCGTGTTCGAGGTTACCGGCGGCATCGACAAGATCGACAAGTTCGTCGAACTTATGGGTGAAGTCGGCCTGATCGAAGTCGCCCGAACCGGCATCGTCGCGATCGCCCGCGGCAAAGAGCCGGCCTGAATTACTGCGTCATCCTGACGGAAGTCAGGACCCAGAGCCACAATCGGCGCCGCCTGGAACCCTGGGTTCCGGCGTCCGCCGGAATGACGAAAGAAGGAAGAATCCAATGCGTGTGTATTACGATCGCGACGCCGACCTGAACCTCATCACCGACAAGAAGATCGCGATCGTCGGCTATGGTTCGCAGGGCCATGCGCACGCGCAGAACCTCCGCGATTCAGGCGTCAAGGACGTCGCGATCGCGCTGCGCGAAGGCTCGGCCACCGCCAAGAAGGCGATCGAGGCGGGCTTCGCAGTCAAGTCGAACAAGGAAGCTGCCGCCTGGGCGGACATCGTCATGATCCTCGCCCCCGACGAGCATCAGGCGGCGATCTACGCTGCCGACCTGCACGACAACCTCAAGCAGGGCGCGACGATCGCGTTCGCCCACGGCCTCAACGTGCATTTCGGCCTGATCGAGCCGCGCGCCGATCTCGACGTCATCATGATCGCGCCCAAGGGCCCCGGTCATACCGTGCGCAGCGAATATGTCCGCGGCGGCGGCGTCCCCTGCCTGATCGCGATCGACCAGGACAAGTCGGGCAACGCGCATGACATCGCGCTCGCCTATGCCAGCGGCGTCGGCGGCGGTCGCTCGGGGATCATCGAGACCAACTTCCGCGAGGAATGCGAGACCGACCTGTTCGGCGAGCAGGCCGTGCTGTGCGGCGGCATCACCCACCTGATCCAGGCCGGGTTCGAGACGCTGGTCGAAGCCGGCTACGCGCCCGAAATGGCGTATTTCGAATGCCTCCACGAAACCAAGCTGATCGTCGACCTGCTGTACGAGGGCGGCATCGCCAACATGCGTTACTCGATTTCGAACACGGCAGAGTATGGCGACATCACGACGGGTCCGCGGATCATCACGTCGGAGACCAAGGCGGAGATGAAGCGCGTGCTGGCCGACATCCAATCGGGGCGGTTCGTGAAGAACTTCATTCTGGATAACCGTGCTGGGCAGCCTGAGTTGAAGGCTGCTCGGAAGCAGGCGCTGGCGCATCCGATCGAGAAGATCGGGTCGGAGTTGCGTGGGATGATGCCTTGGATCGGGAAGAATGCTTTGGTTGACAAGGCGAAGAACTGATTTCGTCAGTTTTTCGTTTATCGACCGGCCGGCACGACGGAGCCTGTTCTTAGGGCACGGCTTCGCCGGGGCCGACGGGCTGGCGTGGGGGAAGTGCTGAGGTCCGCGTAAAGCCTGCCCCTACCTCCACCCCGGCGAAGGCCGGGGCCCAGTTGGGGGACGTTGCTAATCGACGACAGCGCTCCGTTACCTCGACCTTTCCAACTGGGCCCCGGCCTTCGCCGGGGTGGTTTTGTGAGGTGGGGGCCGTTCTCCCCTTACTGTTGCTTCGCGAATGGGGGGCCAGGATCTCGGGCGGTGATCGTGGTTTAGCTGGGGCCCCCGCGTCCGCGGGGGAACAAGAGCTTCCCGAGCACTCTACCGGGACCGCGAACACGACGTCCACCGACTCAATTCCGAAACATAGCGTTGGCATAACGTCGTTTGACGCGCCCGCCCCGGTCGGCCAGCATCGCGCGTCAAACAGGAGACCCCGCATGCGCCTAGTCCTAGCCACGATCCTCGCCCTCACCGCCGCGCCCATCATGGCCCAGACCGCCGCCATCCCCGGCGCCCCCGTCAAGGCGCGCGTGACCGCCGGCACCTACGCGGTCGATCCGAACCACACGCAGGTAACGTGGCAGGTCAACCATATGGGCTTCTCGATGCTCGAAGGGCAGCTCGGCGCGTCGGGGGGCAGCATCACGATCGATCCCGCCAAGCCGAACGCGACCAAGGTCGAGGTCAACTTCGCGATCGACCAGCTCTCGGTCACCGCGGCACCGTTCGCGGGCCATCTGAAGTCGAAGGACTTCTTCGACGCCGCGACCTACCCGACCGCCAAGTTCGTCTCGACCAAGGTCGTCGCGACCGGCGACAAGGCGACCATCACCGGCGATCTCACGCTCAAGGGCGTCACCAAGCCCGTCGTGCTGCAGGCGACCTTCATCGGCGCGGGCGCAAACCCGATGAACAAGAAGCTCAACTTCGGCTTCCGCGCGACGACCTCGATCAAGCGCAGCGACTTCAATATCGGCGCCTACGCCCCGGTCGTGTCGGACAAGGTTGACCTGACGATCAACGCCGCGTTCTCGGCGCAATAATATACCAATTTATCTATCGCGCTGGACACGAGACGTGTCCGCGCGATAGGACGACTTCAATGACGTATGGCCGCCTCCTGCTGCTTCGACTTACGCGCCCTTAGGCGCGCCGATCGTTTGTGCGGTGGCCATGCCCCGCGCCTCGCGCCTAAGGGCTGACCCGAACGCTCCCGACGACACGAGAGACACGAGCCATGCTGCGCGACCCATCGACCAAATACCGTCCCTTCCCGCAAGTCGACCTGCCCGATCGCCAATGGCCGTCGAAGACCATCGTCAAGCCGCCCCGCTGGCTCTCCACCGATCTCCGCGACGGCAACCAGGCGCTGATCGACCCGATGGATGCGGAGAAAAAGACGCGCTTCTTCGACCTGCTCTGCAAGGTCGGGCTGAAGGAGATCGAGGTCGGCTTCCCGAGCGCCGGCGCGACCGAATTCGACTTCATCTCGGGCCTCGTGAAGACCGGGCGCATTCCCGACGACGTATCGATCCAGGTGCTCACCCAGTCGCGCCGCGACCTGATCGAGACGAGCTTCGCCAGCCTGGTCGGGGCGAAGACCGCGATCGTCCACCTCTACAACGCGGTGTCGCCGGCATGGCGCAAGATCGTGTTCGGGATGGACCGCGCGCAGGTGAAGCAGATCGCCATCGACGGTGCCAAGGTGCTGCGCGACGAAGCCGCCAAGCAGCCCAACGTTCGCTGGCAGTTCGAATACAGCCCCGAGACCTTCTCGACCGCCGAACTCGATTTCAGCCTCGAGGTTTGCGAGGCGGTGATGGACGTCCTGATGCCGACGCCCGACAATCCGATCATCTTCAACCTGCCCGCCACCGTCGAATGCGCGACGCCGAACATCTATGCCGACCAGATCGAGTGGTTCGGGCGCAACATCCGCAACCGTGACGCGGTGGCGATCTCGCTGCACACGCATAACGACCGCGGCACCGGCGTCGCGGCGGCGGAACTGGGCATGATGGCGGGCGCGGACCGCGTCGAGGGCTGCCTGCTCGGCAATGGCGAGCGCACCGGCAATTGCGATCTCGTGACCGTCGCGCTCAACATGTACACGCAGGGCGTCGATCCGAAGCTCGACCTGTCGGACATCGACGGCGTCGTGAACACGGTCAATTACTGCACCAACATCCCCGTCCACCCGCGCACGCCCTATGCCGGCGACCTGGTGTTCACGGCGTTTTCGGGCTCGCACCAGGACGCGATCAAGAAGGGCTTCGCGGCGCAGGAGGCGAAGAACGACACGCTGTGGGAGGTGCCCTATCTCCCGATCGACCCCGCCGATCTCGGTCGCAGCTACGAGGCTGTGATCCGCGTGAATTCGCAATCCGGCAAGGGCGGCGTCGCCTGGGTGATCGAGCAGGACAAGGGGCTGAAGCTGCCCAAGCGGTTGCAGGCCGACTTCAGCCGGCATGTGCAAGCCTATGCCGACGAGACCAGCCGCGAACTGAACGCCGCGGATATCTGGGCGCTGTTTGAGCGCACGTATATGCCGCAGGCGGACGACCGCGTGGAACTGCGCGACTACGAGGAGAGCGGCGCCTCGGGGCAGCGCGTCTTTATCGGTCGCGTGGCGATCGATGGCGAGGAGCGGTCGATCTCCGGGCGCGGCAACGGCCTGATCTCGGGCGTGATCGCGGCGATCGCGGAGTCGACCGGGCCGACGCTCGACGTGGTCGACTACAACGAGCACGCGATCGGCCACGGCGCAGATGCGCAGGCGGCGGCGTATGTCGAATGCCGGACTGCCGAAGGTCGGACCGTGTTCGGCGTCGGCATGGATACCGACATTGCCACTGCTTCGGTGCGTGCGGTCCTGAGCGCCGCCAACCGCGCCTGATTGTCGAAAGGACGGCCACCGGCTGAACCGGTGGCCGTTTCTTCTTACGTCAGTTTCGCCAGCAACGCCTGTGCCGCCTTTGCCGACGAGGCGGGGTTCTGGCCGGTGATCAGCAGACCGTCCTCGACCACGTACACGCCCCAGTCGGCGATCTTCGAGTAGGTGCCGCCCTTTTCCTGCAGCATGTCTTCCACCAGGAACGGCACGACCTCGCTGAGCCCGACGGCCGCCTCTTCGCTGTTGGTGAAGCCGGTTACCGTCTTGCCCTTCACGAGTGGCGTACCGTCAGCGGCCTTTACGTCGCGCAGCACGCCGGGTGCGTGACAGACCAGCGCGACGGGCTTGCCTGCGCCGATCGCGGTTTCGATCAACGCGATCGATGCCGGATCGTTGGCGAGATCCCAGAGCGGTCCGTGCCCACCCGGATAGAACACTGCGTCATAGTCGGCGATCCGCATCTCGGCGAGCTTGCGCGTATCGGCGAGTGCGGCGGTCGCCTCAGCGTCCGCCTCGAACCGGCGTGTCGCGTCGGTCTGTGCGTCGGGCTTGGCACTGCTCGGATCGAGCGGCGGCTGGCCACCGGCGGGCGACGCGAGCGTGATGTCCGCACCCGCATCCTTGAACACGTAATAGGGCGCGGCGAGTTCCTCGAGCCAGAAGCCGGTCTTGCGGCCGGTATCGCCGAGATCGGCATGCGAGGTGAGGACGACGAGAATTTTCAACTTTGGTCTCCGGATCGGGGATTACGGGGAGAGAACGAACCGGCTCTAGGATCGGGGCCTGACGGCTGTGAAACGAATTGCGCCCGAACGTGGGACTATCGCTCTGAGCAGGACCGGTCGGCAATCATACGGAGGCATGCCCTACTTGTTCTCCCGCGAAGGCAGGAGCCCAGCCTGGATTCCCGCCTTCGCGGAGAAACAAGTCTTTCCCAAACGCTGGATCGATCTCCCGCTAGATCCGTCGCTCGCGCACGATACGGCAACCGATCGCGGCGTCCGGGTAGATATCGGTCTTCATCGTCTCGATCTCGACCCGCCTCACCCGTTCGTCACTCAGGCACAGCGCAGCAATCGCCTCGCACAGCGTCTCCTGCAGCGCGAACGGGCGCTCCGCTACCATCGCCAGGATGCCTGCGCGGACAAAGTCATAATCGAGCACTTCCTCGATCGCATCCTCGCCGAGCGGGGCTGGATACACGACCGTCATCTCGACCGAGACGACCACGCGTTGTGGCGCGACTTCGTACGGGTGGATGCCCAGCCGCATCATCACCTCGAGTCCGTCCAGGATCGTCGTGAATTCAGCCATTCCGCCCCCCAGGGTCCCGATCGAACATCACGTCGCCGTCTCGCGTCACAAACCGTTGTCCGCAATCGACGAACACATTCTGCCCCGTCACGCCTTTTGCGATCAGCAGCCACGCGACCGCATCCGCGACCGCCTCGGCGCCGACCGGTCGCTCGAGCAAATTGTCGCTCGCTACGGCCGCGAACTCTTCTTCGCTCTGGTCTCCGCTCGGCAAGGTCAGCCCTGGCGACACTGCGTTGACCGAGATGCGTGGGCCGAGCGCCTGTGCGAGCATCGTCGTTGCCCCCTCCAGCGCGATCTTGCCGCAGCTGTACGAGAAGAAATCAGGGTTGAGGTTCGCGACTTTCTGGTCGAGCACATTGACCACCGCGCCATCCGCGACGTCGTCCTGCAACGCGAGCGCCGACGCGAGCAGCACCGGCGCGCCGCAATTGATCGCGCCAAGCTCGGCGAACAGCACCGGATCGACGGTCGGCGGTCGGTCAAACTCGAACTTCGACGCGCAGTTCACCATTCCGTCGATCGGCCCGCCAATCGCCGAGCGTGCCGCCGCGAACAGGTCACCGATCGTGCTCAGATCGCTCAGGTCACCCGCTATCGAAGCAGCATGCCCTCCCCCGTCGACGATCTCCTCCACAAGTGCCGCCGCCTCGTCGGGGGAATGTCCCTGATGCACGACCACGGCATGCCCGTCCGCCGCCAGCTGTCGGACGATCGCCGCACCCAGCCGCTTCGCCCCGCCCGTCACCAGGACGGTTCGCATCAAACGCCGCGCCCCATCAAGGCCAGCACTTCCTTGCGACTACGCTCGTCGTCGCGGAACACGCCCATCATCCGGCTCGTGACCATCGTCACCCCCGGCGTGCGGACACCGCGCGCGGTCATGCAGGCGTGGCTCGCCTCGATCACCACCGCGACGCCTTGCGGCTTGAGGTTGTCCCAGATGCAGTCGGCCACCTCCGCGGTCAGTCGCTCCTGCACCTGCAACCGTCGCGCGAAGCCGTGCAGCACGCGCGCAAGCTTCGAAATGCCGACGACGTGGTTGCGCGGCAGGTAGGCGATGTGCGCCTTGCCGATGATCGGCGCCATGTGATGCTCGCAATGCGACTGGAACGGGATGTCCTTCAGCAGGACGATCTCGTCATAGCCGCCGACTTCCTCGAACACGCGTTCGAGGTGTTTCGCCGGATCGTCGCCATAACCCGCGCAATATTCCTTCCACGCACGTGCAACACGACGCGGCGTATCGAGCAGGCCCTCACGGGTCGGATCGTCACCCGCCCAGCGTATCAGCGTACGGATCGCCGACGCTACGTCATCGGGCACATTTATCTTGCCGTCAGGACCGAGGACATCGTCTTCAACCGGCCGCTCCTCGGACCCGTTCAGTTCATCCCGCATCGCAACACCCTTTGTCAGCATACCCAAACATCGGAACATGGGTCCTCTTTTGCAACTGTTTCATTTCAGCAACGCGCCGTAAATCCCAGTAATCCGGGGCTCAAAATGCGTTGACGCTCGATCGTTTTCGTCGTTACTTCGCCATACCTGAAAAACTAAATCGTGAATCGGCACAGACCGGCACGATCGGGGAGAGGACTGACATGGCCAAGTTCGAATTGCTCGCCGCCTCGGCGATGATACTCCTGTCGATTGCGCCGGCAATGGCCCAGACGGCCACCACATCGGCTGGAAATGCCGGCCCCACCAACGGCCCCGGGCAGGAGGCGCCGTCGACGCCCAGCACATCGACGCAGACCGCCCCCGCCGATACCGCGGCCAGCGCCTATGCGTCGCAGGATATCGTGGTTACCGCGCAACGCCAATCGCAACGTTTGCAGGATGTTCCGATTGCAGTGAGCGCTTTTACCGCGGACACGATCTCGAAGCAGCAGATCGTCAACCCGAGTGCGCTCCAGCAGACGCTGCCCAACGTCACCTTCACCAAGACCAATTTCACCACGTCGAGCTTCACGATCCGCGGGATCGGCGATCTCTGCGTCGGCGCGACCTGCGACCAGGCGACCGCGATCCACGTCAACGACATGCCGCTGGTCACCACGCGACTGTTCGAAAGCGAGTTCTTCGATCTCGAGCGGATCGAGGTATTGCGCGGACCGCAGGGTACGCTGTTCGGCCGCAACGCGACCTCGGGCGTGGTCAACTTCATCACCGCCAAGCCGGACCTGTCGGGCATCCACGCCGCCGCCGAGGCCGAGTACGGCAATTACGATTCGAAGCGTGCGCGCGCGATGATCAACCTGCCCTTCACCGACACGCTCGGCATCCGCGTCGCGGGCACGTATCTCAACCGCGACGGCTATACCAAGAACACCTATGACAATTCCAAGATCGACGGGCGCGACCTGTATTCGATCCGCGGCACGTTGTCGTGGGAGCCGACCAGCGATACCCGCGTCGACCTGATTGGCTATTATTTCCGCGAGAAGGACAACCGCAGCCGGATCCAGAAGCAGCTCTGCCACCGCGATCCGACCGGCATCCTAGGCTGCCTTCCCGACCGGCTGGCCAACGAGACGCCGAATGGCAACTCGACGCTGGCCGCGACGCTTGCCTCGACACAGTATTTCGGGATTGCCGGCACGCAGCTTGGGCACCCGGAGATTGCCGCGATCGGCCTGCAGAACCTGTATGCGACCGACACCTATGCCGGGGTCGTCAATCCCGGCGACGTCCGCACCGTCCGGATCGACTCCAACCCGACCTATTTCGCCGAGGAAGAGCAGTACACCGCCAAGATCTTCCATGATTTCGGTCCGGTCTCGTTCAACTTTACCGGCGGGTTCTCACGCAACACGGTCGACAGCACGACCGACTTCAACCTCGCGGTCGAGAACCCGCTCGCGGCCAATGTCGGCCTGAACACGCTGAACGCGATCGGCCGCCCCGGCGTGGTGATCCCGCTGCCCGGCGGTGCGCTGGTCAATACCGGCTATCTCAATGGCGTCCGTTCCGTGCTGATCCCCAACGGCCCGGCAGGCGGCGCGTGCCAGTCGGGTGCAGATCCAAACAATGTCGGCGTGTTCGGCGGCAACGGCATCGGCTGTTATGCGCAGAGCCTCGACGTCGATCGCTCGCGCCAGGTGAACCGGCAATATTCGGCCGAGGCGCATATCGACAGCTCGTTCGACGGCATGTTCAATTTCCTGCTCGGCGGCATCTATGTCGACTCGCGCAGCCAAAACACCGACTATTTCGTCAACGCGTTCGGGCTGGATTACGCATCGGGCGTGCTCGGCGCGGCCAGCTCGGCGGCGATCCCGGGCGTCAACGGCAACGCGTTCCTCGCCACGCCGTTCTACCGCAACGACGGCGACGATTTCCGCCTGAAATCCTACGGCATCTTCGGCGAGACCTATTTCGAGTTCAACGACAAGCTGAAGCTGACGCTCGGCCTGCGCTACAATCACGACGAGAAGGACGTGAAGGCGCGCAACATCACGTTGAACGTGCTCACGCCGATCGGCGCGTCGAACATGACGCAGGGGCTGAACTACACCACCACCGACTTCGACTCCACGCGCGCCGGGGTACAGGAATATGCGCTCGACAAGGTCAGCTTCTCGCGGCTCACCGGCCGCGCGGTGATCGACTACAAGATCTCGCCCGACAATCTGATCTACGCGTCCTATTCACGCGGCTACAAGTCGGGCGGCATCAATCCGCCCTTGCCCGCGACCTTCTCGGTGCCGACGACGTTCACGCCCGAGAAGATCGACTCGTTCGAGATCGGCTCGAAGAATACGTTCGGTAACGGCGCGTTGCGGCTCAACGTCACGGGCTTCTACTACAAGTACAAGCAGTTGCAGCTGAGCCGGATCGTCGCGCGGACCGCGGTCAACGACAATGTCGACGCCAATGTCTACGGCGTCGAGGCGGAGGCGATCCTCAGCCCGATCCCGGCATTCGTCGTCAACATGAACGCGAGCTACCTGCATAGCGAGGTGTCGGCGGACAAGTTCCTGGTCAATCCGCGCGATCCGTCGGGCGGCCGCTCCGACGCGGTGATCATCAAGGACCTGCAGAGCGCCGCCAATTGCGCGGTCGTGCCGACCACCGCAGGCAATATCGTCGGAGTGAACACCTATGTCGGCGCGGTGAACTCGGGCCTCGGCCTGCGCGGCCCCGTGGCGATCCCGACGACCAACACCACCGGCGCGTACAGCCTGTGTTCCGTGCTGGCTTCCACCGCTGCCAATCCTCCGGCGGCACTGCGCGCGCTGTTCGGCGTCCCGACCGGTGCCCTGCCGTACAGCGTCATCGACGGCGTCGGCGTCAACATCCGCGGCGGCAAGCTGCCCCAGGCGCCGACCTACAAATTCTCGGCGGGCGCGCAGTACACGATCGGGTTCGGCAATGGCATGTCAATCGTGCCGCGCGTGGACCTCAACTACACCGGCGGCTTCACAGCCTCGATCTTCAACCAGCTGGTCGACCGCGTGCAGGGCTATGAGGTGATCAACGCGCAGGTGCAGCTGAATGGCGCCGAAGACCGCTGGTTCCTGCGCGGCTTCGTGCAGAACTTGACGAACAATGACTCGATTACGGGTCAGGCGGTCGGCGACCAGTCGTCGGGGCTGTTCACGAATATCTTCACGATCGACCCGCGGCGGTATGGGATTGCGGCTGGGTTCAAGTTCTGAGGGACGACGCAAACGATCCTCCCCCGCCAGGGGGAGGTGGCACCGAAGGTGACGGAGGGGGCGGACAATGCGCGGGTGTTTCCCTTACCTCCCCCTCCGTCTGGCAAGTGCCAGCCACCTCCCCCTGGCGGGGAGGATTTCAAGGAGGCCTCCCCCTTCGCAAGGGCGGGGACGCTGACAGGGCTCCCGCCTGCGTGGCGGAACCGGGAAGAGTAGGGTCGCGTACAACCACCAACCCTCTTGGTCCGAAGGGGCTATCCACCGACTTGCTCCCCTCCCTGGAAGGGAGGGGTTGGGGGTGGGTCGGTCTGGATTGGCCGCGGTGTATACCAAGCAGCCTACCCACCCCCGGCCCCTCCCTTTCAGGGAGGGGGAAGATAGCAGGCGCCCCTCCTCACCGGAGAGGAGAGACGATTACTTCAGGCGCTCGGCGTGCCACGCCACGTGATCCGCCATGAAGGTCGAGATGAAGTTGTAGCTGTGGTCATACCCGGGCTGCATGCGTAGCGTCAGGTCGATCCCCGCCGCCTTGCAAGCGTCCGCCAGCAACTCGGGCTTCAGCTGCTCGACCAGGAAACCGTCCGCTTCGCCCTGATCGACCAGGATGTCCTTCACCCGCGCGCCATCCTCGATCAGCGCGCACGCGTCGTACGCCCGCCACGACATCCGATCCGACCAAAGATATCTGCCGAGCGCCTTCTCACCCCATGAGCACTGCAACGGCGCGACGATCGGGGCGAAGGCCGACACACTCCGGAAGCGCTCCGGATTGCGCAGCGCGATCGTCAGCGCGCCATGGCCGCCCATCGAGTGGCCGAAGATCCCCTGCCGCGCCATGTCCGCCATCGGAAATTCCGCGCCGATCAGGGCGGGGAGTTCGTCCTCGACATAGGTCCGCATCCGGAAATTCTTCGCCCAGGGCTCCTCGGTCGCATCGACGTAGAAACCCGCACCCTTGCCGAAGTCGTACGCATCGTCGTCCGGCACGTCGTCACCGCGGGGCGAGGTATCCGGCGCGACCAGGATGACGCCAAGCTCGGCGCACGCACGCCGATACTCGCCCTTGTCCATGACGTTGGCGTGCGTGCAGGTCAGCCCCGACAGGAACCACAACACCGGCAACCGCGCGCCGGCGTCGTGCGGCGGGACGTAGACCGCGAAGGTCATGTCGGTGCCGGTCGCGGTCGAGGCGTGGCGGTAGACGCCCTGCGTGCCGCCATACGCCTTGCTGGTGGAGATGGTTTCCATCACGCGACCCTGTGCAATGCGCAGAGCTTGTTGCCCGACGGATCGCGTAGATAGGCGAGATACAGCGTTCGACCCGCGGTACCCTGGCGGATACCGGGCGGATTCTCGCACGCGGTCCCACTATTCGCGAGGCCAGCGGCGTGCCACGCATCGGCGGCCTCGGGCGACGCGGCGACGAAGCCCATCGTGCTGCCGTTGCCATGGCTCGCCGGCTGCCCGTCGATCGGCTTCGTCAGCAGGAAACGGCCGCCGGCGTGCGCATAGACCACCCGCCCCCATTCATCGACGACGCCTTCCGGTACGCCGAGCGCGCCCAAAGCCGCGTCGTAGAACGCCTTCGACGCCGCGATATCGTCGGCGCCGAGCATGATGTGACTGAACATCGCCCCGCCTCTCAGTAGATCACGACGGAGCGGATGCTCTCGCCGGCATGCATCAGGTCGAAGCCCTTGTTGATCTCGTCGAGCGTCAGGCGGTGCGTGATCATCGGGTCGATCTCGATCATCCCGTTCATGTACCAGTCGACGATCTTCGGCGTATCGGTCCGCCCGCGCGCGCCGCCGAACGCCGTCCCGCGCCAGTTGCGCCCGGTGACCAGCTGGAACGGCCGCGTCGAGATTTCCTTGCCCGCCTCGGCCACGCCTATCACGATCGAGGTGCCCCAGCCGCGATGGCACGCCTCGAGCGCCTGCCGCATCACTGTTGTGTTGCCGGTCGCGTCGAACGTATAGTCCGCGCCACCGTCGGTCAGCGCGACGATGTGCTGGACGATGTCGCCGACATCCTTGGGGTTAGCAAAGTGCGTCATGCCGAAGCGACGCCCCCACTCCTCGCGGTCGGGGTTGATGTCGACGCCGACGATCATCCCTGCGCCGGCCAGCCGTGCACCCTGGATCACGTTCAACCCGATCCCGCCGAGCCCGAACACCACGACCGTGTCGCCCGGCTGCACCTTCGCCGTGTGCACAACCGCGCCGACGCCGGTAGTCACGCCGCAGCCGACATAGCACGAGGTATCGAACGGCGCGTCCTCGCGGATCTTCGCGACCGCGATCTCCGGCAGCACCGTGAAGTTCGAGAAGGTCGAGCACCCCATGTAATGGAAGATCGGCTGGCCCTTGTAGCTGAACCGCGTCGTCCCGTCGGGCATCAGCCCTTTCCCTTGCGTGGCGCGGATCGCGGTGCACAGGTTGGTCTTCTGGCTGAGGCACGACTTACACTGGCGGCATTCGGGGGTGTAGAGCGGGATGACGTGGTCGCCGACCGCGACGCTGGTCACCCCCGCGCCGATCTCCCGGACGATGCCGGCGCCCTCATGGCCCAGCACGCTCGGAAACAACCCTTCCGAATCAAGCCCGTCGAGCGTGTATGCGTCGGTGTGGCAGATGCCCGTCGCCATAATTTCGACGAGCACTTCGCCGAATTTCGGTCCTTCGAGGTCGAGTTCGACGATCTCGAGCGGTTTTTTTGCCTCGAAGGCTACGGCGGCGCGGGTCTTCATGAGTGGGTCTCCTTGATTGCCGCCCTGATGGCCCCCGTGCCCTGCGTCTGCAACCCATACGCGATGCAACCAATGCCGCGTTGCCGCGCTTGATCCTTTCAAATCAAGGAGATGGCGCGATGAAGGATCCGAAGAAGGGCGACGAGGTCACCTGGAAATCGCACGGCGGCGAAGCGCACGGCACGGTCGAGAAGAAGCAGACCACCGATACGAAGATCAAGAGCCACACCGTCAAGGCCTCCAAGGAGGAGCCGCAGTTCATCGTAAGGAGTGACAAGGGCGGCAAGGCAGCGCACAAGGCGGACGCGCTCACCAAGGCGTGACCACGCGCGCAGTGCCCAACGCACGTGCGCAACAGGAAG
>Ga0247809_1000368_pt1 | contig 21716 bp, 20 predicted proteins | sample UWRJL104311B1_FD_180951 | JGI IMG/M metagenome (GOLD analysis project Ga0247809, IMG submission 180951) | Plant litter microbial communities from Arlington Agricultural Research Station in Wisconsin, United States - UWRJ-L104-311B-1 | ecosystem: Environmental > Terrestrial > Plant litter >...
CACCTGCCCGCTCGTCACCAAGGTGCACCGCGAGGCCGTGCGCTTCGCGAAGCAGGACTTCGAGATCCTCCTCATCGGCCACCACGGCCACGAAGAGGTCGAGGGCACGATGGGCCACGCGCCCGAACGCACCACCCTCGTGAACAGCCCGGCCGACGTGCCGAACATCGTGGTGCAGAACCCCGACCACGTCGTGTGGCTCTCGCAGACGACGCTGAGCGTCGACGAGACCATGGAGACGGTGCGACTGCTGCGCGAGCGCTTCCCGAACCTGCAAGACCCGCCCAGCGACGACATCTGCTACGCCACCACCAACCGACAGGTCGCGATCAAGAAGGTCGCGGTCGAAGCCGACCTCGTGATCGTGGTCGGCTCGGCCAACAGCTCGAACACCGTGCGCCTCGTCGACGTCGCCCTCGAATACGGCGCGAAGGCGGCCTACCGGGTCGACTACGCGAGCGAGATCCAGCAGGAGTGGCTCGACGGCGTGGTCACGGTCGGCGTCACCAGCGGCGCGTCCGTGCCGGAGGTGCTCGTGCAGGAGGTGCTCGACGATCTCGCCGACGCCGGCTACGGCGACGTCAGCCAGGTCGTGACGGCAGAGGAAGACCTCATGTTCTCGCTGCCGAAAGAACTGCGCAAAGACGCCGAGGGCAACGCCGACGAGCGCGGGCTCGGCGGACGCGTGCGCCAGCTCGACTGGCAGAAGAACCGATGACCGAACGGCGCGAGCGCCCGCAGTACGGCGAGTACGCGACCGTCGACGAGCAGATCGCGGCGGGCGGCTTCGCCGTCGAACCCGACCCGGTGCCGCAGCCCGAGCAGGGCCCGGCCGACCTGACGCCGCCCGCCGCGGCAGCGCGCGTCGTCGGCGACCCGCCCGCGACCCGCACCTGGGACTTCGTGCTGACCACGGCGCTGCTCGTCTTCGGCGCGTACTCGGTCGTCAGCTCGATCCCCGACCTGCTCGACTATTCCGGCGGCATGGCCGAGGTCTTCGCGACCGCCGGTATCGGCAAATACACGAGCACGGGGCTCGCCGACTCGATCGGCGTCGCGCTCCTCGTCTCGCACATCGTCATCTACGCCGTCACGGCCGTGCTCACCCTCGTGCGCGTGCGCGCCCGCAAGCTCTCGTTCTTCGTGCCGCTCGCCGGCGCCGTCCTGTACGCCCTCGTCACCCTCGTGCTGACGGGCGTCGCGCTGTTCTCCGACCCGGCCTACGCCGCGTGGTTGGCCACACTGAGCTGAGCCGTGCCGACGGAACACTCGAGAATCGCGATCCTGCCCCGCCGGGTCGCGTCCGGCGTCATCACGGGCGCCGTCTCGCGGGCCGCCTGGGCCGTCGAGTCGCCCCACCCGGGACCCCGCGCGCGACCTGCTGAGATTCCGGCCGACCGCGCGCGGGCCCGAGGTGTAGGCGAGGGCCGTTACTTGCCCGAGTGGCCGGCCGAACCGAGCTGCTGCGTGGCCTCGACGACGCGGGCCGCGAGGGCCGACTCGGCCAGCTTGCCCCAGGAGCGCGGGTCGTAGACCTTCTTGTTGCCCATCTCGCCGTCGATCTTGAGGAAGCCGTCGTAGTTCTTGAGCACGGTGTCGGCGACCGAGCGGCTGTAGGCGTACTGGGTGTCGGTGTCGATGTTCATCTTGACCACGCCGTTCGCGACGGCGGTGGCGATCTCGGCGTCGGTCGAACCCGATCCGCCGTGGAACACGAGGTCGAGCGGCTTCGCGGCGGTGCCGTACTTCGCCTGCAGTCCGGCCTGGATCTCGCCGAGCAGCTCGGGCTTGAGCTTCACGTTGCCCGGCTTGTAGACGCCGTGCACGTTGCCGAAGGTGAGGGCCGCGATGTAGCGTCCCTGCTCGCCGAGCCCTAGGGCCTCGACCGTCGCGATCGCGTCATCCAGCGTCGTGTAGAGGTGGTCGTTGACGACATCGTGCTCCACGCCGTCTTCTTCCCCGCCCACGACGCCGATCTCGACCTCGAGGATCGCGTTGATCGCCTTCATGCGCGGCAGGATCTCGCGCGCGATCCGCAGGTTCTCGTCGAGGGGAACGGCCGAGCCGTCCCACATGTGGCTCTGGAAGATCGGGTTGCGGCCCGCCTTGACCTCCGCCTCGGATGCCGCGATCAGCGGGTACAGGAACCCGTCGAGCGCGTTCTCCGGGCAGTGGTCGGTGTGCAGCGCCACGGTGATCGGGTAGTTCTTGGCGGCCTCGGTGACGAAGGCGGCGAAGGCGAGGGCTCCCGACGCCCGTGCCTTCACGGTGTGGCCGGCGAAGAAGTCGGCGCCGCCCGTGGTGACCTGGATGATGCCGTCGGACCCGGCCTCGGTGAGGCCCTGCAGGATGCCGTTGATCGTCGACGACGACGAGGCGTTGACGGCAGGGTAGGCGAATCCGCCGGACTTGGCCTTGTCGAGCATCTCGGCGTACTGGTCGGGGGTTGCGATGGGCATTGCTGTGGCCTCCAGAGCTGGCGTATCACGCGTGTGGGTCGAGCTGTTCGGTCGAGCAAAGTCTAGCCAGCCGAACCCGCCGTGCGACCCCGCTGTACGATGGGGACGACGTTGATTCGCCGTTCGAATCTCACCACAGCGCCACGAATCCGACCATGAGGACGACCCTGACGTGAGCACAGACACCGCTACCACCTACCTCCACCCCGACCGCAACCTCGGCATGGAGCTCGTGCGAGCCACCGAGGCCGCGGCCATCCGCGCCGTGCCGTTCATCGGCCGCGGCGACAAGAATGCGGCAGACGGCGCGGCCGTCGACGCGATGCGCAAGTTCCTCGGCACGGTCGAGTTCGACGGGCTCGTCGTGATCGGCGAGGGCGAGAAAGACCACGCGCCCATGCTGTACAACGGCGAACACGTCGGCAGCGGCGAAGGCCCGGCGTGCGACATCGCGGTCGACCCGATCGACGGCACCTCGCTCACCGCGGCCGGCCGCCAGAACGCGCTCAGCATGATCGCCGTCGCCGACCGCGGCAGCATGTACGACCCGAGCGCGGTCTTCTACATGGAGAAGATCGTCACGAGCCACGAGGGCGTCGGCATCGTCGACCTGCGCAAGCCGATCGGCGAGAACATCCGCGCGCTGGCGAAGGCGAAGGGCAAAGACGTCTCCGACATGGTCGTCGCCGTGCTCGACCGCCCGCGTCACGCGCAGCTCGTCGACGACATCCGCGCCACCGGCGCCGGCACCCGCATGCTGCTCGACGGCGACGTGGCCGGCGGCATCAACGCGGCCATGCACGGCACCCGCATCGACATGTGCGTCGGCACCGGCGGCACGCCGGAGGGCATCATCACGGCGTGCGCGCTCAAGGCCCTCGGCGGCTTCATCCAGGGCCGCCTCCTGCCGCGCGACGACGAGGAGCGCCAGCGCGCCATCGACGCCGGCCACGACCTCGACCGCGTGCTCGAGGTGAACGACCTCGTCACGAGCGACAACACCTACTTCGTGGCCACGGGCGTCACCGACGGCCAGCTCGTCGACGGCGTGCGCAAGCACGGCAACTTCGTGCGCACCGAGAGCATCATCCTGCGCGGCCGCTCCGGCACCGTGCGCCGCGTCGTCGGCGAGCACCTCGCCGAGAAGTGGCTGTGACCGCTGCCGTAAGCTCCGACTGACGATACGGAGGGGTCACGTGCGAGTTCTCGATCTGCTCGACCGCCCCGAGCTCGGCCTGTCGACGGTGTGGGCCGAGCCCGCGATGCTCGAACGCGACGTCAAGGGCTCGTACATCGTCGACCTGCCGAACCCCGGACGGTTCCTCTCCGAGGGCGACCTCGTGCTCACGAGCGCCATCTGGGCAACCGGGGCCGAGAGCGCGGAGACCTACGTCGCCGCCCTCGCGGCGAAACGCGTGGCCGTGCTCGTCGTGGGCACCATCGTCGTCGGCGACATCCCCGAGTACATCGTGGAGAGCTGCCGCAGCCGCGGCATCGTGCTGCTCACGGTGTCGCAGGATGTCTCGTTCAAGGCCGTCACCCAGTTCGTGGAGTCGACCGTCGCGACGGCCGAGAGCGCCGCGACGTCGCGCAGCGGCGCCTTCACCCGCACCCTGCTCGACGGCATCGGGTCGGGCACGGGGGCGCAGGGTGCGCTCCGCATGTTCTACGACGAGTTCGCGACGGAGTGCTGGGTGCTCGAGTCGGGCGGGGCGGTCACCGCCGTCGTCGGCTCCGCGCCGGGTCTCGAGACGGTCGCCGAGGTCTGGAACCGGATGCTCGCACCGGGCGACGGAGGAGTGGTGGTCGTCGACGACGACGGCCGCACCTCGTCGGTGTGGCCCATCGTCACCGATACGGTGCGGTCGATCGGATACCTCGTCTGCGAGGGCGACCACCGCGCGTGGCCGCCCGACCTCGAACGCGTGGTGCGCACGCTGCTGCTCGTGGTACGGGTCGAGCTCGAGCTCGCCGGCAACCGCCGCGAGGCGGAGCAGGCGCAGGCGGTGGAGTTCGTGCAGCACCTGATCTCCGACACGCTGTCTCCGGGGGAGGCCTCGGCCCGGCTGCGGCTGCTCGGCATCGACCCGCTGCTTCCGCTCACCGTCGTGGCCGCGCAGGTCGACGACACCGACTACCCCTCGCGGGCCGTGCTCGAGGCGACGACCGCCCTGCTCGACGCGCCCGGACGGGTCGCGATCGGCTGCGACCTCGGCGACGAGGCGGTCGTGCTGCTGAGCGGTGCCGACGCGGCGCCCGAGCAGCTCATCGAGGCCGCGGACCGGCTGGCTCCGCGGCAGCAGGCGCTGCTCGGCGGCCGGCGGCTCCGGCTCGGCGTGAGCGAACGCACCCTGAGCCTCAGCCAGCTGAGCTCGGCCGTGTCCTCGGCCCGCGCCCGCATGAGGTCGGCCGTGGGCGACGGCGCCATCGTCTGGTCGACGCGGTCGACGCCGCGGTCGTACGACGCGCTGCTCGAGATGCTGCCCGACCGGGTCAAGTCGGCGTTCGGGCGGGGTCTGCTCGCGCCGATCGCCGACTACGACGTGCGCCACGGCTCCGATCTGGTGCAGACGCTGCGGGTCTACCTCGACTCGAGCGGCGCCTGGCAGCAGGCGGCCACCGAGTTGCACGTGCACGTCAACACCCTGCGCTACCGCATCGGCCGCATCGAAGACCTCACGCAACGCGACCTATCGACGATGCGCGACCGGGTCGACTTCTTCCTCGCCCTCGCGACGGTGCCGCTGGCCGACTAGCCGCGCGCGGCGGGAGGGCCGAGCGGCGGGCGGCCGATCAGCTCGCGGACGGCCCGAACGCGAGGTTCGCGAGTCCGTGGGCCGCGGCATCCGGCTTTCGGATGAAGCGGGGCGACGTCACCTCTTCGACGACGATCTCGGTGACATAGTGCACCGTCGCCGACAGGAGGTGTCCCGCGTAGCCGTTCGCCGAGTACGCCTTGACCCCGACCGCGGCGTGCACGTGCACGAGCACGCCGCCCGTGGCCGGGTCGAACGCGATCGTGCCCGATCCGCTGCCCTCGACCCCCTCGAGGTGCACGGCGTCGGGCAGCGGGGCGTCGTGGTCGGCGATCGGCGCACAGGTGCCGATGAGCGAGACACGGGTGAACGCGCCGAGGAAGACGGGGAGGTAGCCCTGTTCGATGCCGTGTTCGGCGCAGACCGCTGCGAGCGAGGCGAAGACGTCGTCGCCCGGCTGCAGCACGACGGCGAACCGCCGGCCGACGGCGAGCTCAGCGCTGATCATCCGCGAGCGCCTTCCGCACGTCGAGGCGCAGGGCCTCCTTCTCGGCCTCCGGCAGGAACGAAGACGTGAACGAGTTCTCGGCGAGCACGGCCAGTTGCTCCGGCGCGAGGTCGAGCTCGGCCGTGATGGCGGCGAAGTTGTCGTCGACGTAGCCGCCGAAGTAGGCGGGGTCGTCGCTGTTGATCGACACGAGCAGGCCCTCGGCGAGCATGGCGGGCAGCAGGTGGTCGGCGAGCTCGGGCGGCGCGGTCTTGAGCGCGAGGTTCGACAGTGGGCACACCGTGAGCGGGATCTGCTCGTCGCGCAGCCGGGCGACGAGCTCCGGGTCTTCCATGGCGCGGTTGCCGTGGTCGATGCGTTCGACCCCGAGCAGGTCGAGCGCCTCCCACACGTAGTCGGGCCCGCCCTCCTCGCCCGCGTGGGCGACCCGGTGCAGGCCCTCGGAGCCGGCGATCCCGAACGCCTCGGTGAACAGCGACGGCGGGAACCCGAGCTCCGACGAGTCGAGACCGACGCCGATGAACCGGTCGCGGAACGGCATCGCGTCGCGCAGCGTCTGGGTGGCCGCCTCGCCGCCGAGGTGGCGGAGGAAGCACAGGATGAGGTCGGCCGAGATGCCGGTGGCGGCGCGCGCGTCGGCGATCGCCGCGCCGAATCCCTCGAAGACGGCCTCCTGCGGGATGCCGTTCTCGGTGTGGGTCTGCAGGTCGAAGAACATCTCCGCCCGCCTTACCCCCGACGCGGCGGCGCGGGTGAGGTAGGCCGTCCCGAGGTCGTAGAAGTCCTGTTCGGTCTTCATCACTGCGAGGTTCGCGTAGTAGATGTCGAGGAACGACTGCAGGTCGTCGAAGCGGTACCGCGCCTTGAGCTCGGCGGCGTCGGTGGTGGGCAGCCCGATGCCGTTGCGCTTGGCGAGGGCTATGACGAGCTCTGCCTCCAGCGATCCCTCGATGTGCATGTGCAGTTCGGCTACGGGAAGCACGGGCGCTCAGATCCTCTCGCCGCGCGGCGCTCGCCGCGCGTGTGTACCGAGCTAACCACAGCCGCAGTCGAGCGTATTCGGAGGATCGGCCAACCTTGGGCGTCGCCGCCACCCCGGCCGTCGGTCGATCCGACAACGGGAAACACCGCGACAATGCGCCGAAACGGGGCCGTAACCTGTTCGTCGGATCGGCCAAAGGGCGGGGTGCGGATGCCGCGTTTCTTTGTCCGGCTCGTTATGGTGCACCGCGCCCGGGGTTGCTTGACTGACACCGTGATCGACACCGCGACCCCCGAGCCGCCGACAGCCGCGTTCCTCGCCGCCATGCCGAAGGCCGAACTGCACGTGCACCTCGAGGGCACGCTCGAGCCGGAGCAGCGCGCGGTCTTCGCCGCCCGCAACGGGATGACGCTCGCCGACGACGCCCCGGCGACGTTCACCGACCTCACGACGTTCCTCGCCGCGTACTACCCCGCGATGGACGTGCTGCAGACCGAAGACGACTTCTACGACCTTGCGTACGCCTACCTGGAGAAGGCTTCCGGGCAGGGCGTGCGGCACGCCGAGATGTTCTTCGACCCCCAGGCACACACGAGCCGCGGCATCCCGTTCTCCGCCGTCGTCACGGGCTACCACCGTGCGGTGGTCGACGCCGAGCGCGACCTCGAGATCGGCGCCCGGCTCATCCTCTGCATCCTGCGCGACCACAGCGTCGAGTCGGCGGCCGACACCCTCGAGGCCTCGCTCGCGTTCAAGCACTGGATCGCGGGCATCGGCCTCGACTCCGACGAGCGCGGCAACCCGCCGGCGAAGTTCGCGCTCGTCTTCGCCCGGGCGCGCGACGAGGGTTACCTGCTCACGATGCACTGCGACGTCGACCAGGCCGACAGCATCGAGCACATCCGCCAGGCCGTCGAAGACATCCGCGTCGACCGGATCGACCACGGCACGAACGTCGTCGAAGACCCCGCGCTGGTCGCGCTCCTGATCGAGCGCGGCATAGGACTCACCTCGTGCCCCCTGTCGAACGCCGTCGTCTCGTCGGGCGGCAAGGCGGTCGAGATCGCCGCGCTGCTGCGCGCCGGAGTCAAGATCACTGTCAACTCCGACGACCCGGCCTACTTCGGCGGCTACGTCACCGAGAACCTGCTCGCGCTCGCCGCGGCGACCGACCTCACCCGCGCCGACTTCGTGCGGCTGCAGCGCAACGCCTTCGAGATCGCGTGGATCTCGTCGGTGGAGCGCGACGCCCACCTCGCGGCCCTCGACGCCTTCGTCGCCGGATGGCGCGACTGAACGCCCTAAGGTCAAGAAACAGTCTCGACTCTCCGATCTTGTCAACAAGTGTCGGAAAACCTCGTTACGGTCGGAAGACCACCCGGAAAGGCTCATCCATGACGCGCATCGACGGCATCACCGTCTGGGACGGACAGTCGTCGCTCGGCACCAGCACCCTGAGCTGGACCGGCGACCACATCGACGCGGTCGAACCGTCGGCGGCAGCGCCCGACGCTCACGCGGGCTTCAGCGTGATCCCCGGGCTGGTCGACACCCACGTGCACATCAGCGGCTACGCGGGCAGCCGCACGGTCGACTGGTCGAGCTGGCCCATCACGACGCCCCGTGAGGAACGCGTACTGCACATCGCGGCCAATGCCCGCAGGGCGGCGTCGAAGGGCATCACCACCCTGCGCGACCTCGCCGGCGACGAGACCCAGATGGCCGTCGCCCGCATCTTCGACGAGGGCATCCTGCCGGGGCCCCGGCTGCTCGTCAGCGGCCAGGTCGGCATGACCGCGGGACACGGCGACCTCTTCGTGCCGCCGCACTACCCCCACCGCGACCCCGTCGCCGACAGCCCCGACGAGTGCCGCAAGCTCGTGCGTCGCTGGGCGAGGGCGGGTGCCACCGGCATCAAGATCTACCTCAGCGGCGGCGTGCTCTCGATGGGCGACAAGGTCGGATGGCGCAACCAGACGATCGAGGAGATCCGCACCACGATCGACGAGGCGCACGCCCTCGGCCTCCCGGTCGCCGCGCACACCCACTCCACGCTCGGCGTCGAGATCGCGCTCGCCGAGGGCGTCGACTCGATCGAGCACGGCACGGGCATCACGAGCGACCAGTGGGAGCGTCTCGTCGCGGGCAACATCCCGATCGCCCCGACCCTCATGATCAACAACTTCATCGCCGACGGCACCGTCGCGTTCTCCGACGAGGCGCAGCAGAAGGCGAAGGAGGTCGTGGCCGAGCGCGACGCCGGCTTCGTCGGGGCGGGCGCGGCCGGCCTGCGGTTCGTGCTCGGCACCGACGCGAACGGCAAGTTCGTGCGGTTCGGCGACCAGTACGAGGAGATCCGCATGATGGCGGCGACATTCGACTGGACCGCGGAACGCGCCCTGGTCTCCGCGACGTCCGACGCCGCGGACGCCGTCGGCATGGGCTCGCGCGTCGGCACCCTCGCGACCGGCTTCGGCGCCGACTTCATCGTCATGCGGGGCCGGCCCTGGGAGGACATCGACGCCATGCGCGTCGAGAACGTCGTCGCGGTCATCTCCCGCGGCGAGCTGGTCGCCGGCACCCTGCCGCAGTGACCGCCCGACTCCGCCGCATCCTCACCCCCACTCCGCCTGTGAAAGGAACCACAGTGAGCATCAAGAAATCCCGAGCCTTCCGCTGGGCCGTCGCACCCGTCGCGGCCCTGGCGGCCATGAGCCTCCTCGCCGCGTGCGGCAGCGGCCCCGCGGGCTCCGACGCGCTCGAATCGTCGAAGGACACGATCGTGTTCGCGATCAAGGAAGACCCCACCTGCCTCGACCCGCAGCTGACCTCCCTCACCACCTCGCTCAACATCGGCCGCCAGGTCGTCGACTCGCTCGTCGACCAAGACCCCGAGACGGGCGAGATCGTGCCGTGGCTCGCGAAGTCGTACACGACCAACGACGACCTGAGCTCCTTCACCTTCACGCTGCGCAACGACGTCTCGTTCAGCGACGGTACGAAGCTCACCTCCGACGTCGTCAAGGCCAACCTCGACACCCTCGTGGCGCTCGGCAAGACCGCGCCGCTCGCATCGCAGTATCTCGCCGGCTACGTCGGCACCGAGATCGTGGGCGACCAGGTGTTCACCGTCACCTTCGCCGCGCCGAACGCGCCGTTCCTGCAGGGAGCGTCGACCATGACGCTCGGCATCGTCTCGAAGGCCACGACCGCGATGCTGGCCGACGCCCGCTGCACCGACGGCCCCGTCGGCAGCGGTTCGTTCGTCTACGACTCGTACACCCCGAACGACTCCGTCGTCATCGTGGCGCGCGACGGCTACGACTGGCCGTCGGAGCTGCGCGAGCACACGGGCGACGCGCTCGTCAAGAAGATCGAGTTCCCTGTCATCACCGAGAACGGCGTGCGCACGGGAGGCCTCGAGTCGGGCGAGTTCGACATCATCCAAGACCTCCCGTACGTCGACGAGCCGCGGTTCACGGGCGGCGACTACAACCTCTACGCCGCGGCGAACACCGGCGTGCCGAACAGCCTGATCGCGAACACCTCGCGCCCGATCGTCTCCGACCCCGCCGTGCGCAAGGCGATGCTGCTCGGCACCGACCGCGAGGAGATCAACCTCCTCACCGGTTCGGCGAGCGGCAAGCCGGCCACGAGCGCGCTGACCAGTTCGACCTCCGGCTTCGAGAGCCAGGCCGACGCCACGGCCTACGACCCGGACGCGGCCGAGGCCCTGCTCGACAAGGCCGGCTGGAAGAAGGTGTCCGACGGGATCCGTGAGAAGGACGGCGTTCCGCTCACCGTGACCGTCACCGCGTTCTACGCACAGGACGTGCTCGAGGCCACGCAGATCCAGCTCAAGAAGATCGGCATCGACCTGCAGCTGAACATGGTGACCGCGGGAGACTTCTTCGGAGTCATCGCGAGCGGCGACTACGACTTCGTCGGCGCCGGGCTCACGCGCAGCGACCCCGACGCCCTGCGCGTGCTGTTCTCCCGGTCGTCCGCGGCCAAGTGGGGCATCGTCGACGACAACGACCTCGAACTGCTGCTGACCGAGCAGGTCGCCACCGCCAACGCCGACGCCCGCCAGAAGCTCGTCGACGAGGCGCAGGAGACGATCATCGACGAGGCGTACCTCATCCCGCTCCTCGAGACCACGCAGCTGCACGCGTCGGTCTCCACCGTGCAGGGCATCACCTTCGACTCGGCATCGCGCGTGCAGCTCTACGACGTGCGCGCGTCGGAGTAGCCGGAAGGCTCGGTACAGCGGTGGAATCGGCAGGAACGTCCCGTGCGCGGGTGGCGAGGGTAGCGCGCTACCTCGCCCCCAAGATCGTGCAATTCGTCTTCGTCATCTGGGCGACGTACACGGTGACGTTCCTGCTGATCCACCTGCTGCCCGGCGACCCCCTGCTCGCGGCCCTCAGCGTCAAGGGCGGCGACGCGACCACTACCGACCCGGCCGAGCTCGAGCTGCTGCGGGCCGAGTACGGGCTCGACGGTTCGCTGTGGAGCCAGTACTGGGGCCACCTCGCGAGCGCGCTGCGCGGCGACCTCGGCATCTCCATCGCGACCGGCCAGCCCGTGGGCGACATGATCGCCCGCGCCCTGCCGAACACCGCTGCCGTCGCGCTGCTCGCGCTCGTGCTCGGGGTGGCGTCGTCGATCGTCGTCACCTACTTCGCCTACATCGCGCGCTGGCGCTGGGTGCGCACGACCCTGCTGCAGATCCCGCCGCTCGGCGTCGCGATCCCCGCCTTCCTCTCCGGTCTCGTGCTCGTGGCCGTCTTCGCGTTCGGCCTCGACCTCCTGCCCTCCTCCGGCAGCCGCAGTCCGCTCTCCGTCGTGCTGCCCGCCGTCACGCTCGCCCTCCCGGTCGGTGCGATCTTCTTCCAGGTGTTCTCTGCCGCCGTGCTCGAGGCGATGGCCAGCCCCTACGTCTTCACCGCGACGGCCAAGGGGCTGGCGCCGCGCACGATCTTCGTGCGGCACGTGCTGCGCAACTCGCTGCTCCCGTCCGTCACCATCCTCGGCCTCCTCATCGGCTACCTCGCGGGCGGCACCGCGGTGGTCGAGACCGTCTTCTCCCGCGACGGCATCGGGCGGCTCACCGTCGACGCGGTGCTCGCCCGCGACTCCAACGTCATCCAGGGGATCGTCATCGTCGTCGCGCTCGTCTACTCCGTCGTCAACCTGCTCGTCGACCTCTCCTACGGCGTCATCGACCCGCGCACCAGCGCGAAGCTCGGCGGCGCCCCGGTGGCCCGCGCCAAGGACGAAGCGGCGGTCGAGGCATGAGGATCCTGCGCCAACCCGGCATCGTCGTCTCGATCGCCATCGTGCTGCTCACCGTCGCCGTGATGCTCTGGCCCTCGCTGTTCGCTACCCACGACCCCTACGAGGGCGTCGCGGTCGACAGGCTGCAGGCACCGAACGGCACCTACCTCTTCGGCACCGACAACCTCGGCCGCGACCTCTACTCCCGCGTCGTCTACGGCGCCTTCCTCTCGCTCGCCTCCGCCGGCGCCGCGGTGCTCGTCGGCGTCGTGGTCGGGGCGGTCGTCGGCCTGCTCTCCGGTTTCGTCGGCGGACGGTTCGACTTCGTGGTGATGCGCTTCGTCGACGTACTCATCGCGGTCCCGAGCATCCTGCTCGCCCTCATCGTGGTCGCCGGGCTCGGCTTCGGGCCGTGGTCGGTCGCGCTCGGCGTCGGGCTCGGCGCGACCGGGTCGTTCACCCGCATCATGCGCTCGCAGGTCGTGCGCGTGCGCAACGAGGAGTACGTCGAAGCGGCGCGCACCCTCGGTGTGCGCTGGCCCAGCATCCTGTTCTCGCACATCCTCCCGAACTCGGCGCGGCCCGTCGTCGCCTACGCCGCGCTCGAACTCGGCACCGCGATCCTCGCGGTGTCTGCGCTCAGCTTCCTCGGGTTCGGCGCGCAGCCGCCCGAGCCGGAATGGGGTTCGCTCGTCTCGGCCGGACGCGACTTCGTGTCGACCGCGTGGTGGCTCAGCGTCGTCCCCGGCATCGTGATCCTCGTGATCGTGCTCGCCGTCAACCGCCTCGCGCGAGCCATCGGAGAGAACAGATGACCGACAACCTGCTCACCGTCGAGGGTCTCGTGGTGGACTACGCCTCGCGCGCGGGCACCACGCACGCCGTGCGCGGAGTCGACTTCGCCGTGCCACGAGGCGCCATCGTCGCGATCGTCGGCGAATCCGGTTCTGGCAAGAGCACTATCTCGCAGTCGCTCGTGCGCAGCCTCGCCGAGGGCGGGTCGATCGTCTCCGGCTCCATCGTGTTCGACGGCCGCGACCTCGTGCGGTTGCCGGAGCGCGCCCTCCGCGACATCCGGGGCTCCGAGATCGGATTCGTGCCGCAGGATCCGAGCAACTCGCTCAACCCCCTGCTCAGGGTGGGCGAACAGATCGCCGAGACGCTGCGGCTGCACAAGAAGCTGTCGAGGGCGGATGCCGCGGCCGAGGCCGTGCGCATCCTCGACGAGGTCGGCATCCCCGACGCGGCCGCGCGCGCGGGCCAGTACCCGCACGAACTGTCGGGCGGCATGAAGCAGCGCGTCCTCATCGGCATCGCGTGGGCCTGCACTCCGAAGCTCGTGATCGCCGACGAACCCACCAGCGCGCTCGACGTCACCGTGCAACGCCACGTGCTCGACCGGCTCGAGCGGCTCGCCCGCGAGCACGGCACCTCGGTGCTGCTCATCACCCACGACCTCGCCGTCGCGGCCGACCGCGCCGACCTCATCGTCGTCATGCACCGCGGACTCGTCGTCGAGACCGGAACGGCGGCCGAGGTATTGGGGTCGCCGAAGCACGAGTACACGCGCGAACTGGTGGCGGCGGCCCCTGGGCTGTCGAGCGACCGGCTGGCTGCCCGCGACGTCGGCGTCGGCACCGCAAGCGAGGCGTTGACCCTGGGGTTCGGCCCGCGCGCCGCAGCGACGACGCCGAACATCCTCGAGGTCGAGCACCTCACCAAGACGTTCCGGCTGAAGAGCGCGGGCGTCGCCACCGCGTTCACGGCCGCCGACGACGTGTCGTTCGCGATCCCGCGCGGGTCGACGTTCTCGATCGTGGGGGAATCCGGGTCGGGCAAGACCACCACCGCGCGCATGGTGGCGCGCATCACCGCCGCCGATTCCGGCAGCATCCGGTTCGACGGCGACGACGTGACCGCGCTCGCGGGCGACGCCCTGCGACAACTGCGCCGCCGCATCCAGGTCGTCTACCAGAACCCGTTCGGCTCGCTCGACCCGACGATGAGCGTGACCCGCATCGTCACCGAACCGCTGCGTGCGTTCCGCATCGGCAGCCGGTCTCAGCGCGCGGAGACGGCGCGGGCGCTGCTCGACGCCGTGCGGCTCGACCCCGGCCTCGCCGACCGCCGCCCCACCCAGCTCTCGGGCGGCCAGCGGCAGCGCGTGGCCATCGCCCGCGCACTCGCCCTCGGGCCCGAACTGCTCGTGCTCGACGAGCCGGTCTCCGCACTCGACGTGTCGGTGCAGGAGCAGATCCTGCAGCTGCTCGTCGACCTTCAGGCCGAGTTCGGGCTGAGCTACCTGTTCATCTCGCACGACCTCGGCGTGATCCGGCAGGTGTCCGACCACATCGCGGTGATGCGGCTGGGCCGCATCGTAGAGCAGGGACCGGCGCGCATCGTCATGGCGAGCCCCGCGGAGCCGTACACGCGTGAACTGCTCGAGGCGATCCCGGGGCGGCGGCACGCGTGAGCGCCCCACCGGCGGCTCCACGCATCCCCGAGGAGGCCATCCGGGCGCTGCCCAAGGCCGAGGTGCACGTGCACCTCGAGGGCGGATTCGAGCTCGTCGACCTGATCGACCTCGCGAAGGCCGCGGGCGAACCGCTGCCCGGACCTGCGCGGTCGCTGTTCGACGTGAGCACGCACCACCCCACCCCACCGAAAACGAAGGAGTCCGCGGCCCGCGACGGCCGCGCGAGCGGCGGCGGCACCGGAGGGCTCGGCGGATTCCTTCGTTTTCTCGACTGGCAGTGCGGCCTCGTGCGCACCGCCGAGCAAGCCGCCCGCGTCGCCTACCGGTTCTCGGCCCGCGAGAGCGCCTCGGGCATCCGCTACGCCGACGTGATCGTCAACCCGAGCCACTGGGGCGCCTGGAGCGGACGCACGCCCGAGCTGCTCGCCGCGTTCGCGGCGGGATTCGCCGAGGCCGAGCAGGACGGCCTCGCCCGCGTCGGGCTGTGCGTCTCGCTGCTGCGCTCGCAGAGCGCGTCCGAGGCGAGGGAGACCGCCGAGTGGCTGCGCGATTCGCGTCCCGACCGCGTCGTGGCCCTCTCGGTCGACGGCGACGAACGGGCGACCGGCCGTACGGGCGCCAAGTTCGCGGAGGCCTTCACGATCGCGCGCGACGCCGGCATCCACCGCACCGTGCACGCGGGGGAGTCGAGCGGGCCGGAGGGTGTCTGGGACGCGATCGACCTGCTGCACGCCGAACGGATCGACCACGGCGTGCGCTCGATCGAAGACGGGGCGCTCGTCGCCCGGCTCGTCGCCGACCGCATACCGCTCGGCATCTGCCCGAGGTCGAACGTGTCGCTCGGGGTGTACCCCGACTGGGCGAGCCATCCGGTCGAACGGCTCCGGCAGGCCGGCGTCGCGATCACGGTCAACACCGACGACCCGGCGCCGCTCGGCACGCGGCTCGAGGCGGAGTGGGCGATCTGCGCCGACACGTTCGGCTGGACGCGCGCCGACGTCGTCGAGCTCGCCCGCGCGTCGGTGCGCGCGAGCTTCGCCGACGACGATGTCAAACGCGACCTCGACGCCGAGCTGGCCGCTACGGCAGACTCTGCCTCGTGACCAGTGCACTGAGGCCCGACCTCCTCCCCACGAACGCCGAGCTCGCCCTGCTGCGCCGCGTCGCCGTGGGCCAGGCCCCGGCCGACCTGATCATCCGCGGCGGCCGGGTGCTCGCGGTGCACACGGGCGAGTTCCTCGAGCGCGACGTCGTGGTCTCGGGCAGGCACATCGCCGCCGTTACCCCGGTCGGCCACTTCGACTGCGACACGGTGATCGACGCCACCGGCCGGCACGTCGTGCCGACCTTCATCGACGCGCACCTGCACATCGAGTGGACGATGCTGACCCCCGGCGAACTCGCCAGGGTCAGCGTTCCCCGCGGCACGACCACGGTCCTCACCGACCCCGACGGGCTCGCGAACGTCGGCGGCCTCCCCGCCATGGACTTCATGCGCGAGACCGGCACGCCCCTGCGCATCTTCGAACAGGTGACGCCGTCGACGCCGGTGAACGCCGAGCTCGAGCGCGGCGGCGCCGTCATCCCCGAACACGAGGTGCTCGCCCGGCTCGCCGACCCGCGCTCCGTCTCGCTCGGCGAGGGCAACCCCTACGACCTCGGCGACGTGGCGACCAACCGCTTCCGCGAGGCGCTCGCGCGCGGCAAGCGCATCACCGGGCACAGCGCCCGGCAGAGTGGGGAGGGCCTCTGGGGCTACCTCGCCGCGGGCGTCGGCGACGACCACAACGCGGCGACCGTCGACGAGGTGCTCGACCGGGTGCGCCTCGGCGCCATGATCACCCTGATGAGCGGCTCGATGAACGACAACACCACGGCGGTGTTCGCCGACCTCGACCGCATCCGCCCCGCCCTCGACCACATGTCGTTCTGCGCCGACGACAAGCACGTGCTCGACCTCGCGAGCGAGGGCCACATCGACCACCACGTGCGCCAAGCCATCGCGGCGGGCATACCCGCGGCGCAGGCCTACCGCATGGCCAGCTGGCAGCCCGCGCTCTACTACCGGCTCGACCACGTGGTCGGCTCGATCACGCCGGGCAGGCTCGCCGACCTGCAGATCGTCGACGACCTCGCCTCGGTGCGGCCGGACGAGGTCGTCGTGGGCGGCGAGGTCGTCGCGATCGGCGGGGTCGCGCAGTTCGCCAACACCGACCCGGTGCCCGACTGGCTGCTCGAAACCGTGCACGTGCCCGCCGGATTCGACGCGCGCCTGCTCGCCGTCGCGGCACCCGGCGACAGCGCCGCCGTGCAGGCCATGGAGATGTACGACGGCTACTTCAAGCGTGCCTTCCATGTGACGCTCCCGGTGGTCGACGGCTGCGTGCGCGCCGACCCCGCACGCGACGTGCTCAAGATCGCGGTGGTCGACCGCCACTACGGGGACGCCCAGTGCGGCGTCGGCTTCGTGCGCGGCTTCGGCCTCGAGCGCGGCGCGATCGCCGTGAGCATCAACTGCACCAACGCCAACATCGTGGCGGTGGGGGCGGATGACGCGGATCTCGCCGTCGCCGTGGGGGCGCTGCGCGACCTCGGCGGGGGCTTCGTCGTCGTGGTCGACGGCCGGGTCACGGCGAGCGTGGCGTTGCCGGTCTGCGGCATGGTGAGCGCTGCGCCGTGGGAGGCCACGGCCGGTGCGCTGTCCGCGGCGAACGACGTCGCCTTCGCGCTCGGATGCCGCATCCGCTCTCCCTTCATGGTGTTGTCGTTCGTCGGCCTCGGAGTCGTGCCCGACCTGGGGCTCACCGAGCTCGGGCTCATCGACTCGGCGAGCCAGTCGTTCGTCGACCTGGTACTCGGGGTGGGTCCGGACGGGATAGCCTGCCGCTGTCCCAATCACGACTTTCCGGTGCACGCGATCATGGAGGATCCATCGTGACGATCAACCGTCCGACCCACACCGACGCGGAGGCGCGGTCGCTCGACGACCGGGTGCGCGGGGGAGTGCTGCGTTTCGTGCGGGAAGCGGTCGTCGCGATGCACCCCCTGCCCGGCGAGGTCGAGCTCGCCAAGCGGCTCGACGTCTCGCGGCAACAGGTGCGGCACGCGCTCTCGTCGCTCGAACGCCAGGGCATCGTGAAGAGGCGCCAAGGCGCGGCGACGGTCGTCGACCCGGTCGCGCTGCGCATGAGCGTGCGGCTGGAAGAGCAGCTCGAGCACACCGAACTGCTCACCCGCATGGGATTCGAGTCGACGGTCGACGTGGTCGAGTCGTCGCTCGTGCCGATGCCCGAGGCGATCGCGCCGCTGCTCACGGCCGACGCCGGACCGACCGCGTTCAGCGTGGTGAAGCGCTGGACCGCCGACGGCGTGCCGGCCATGGTGGCCGAGAACCTCGTCGCGCTCCCCGGCGCCGTGCCCGAGGGCATGCGCGCCGAGGAGTCGGTGTTCACGCTCGCCGAGCGCGTGTGGGGCGAGTCGATCGTGTGGGAGGTGGCGACGCCGGGCGTCGCGACCCTCGACGAGCGCCAGGCCGGGCTGCTCGAGCTGCCGGTCGGAGCGCCCGTCTTCACGCTCGAGATCATCGGCACGACCGTGACAGGTCGGCGCACGTTCCACGCCTTCGAGATCCACAATCCCGAGATCGTGAGCTACTCGTTCGTGCGCACCGTGCGGCCGCCGTGGAGCAATCCGTACGTGGGAAAGTAGCCGCGGCATCCGCGGCTCCGGTCAGGCGACGTTCTCGGGTAGCTGCAGCTCGACCGCGGTGAGCGGGCGCGCCACGGAGTCGATGGTGGCGGCCTGCCCGATCACCCTCGACTCGTCGAGCACGTTGAGCTTGCGCGCCGACACGAGCACCCGCGACTCGAGCGAGTTCGCGAACTGGTTGTAGCTCGCGACGGTCGAGTCGATCGACCTGCGCAGCTTGTCGGCGTGCTCCGACAGCGTCGACAGCCGCTGGTAGAGCTCTTTGCCGAGGTCGAAGAGGTTCTTCGCCTCGTCGGTGAGCACGTCTTGCTGCCAGGTGAACGCGACGGTCTTGAGCACCGACCAGAGCGTGACGGGGGAGGCGAGGGCCACCCGCTTGCCGAAGGCGTAGTCCATGATGCTCGGGTCGGCCTCCATCGCCGAGGCGACGAGCGACTCGCTCGGGATGAACGCGATCACGAGCTCCGGGCTCGCGTCGAGGCCGGCCCAGTAGGCCTTGCTCGCGAGGGTGTCGATGTGCCCGCGCACGACGCGCACGTGCTGCTTGAGCAGGGCCTCGCGCCGCGCGCCCTCCTCGCCGGTCGCGGTGACGGCGATCTGCGACGCCTCGAGGAAGGCGGTGAACGGCACCTTCGCGTCGACCGCGATGTTCTTGCCGCCCGGCAGGTGGATCACCATGTCGGGCCGCCCGGCTCCGGCGTCGGAGACGACCGACGACTGCACGTCGAAGTCGACCCGCTCGACGAGCCCCGCCGCCTGCACGACGTTGCGCAGCTGGGTCTCGCCCCACACTCCGCGCGTGCCGTTGTTGCGCAGGGCCGAGGCGAGCGACTCGGCGGTACCGCGCAGCCGCTCCTCCGACTCGGTGGCGCTCTTGAGCTGCTCGCTCAACTGCCCGTGTTGGAGGCTGCGCTGGGCCTCGAGCTCCGCCACGGTCTGCTGCATGGAGCGCAGCGTCTCCTGCACCGGCGACAGTGCCTGCAGCACGCGGTTGTCGGCCTCGCGGCCGTGCTGGGCGGCGCGCTGCTGCGCGAGCAGCTGTTCGACCTGCTCGCGGAGGGCCACCGCCGTGGCATCCGACGCGGCGGCCTCGGCCTTGAGCTCCCCGAGGATCGCGACGGTGTCGGGCGAGGCCGACCGGGCTCGCGCCAGGAGCAGGCCGACGACGGCGCCGATCGCGATGCCGAGCAGCAGGCCGATCAGCAGGGAGAGTATGGGGTCCATGCGCCCAGTGTCGCACCGCCCGCCGACACCGCCCGCCGCTCCACGCGGGTCAGTTGACCGGGCCGGTCCACTTCTCGCCGGGCCCCTTGCCCACGGCGTCCGGGATCGACGACGCCTCGCGGAACGCCAGCTGCAGCGTGCGCAGCCCGTCGCGCAGCGCCAGGGCGTGGTGGTCGCCCAGCTCGGGCGCGCTCGCGGTCACCAGGCCGGCGAGGGCGTTGATGAGCTTGCGCGCCTCGTCGAGGTCGATCTGCGCCGCCGCGTCCGGGTCGTCGGCGAGGCCGAGCTTCACGGCCGTGGCACTGAGGAGGTGGATGGCGACGGTGTTGATCACCTCGATCGCCGGCACCTCCCCGATGTCGCGGATCTCGACGTCGGGGTCGAGCGCGGCACCCGAGTGGTCGTGGCCGTCTCCGCCGTGCAGGGCCGACGTCGCGGCGTGGTCGTGGGAGTAGGGCTCGCTCATTCGGGGGTTCCTTAGTCTTTTCGCGCGGCGTCTGCTATTCTTGTGCAGGCTTCGGGGCTTGCCCCGATACGAAAGTGGAGATTCTCCCACCCGTCAACCGCTTCTCAAGGTTACCGGGTAGTTACACCCCGCCGGAGTTGCGCGTCACCGCGCATACCGAGGTAGATGAACAGGGTGTTGGCGTCGCAATCAACAGCACGCGTGATTCTTTACTTCGTCCCCGCCCGGCAACCGTCGGGTGCGGTGGTCACCAGAAGATCTAAAGGAGTCCCGCATCAGCGATCCCCGTACTAACGACCGAATCCGCGTACCGGAGGTCCGACTCGTCGGACCAGCCGGAGAGCAGATCGGTGTCGTTGCCATTGACGTGGCACTTCGACTTGCCCAGGAGGCCGACCTGGATTTGGTTGAGGTTGCTCCCAACTCCAAGCCCCCCGTCGCCAAGATCATGGACTACGGCAAGTTCAAGTACGAAGAGGCCCAGAAGGCCAAGGAGGCACGCCGCAACCAGGCGAACACGATCCTCAAAGAGGTTCGTTTCCGCCTGAAGATCGACGTGCACGACTACGAGACCAAGCGCAAGCGTGCCGAGGGCTTCCTCGCCGCCGGCGACAAGGTCAAGGCCATGATCCTGTTCCGCGGCCGCGAGCAGTCGCGTCCCGACCAGGGCGTGCGCCTGCTCAAGCGCTTCGCCGAAGACGTGTCGGAGTTCGGCACGATCGAGTCGAGCCCGACCATCGACGGCCGCAACATGGTCATGGTCATCGGACCGCTCAAGACCAAGGCGACCGCCAAGGCCGAAGCCGAGGCCCGTCGCGTCGCGAGCAAGCCGGCCAAGGGATCCAGTGCGGATGCCGCGGCCGACGCCGACGAGACCGAAGCCGTCTCCCCAGAATCCACCACAGCTGTATCGGCAGAACCATCGGCCGAGGAATCAACGAAAGAGGATAAAGATGCCTAAGCAGAAGACGCACTCGGGCGCCAAGAAGCGATTCAAGCTCACCGGCACCGGCAAGATCAAGAAGCAGGGTGCCGGCATGCGACACAACCTCGAGGTCAAGTCGAGCAAGGTCAAGCGCAGCCTGAACAAAGACCGGCTCGTCGCCCCCGCCGACGCCAAGATGATCAAGAAGCTTCTCGGCAAGTAGCCGTCGCTACCCAGCCCGACCCAGGATTTAGGAACAAGTAAAATGGCAAGAGTAAAAAGAGCGGTAAACGCCCACAAGAAGCGTCGCGTCATCCTCGAGCGCGCCAAGGGCTACCGCGGCCAGCGTTCGCGCCTCTACCGCAAGGCCAAGGAGCAGGTCACCCACTCGCTCGTCTACGCGTACCGTGACCGTCGCGCCCGCAAGGGTGACTTCCGTCGCCTGTGGATCCAGCGCATCAACGCCGCGTCGCGCGCCAACGGCCTGACCTACAACCGCCTCATCCAGGGACTCAACCTGGCCGGCATCCAGGTCGACCGTCGCATCCTCGCCGACCTCGCGATCACCGAGCCGGCCACGTTCGCCGCCATCGTCGCGACCGCCAAGGCTGCTCTCCCCGCCGACACCAGCGCCCCGAAGGTCAAGGCGTAGCGTCACAGTTTTATCACCGTCACCGCGCTGGTGCTCCTCGTGAGCACCAGCGCGGCGGCAGTTAAAGCGGAGGTCAGCCGCCTAAACTTGCGGCATGATCGACAATCCGCGCTCCCCTCGAGTACGCGGCGTGGCAAAGCTGGCCAAGAGAGACGCCCGGTCCCAGACCGGGTTCTTCCTTTTGGAAGGCCCCCAAGCCGTAACCGAAGCCCTCACCTACCGGTCGGAGCTTCTCGTTGAGCTCTTCGCCACCCCGACAGCCCTCGACAAGTACCCCGAG
>Ga0247809_1000369_pt1 | contig 21659 bp, 21 predicted proteins | sample UWRJL104311B1_FD_180951 | JGI IMG/M metagenome (GOLD analysis project Ga0247809, IMG submission 180951) | Plant litter microbial communities from Arlington Agricultural Research Station in Wisconsin, United States - UWRJ-L104-311B-1 | ecosystem: Environmental > Terrestrial > Plant litter >...
ATACGTGAAGCTGGGTGAACAGTTCCTGCATGTCTGCGGGCATTTCGCTTTCGAACGCCAAAGCGATGCTTTTCACCGGATGGATGAACCCCAGATGCGCCGCGTGCAAGGCCTGCCGGCGGAAACCGAGCGTTTCGAGCAGCGACTTCTGAGCTTGCTTTGTTCTACCATAGACCGGATCCCCCAACAAGGCGTGGCCGATAGACGCCATGTGCACGCGCACCTGATGCGTACGCCCCGTCTCGAGGCGGCACTCGATCAGCGCAGCGTCACGGAGCGTCTCGATCGTCGAGAAATGTGTCACGGCGCGCTTGCCGCCCTCGACGATCGCGATCTTCTTGCGGTTCTGCGGACTCCGTGCGAGCGGTGCGTTGACCGTGCCGCTCGACGGCCGCGGGATACCGCCCACGATTGCCTTATAGCGGCGGTCGATGCTGTGGTCGTGGAACTGCTTCGCCAAGCCTTCGTGCGCGCGGTCGGTCTTGGCCGCGATCATCAGCCCCGACGTGTCTTTGTCGATGCGGTGGACGATGCCCGGTCGCGCGACGCCGCCAATACCCGACAGATTGCCGGCGCAGTGGTGGAGCAGCGCATTGACGAGCGTGCCGTCGAAATTGCCCGCGGCGGGGTGGACGACGAGGCCTGCGGGCTTGTCGATCACGATCAGGTCGTCGTCTTCGTACGCGACGACGAGCGGGATATCCTGCGCTTCGTTGTGCAGCGGGGTCGGCGGCGGGATCGCGACAGCGAACACCTGACCGGCCGCCGCCTTCTTCGCCGAATCACGCCATTCGCGACCGTTGAGGGTAACCTGGCCCGCGGCGATCAGTCCCTTCAATCGCTCGCGCGACATGTCGGGCAACACTTCTGCAAGCGCACGATCGAGCCTCCAGCCATCCGTGGCCGGCGTGATCGATGCTTCGATGATGGAAACCCCCCGGTCCATGTCATATTGATGTGGCGATGAGCGTGACGATTTCAAGCGAACTGCTGCAGCAGTTGATCGCAGAAGCGGCTGCGTCGCCGGATGCAGAGGTCTGTGGGTTGCTGTTCGGAGCGACCGGGCGGATCGAGGCGGCGGAGGCGTACGCGAACGTGGCGGCGAACACTGCGCGGGCTTTCGAGATCGACCCGGCTGCTTTGTTTGCGGCTCATCGGCGGGCTCGGGGAGGCGGGCTGGCAGTGATCGGGCATTATCATTCGCATCCGTCTGGGCTGCCGGTGCCGTCTCCTCGGGATGCGGCGCAGGCGATGGGGGATGGGGCGGTCTGGGTGATCCTTGGTGGTGGTGAGGCTCGGGCGTGGCGGTCGGCCGAGGTGGGGGCGTTTGTCGAGGAGGCGATCGAGGTCGTTGAGTAGCGCCACCCTTCTTCCCCCCTCCCTGGAAGGGAGAAGCTGGGGGTGGGTTGGCTTCCGCATATCCTGCGGGTGTGGATCAAACGGGCCGACCCACCCCCGACCCCTCCCCTTCAGGGAGGGAGGAAGAAGGGTGGCGGCTTCTACTGTATAGGGTACCGCAAGTTGGCATTGCGTAGCGGCCGCCCGCCAGCCACAAGACCTTCCAGAACTAGGGGAATTTCATGACGGTCAGCCCGGTCGATTTCGCGAGCCTGCTTTGTTCGCGCCTGTGTCACGACCTGCTGTCGCCCGTGGGGGCGCTCAACAACGGGCTCGAACTGCTGGCGGACGAGACCGATCCGGCGATGCGCGAGCGCGTCATGGAGTTGCTTGCGGACAGCGCGCGTGCGTCCGCCAGCAAGCTGAAGTTCTTCCGGTTGGCGTTCGGTGCGGCGGGCGGGTTCGGCGAGCTGGTCGATACGCACGAGGCCAGGAACGCGATCGAAGGTCTGGTTGCCGAGAACAAGCGGATCACCTTCGTCTGGGCTGTCGAGACGCCGGCAATGCCGAAGTCCGCAGTGAAAATACTGCTCAACCTCGTCCTCGTGGCGACCGAGTCGCTTGTACGCGGCGGCACGATGGAGGTCGGGGGCGAGGACAATGACGGTCAGCTGGAGATCGTCGTGAAGATCGAGGGCACCCGGATCGTGCTCGACCCGGAAATCCGCCGAACACTGGTCGAGGGGGAGGGCACACACAATGTCACGCCCCGCGCGGCGGCTGCGTACATGATCAACACTGTCGTCGCGGAAGCCGGCGGGAAGGTCATCGTATCGGAGCCTGCCGAGGGCATCATGATCTTCGGTGCAGTCTTCAACGCGCGCTGATCTCGTAGAGACGGGCGGGACAACTAACTTCGCCTTAACCTGAAGCATGCATGACGGGCTCGAACGCGGGGCCTGCATGGACGATCTGTTACAGGAATTCATTGCCGAGACGCGTGAAACGCTGGAAGCGATTGCCGGCGAGATCGTCGCGTGGGAGTCCGATCCGACCGATCGTGCGCGTCTCGATGCGATCTTCCGCTTCGTTCATACCGTTAAGGGCAGCTGCGGGTTCCTGGATCTGCCCCGGCTTGCTCGGCTCAGTCACGCAGCAGAGGACGTGCTGGCCGCGGTGCGCGATGGCAAGCGGACGCCCGATACCGCGCTGGTCGACGCCGTGCTCGGCATCGTCGACCGTATCGGCGAGATCGTCGAGGCGATCGACGCGGGCGCAACGCTGGACGATTCGACCGAAGACTCGCTGATCGCCGCGCTGGCGCCGAATGCCAAACCCAAGGCCGCGGTCGTCGCGGTGCCGGCGGGGCGCGCGGCCAGCCGCAGCGTCCGGCTCAACGTCGATCTGCTCGACCGGATGATGAGCGGCATGTCCGACATGGTCCTCGCGCGCAACGACCTCGCGCGGCGATTGCGCGATGGCGACGCCGATCCGCAGGTCGAGGCTGCGCTGGAGCGGTTGTCGCTGACGGTCGCCGACATGCGCGACACGGTCACGCGGACGCGCATGCAGAAGGTCGACGCGCTGTTCTCGGCGCTGCCCCGGATGGTGCGCGATACCAGCGCGGAACTGGGGAAGTCGGTCAACCTCGTCATCGACGGTGCGGATGTCGAACTCGATCGCGAGATGATCGAGCTGATGCGCGATCCGTTGCTCCACGTCATCCGCAACGCGATCGACCACGGTATCGAGACACCCGAGGCGCGGCGGGCCGCGGGCAAGCCCGAGGCGGGGCGGCTTGTCGTGTCCGCGCGGCAATCAGGCAACCAGATCCTCATCGAGATCAGCGACGACGGCCGGGGCATCGACGTAGCGCGGATCGTCGCCAAGGCGGCCGAGCAGAAGCTCCACACCGCGATCGAACTGGCGGCGATGAGCGACGCGGCGAAGCTCGACCTGATCTTTGCGCCCGGCCTTTCGAGCCGTGATGTGGTCACCGCGACGTCGGGACGCGGCGTCGGCATGGACGTCGTACGCGCCAATATCGAGCAGATCGGCGGGCGCATCGTCCTCGTCAACGATCCGGGGAGGGGGCTGCGAATTATCGCTCGCGTGCCGCTGACGCTGTCGATCCTGACGACGCTGATCGTCGAAGTCGGGACTCAGCGTTTCGCGCTCGCGCGCCAATCGGTCGAGGAGATCGTGCTGGTGCGCGGCGATCAGGTGCGGATCGAGACGATCGGCGATGCGGCGGCAGTGCTGGTGCGGGGGCGTCGCATGCCGTTGGTGGCGCTTGCCGGTCTGTTCGGGCTCGGGTCGGAACCGCCGCCGACGCTGGTGATCGTATCGACTCGCGAGGGCGATTACGCGCTGGGCGTCGACACCGTGATCGATACCGAGGAACTGGTCGTGAAGCCGGCGTCGCCCGCGATTATGGCGACGGGCGTGTATGCCGGCATGACCTTGCCCGACAACGGCTTACCGATGCTGCTGCTCGATGCGGCGGGGATCGCGACCGTTGCCGGCCTGCGGTTCGCCCCGGTGGCGGTGAACGACTCGGTCGAGGAGGTCGCTGTTCCAGGCATCCCGGCGCTGCTGTTCGACGATCTCGATGGGCAGCGTCGCGCGATCGCGCTGGCGGTGATCGACCGCGTCGAGCCTGTACCGGTCGACGCGATCCGCCGGACCGCTGGGGCGATGCGGCTGACGATCGGCAACACGATCATCCCGGTCCATGCGGTCGGCGGGTTCGGCGATCGGGCTGAGATTGCAGTGCTGCGACTCACCGACGGCGAGAGCGAGATGGCCTATGCGATCGCCGAAGCGATCGAAATCGTGGCGTTGCCCGCGGAGATGGCGCCTGCGCGGCGTGGCGGAACGGATGCAGGCGCTCTCATCGCGGGTGTCGTGCTGATCGCCGGCGAGCAGGTCGAAGTGGTCGATCCGCATGCGTTGTTCGCCGGTGAGCCAGTCAAGATCGCGACGCCGCCGGTATGCCTGTTGCAGGTCGACGGGTCGGGCTGGATGGAAACCTTCTTGAAGCCTGCGCTGGAGGCATCGGGCTATCGCTGCGTCACCGCGCTGGCGGCGGGCGAGACGGCGGCGGTCGCGCTGGCGATGGAGGATGCGCCGGTCTCCGCCGCGCACGCGCCGGTGGTGACGCTGCGGCGATCGCGGGTCGCGGACGGCGATGATGACCCGAGCGTCTACCGCTATGACCGCCCCGCGCTCATTGCGGCGATCGCCGCGCGGAGGGGATTGTGAGCGACCTGTTCCTGATCGCGCATATCGCCGGTCGCGGGGTCGCGATCGACGCGGCGCAAGTCGATTCGGTGGTCGATATCGGCGAGATCGTCGCGGTGCCTCGCGCCGAGGCGTTCGTGCGCGGACTGGCTGCGTTGCGCAGCCGCGTCGTGACCGTGATCGACACGGGGATTGCGCTTGGACTTGCACCTACCCCCGATACGATGCGCCGTGCGGTCATCACGATCGTCGATGGGCATCACTATGCCATCCTGGTCGATTCGGTCGAGGACGTCGCGCCGTTCGTCCGGCTGCCGCTGTCGTCGGGCTTGGCGCTACGTGGCGGCTGGGCGTCGGTTGGTACGGGACTTGTCGAGCGCGATGGTGAGCCCTTGCTGATCATCGATCTCGCTGTCGTCCTGCCGACGTCGCCGCTTGCGGCGTGACGTTTTACGCCGACGTTCCAACGCTTAACTCCCTCCTTACTGTTTGCGATCTAGGACGGTCGCACGATTTCCCGGAAGGCTTTCCATGAAGACCTGTCTTGTCGTCGACGATTCGAAAGTAATCCGAAAAGTCGCGCGCCACATTCTCGAGACGCTCGACTTCACCGTCACCGAAGCGTGCGATGGTCGCGAGGCGTTGGCCTCCTGCATGGCGTCGATCCCGGACGTGATCCTGCTCGACTGGAACATGCCCGTGATGAGTGGCATGGATTTCCTCCGCGCGCTGCGTGAGGCGGACGTGCCGCGCCGCCCCAAGGTCGTGTTCTGCACCACCGAGAACGGCATGGCGTATATTCGTGCGGCGATCGAGGCGGGCGCTGACGAATATGTGATGAAGCCGTTCGACCGCGACACGCTGGAATCGAAGCTCCAGATCGTCGGCATGGCCTGATCCAGGCTTGGCCGTGACGACCCGGACCCACTCTGCCGAGCGGCATGCGGACCGCGACGGGCTCGACTCCGCCCGGGTCCTGATCGTCGATGATTCGGTAGTCGTCCGCGCGGTGATCGCGCGGCTGATCGATGCGAGCGACCGGTTCTCAGTCGTCGGCGCGGTCGGCAACGTCGCTGCCGCCTTAGCATTCCTGGATCGCGCGACGGTCGACTTCATCCTGCTCGATATCGAGATGCCGGGGATCGACGGGCTCAGCGCGTTGCCCGACCTGATCGCGGCAGGGCAGGGCGCGAAGGTCCTGATCGTGTCGTCGAGCGCCGACGAAGGCGGGGCTACGGCGGTCCGGGCGATGGCGCTCGGCGCGGCTGAGACGCTGACCAAGCCATCGACGAGTGCCCTGTCGACACGGTTCGGTTCGGCGCTAGTCAACAAGCTCGAGATGCTGTGCGAGTATCCGGCGCAGATGCCGCCTGCGCTGGTCGTGCGCTCACCCGTCCTGCCGACCCCGCCCGCGGACACGCCGCCGATCCGCCCGGTCTCGACTAGCGACGACTATGACATCGTTGCGATCGGTGCGTCGACCGGCGGCATTCATGCGCTGAGCCAGATGTTCGGTCAGATGCCCGCGGGGTTCCGCCTGCCGATCGTCATCACCCAGCATCTGCCCGCGTCGTTCATGCCGTATTTCGCCGCTCAGATCGCAGTGCTTGCCGGCCGCCCATGCGAGGTCGCGGTCGACCGGATGCGGATCCGACCGGGCCGGATCATCATCGCACCCGGCGATGCGCATCTCAAGGCCGTGAGACTGTCCGAAGAGGGCGCTGCCTTCCGCCTGACGCACGAGGTCGTGTCGAGCGGGTGCATGCCGTCGGTCGACCCGATGCTGGCCTCGCTTGCCGACGTCTATGGTCCTCGCCTGCTTGCGGTCGTGCTCAGCGGCATGGGGCGCGACGGAGCGGAGGGCGCGCGGCGCGTCCACGACAGCGGCGGGTGCGTCGTCGTGCAGGATCAGCAAAGCTCGGTGGTGTGGGGCATGCCGGGTGCGATCGCCGCCTCGGGCATCGCCGACGCCGTGCTGGCCCCCGACGCGATCGGTCGCCTCGCGGCGACGCGACGCCGACCATGACCTCGCGTGCCGCTCCCGCACCCGTCGCGTCGCAGGCCACGATCAACGTCCTGACTGCGTTGCTCGAGGCGCGTACCGGTCAACAGATCGCCGCCTATCGCTCGTGGCGGCTCGACACCGCGCTGAAACCCCTGCTGCGCGCGCGCAAGCTTGATACGCTCGACCAGTTGGTGACCCAGTTGCTGCAGGGAAGCGACCGTTCGATCGGCGACTCCATCGTTGATGCACTCGTCAACCAGGAGACGTCGTTCTTCCGCGATGCGCAGGTGTTCGAGATGCTCGCCGAGGCGGTCGCCGACGCCGAGCGTGACGGTCGTCGCCCGCGAATCTGGTGCGCAGGCTGTTCGACCGGGCAGGAGCCGCTCTCGCTCGCGATGCAGTTCGCCGAACGGCGTGAGACGAGCGGCGTCCCCATGCCCGAGATCGTCGCCACCGACGTATCCGATGCCGCCGTTGCGCGCGCGCGATCCGGTCGCTTCTCGCAATTCGAGATCCAGCGCGGCCTGCCGGTGCGTCGCATGGTTCGCTGGTTCGACACGACCGGCAGCGACTGGGTGGCGAAGCCCGATCTGCTCGGGATGGTCGCGTTCCGCCGGATGAACCTGGTATCAGACCCAGCGCCGCCAGGACATTTCGATGTCGTCCTGTGCCGCAACGTGCTGCTGTACCTGTCGACCGACACCAAGGCCGAGGTGTTCCCGAAGATCGCCAAGGCGATGAAGCCCGGCGGCGTGCTGGTCATGGGGGCGGGCGAAACCGTGATCGGCCAGACAAGCGCGTTCGCGCCGAGCAAGCGGTTCCGCGGCTTCTACGAAATGCCCGCACAGGGGTAATCGGTCCACCTCGCGACGGGCCGGCCGCCGTGACTTGCCGGCGTGCGCGCCATATGGACCAGGCATCGTTCACCGGGTGTCTCGCATGCGCAAATTCTTCGTTCCTATTCTCGCAGGGGGAAACCTGAGGGATCGACTCCGGGCGTGCCTGGGTGCGCTGCTCGGCATCGGCCTGACCAGCGCGATCAGCGCGGGTGTGGTTCACCCGCACGGCGCGTTCCTGCTGATCGCCGCGCCGATGGGCGCCGCGGCCGTCCTCGTGTTCGTGGTACCGGCGAGCCCGCTGGCACAGCCCTGGTCGGTCATCGGCGGCAATATCATCGCCGCGCTGGTCGGGGTCACCGTCAGAATGCTCGTACCGGCGCCCGAACTCGCGGCGCCGATCGCGGTCGGCGCGGCGATCCTGATGATGTCGCTGACCCGGTCGCTGCATCCGCCCGCTGGTGCGGTCGCGTTGACCGCAGTCGTCGGGGGCCCGGCCGTTGTCGACGCGGGCTTCGCGTTCGTCCTCGTCCCGATCGCGCTGAACGCCATCATACTGACGGCGTGCGGAATCCTGTTCCACCGGTTTTCAGGGCATAGTTATCCGCACAAGGTGCCCGTTGCGGTACCAGCGCCGATCGAAGCCGCGCTCCGGGCCGAGGATCTCGACAAGGCGCTCGTCGATCTCGGCGAAACGCTCGACGTCAGCCGCGGGGATCTCGACCTGTTGTTTGGCCGTGTCGAATACCACGCAACCCAACGGCGTACGCGAATGGCTGGCGGCGGCCCCGTGGGACGCGCGGCTTAGCTGACCCCCAGGTCCGCCGGGCCGAACGCGTCAGGCAGCAATTCCGATACGACATAGGTGCGGATCGCATCGCCTTCCGCCGCGCCGCAATGCACTGGCAGGTCGCGGCCGCCCATCTGCGCCGCTTCGTTAATGACCTGGCGACAGCGCCCACAGGGACTGACGGGGGACGCGCCGGTCGCGCGGCCGTCCGCATCCATCACGCCGCCGATCACGCCGATCGCGACGATATCGCGGAGGCGGCCCGCGGCGCTCGCAGTAGCGATCGCGACGGTCTCGGCACAGAGCGACAGGCCGTAGCTCGCGTTCTCGAAGTTCGCGCCGGTGATCACCGTACCGTCGTCGAGCAGTACCGCAGCACCAACCGCGAACCGCGAATAGGGCGCGTGGGCGTTGCGCGAGGCGTCGCGTGCCGCGGCGACGAGTTGCGTTGCTTGTTCGCTCATGATGCCACCACGTCCCAGTTCACCGGTCCCTCGATCCCGTCGATGCGGCGGAAATCGCTGGCGCGCCACATCCGCCACGGTCGCGCGGTGTAGTCGGGCTTGAGGATATTCTCTACCGCCCATAGCGGCCGCGGGACGGCGTCGGACAGCGTGTATTTCGAATCCACCGCCTTGCTGATCCGCAGCATCACCGGCTGCCGGGTGTGCGTCTCGACCATCGTCACGAACTGCGCGATGTCGGCGATCAGCGTGGCGCGATCCGGCCTGGCGGTACAGTCGTCATGAAACGCGATATCGACCGCGGTCGGCAATGCGTCCGACGTCCGCGGCACGAAGGTGTTGAACGCATTCGCCTGCTCGTCCGCGCGCTGGCAAAGGGAATAGACATGCACCGCGCCGCGCCGGAGCCCCGCGTCGGGCAACGCGGCCCAATTCGTCTCGAACGTCGGCTCCCGCCGATCGGTGCCCGACGTCGCGACGATATAGGCGAAGTCTGCGCCGCTCGCGCGCACCGTGCCCCATTCGACCGGGCCGGGGTTTTCGGCGAGGTCGATGCCCTGCAACGGGTAGTGTTTGACGTCGGGGTGCCAGCCGGTCGCGGCGGTCCAGCCGCAGATACCGACGAAGCCGGTCGCGGCGAGCGCGGCCGCGAATTTCAAAAGTGCGTGAGCCATGGGTCTTCTAGTTGCGGATGTGGAGGACGCAGATCAGCGTGAACAGCCGTCGCGCGGTGTCGAAATCGACCTCGATCTTGCCGTCGAGACGCTCCTTGAGCAGCTCAGCGGCTTCGTTGTGGACGCCGCGGCGCGCCATGTCGACCGTCTCGATCTGCGCCGGGGAGGATTGCCGGATCGCCTGATAGTAACTGTCGCAGATCGCGAAATAGTCGCGGATCGGCCGGCGGAACCGACCCAACGCAAGCACCAAAGTCTCGAGATGCGTGTCGTCTTCACGGTGGATATGGATGCCGAGGCGTCCTTCCTCCGACTGGAGCTTGATCTTGTACGGCCCGGCATAGCCATCGGCATAGGCTCGCTGCGGGGCGAAGTGATTGCCCTCGATCAGGTCGAAGATCGCGATCCGGCGCTCCTGCTCGACGTCGGGCGAGCGCCAGCCGAGACTGGTCTCGTCGAGTTGCACGTCGATGATCCGCGGGTCGGCCATCCAGGTTCGATAGCGGGGGACATTCGCCCTGTCACTTATCCCCAGCATTCCGGCGCGATAGCTTGGACGAGGACCCGTCCATCGCGTAGGTGCAGGGGATGGCAACTCTCGCATTCCCCGTTCCCGCGGTCCCCGAACCGCAGCAGCTTCCCCGCAACGTCGAAGCCGAGGCCGCGATGCTCGGTGCGATGATGATCGACAACCGGCTCGCGGACGACCTCGTCGACAAGCTCGAGCCGGGACACTTCTTCGAACCCGTTCACGGGCGCATTTTCGCGGCGATTAAGACGCTGCGCGGTAACGACATGCTCGTGACGCCGGTGACGCTGCGGCCGATGTTCGATGCGGACGAGGGTATGCGCGAGCTGGGCGGGCCGGCGTATCTGGCTGGGCTGACGGGTAGCGGTGCAGGCCTGATCGGCGCGCGCGAGTTCGCGCAGCAGATCTACGACCTCGCCATGCTCCGCGCGCTCGTATCGGTCGGCCGCACGCTGGTCGATCGCGCGATGGACACTTCCGAGGAGGTCAATCCGCGCGCGCAGATCGAACTGGCCGAGGAAGAGCTGTTCAAGGTCGCAGCGGATGGCGGCTCCGAGAATACGGTGAAGTCGTTCGCGCAGGCGACGACCGCCGCGGTCAAGATGGCCGAGCGCGCGCTGAATTCGGGCGGTAACCTGTCCGGCGTCACCACCGGGATCGATTCGATCAACGCCAAGATCGGCGGCATGCACCACAGCGATCTCATGATCCTCGCCGGCCGTCCGGGCATGGGCAAGACCTCGCTCGCCACCAACATCGCGTTCAATGCCGCGCGGCGCTGGATGCGCGATATGGCTGACGGGATCGCCCCGAAGGACTCGGTTGGCGCCAAGGTCGCGTTCTTCTCGCTGGAAATGTCCGCGGATCAGCTCGCGACGCGTATTCTCGCCGAGCAGTCGCAGATCTCGTCGGAATCACTCCGCATGGGCAAGATCAGCCGGACCGAGTTCGCGCAGTTGGCTGCGGCCGCAGCCGAGCTTGAGAATTTGCCGCTGTTCATCGACGACACCGGTGGTCTGTCGATCGGCGCACTGCATACGCGTGTCCGCCGGTTGCAGCGTCGGCATAACAACGAGATCGGGCTGGTGGTGGTCGATTACCTCCAGCTTCTGTCGGGGTCGGGCAAGAGTAAGGACGGCAACCGCGTCCAGGAAATCTCCGAGATCTCGCGCGGGCTGAAGACGCTGGCGAAGGACCTCAACGTCCCCGTTCTGGCGCTGTCGCAGCTGTCGCGTGCGGTCGAATCGCGCGAGGACAAGACGCCGATGCTGTCGGATCTTCGCGAGTCCGGCTCGATCGAGCAGGACGCCGACATGGTCTGGTTCGTGTACCGCGAGGATTACTATGTCGCGTCGAAGGAGCCCAAGCGGCCGGCGGAAGGGGACAGCTCGAAGATCTTCGAGGATCACGCGTCGTGGGCGGCGGAAATGGAGCGGGTCTACGGCCTGGCGGAACTGATCATCGCCAAGCAGCGTCATGGTGCGACCGGCAAGGTCCGGATGAAGTTCGATCCGACGATCACCAAGTTCTCGGATCTGGCGGAGTATTGATTTTACTAGGTCCCTCTCCCCTTCGGGGAGAGGGAAGGGGCCCGCGGCCCCTTGGCCGTGGGAAGGGAGAGGGGAGAGGGGAGTTAGGCTCGGGACGGCTCATCCCAACTACCCCTCACCCTTCCGTCGCCTAAGGCTCCTCCCTCCCTCTCCCCGTAGGGGCGAGGGAAAGCGGTCAAATCATCGGGTCGTAGTCGGTGGGGGCGTGGATGCCGCATTCGACCTTGTCGAAACTGCGCCAGCGGCCTGCGCGCGGGTCTTCGCCGGGGGCGACCTTGGTCGTGCACGGCGCACACCCAATTGACAGATACCCCTGAGCCTCGAGCGGATGCCGCGGCAACTCATGCTCCGCGAAATACGCGTCGAGCTTCGCCTTGTCCCAATCCGCGAGCGGGTTGATCTTCAACCGGCCCTCGTCCTCTTCGAAGCGGGGGAGCGCGGTACGGGTGCCGGACTGGAACCCCTTCCGCCCCGAAATCCACGCATCGAACGGCGCCAACGCCCGCCGCAACGGCTCCACCTTGCGCAGATCGCAACAGCCGTCGGGATCGTACGACCAGCGCAACCCCGTTTTGTCCTTGATCGCCAGCAACCGCGGATCCGGCCGGAACACGCGCAGGTCGGTGAACCCCAGCTTCTCCGCTAGTTCGTCACGATACGCCAAGGTCTCGCCAAACATCTTCTGCGTGTTCGTGAACACCACCGGCACATCGACATCGACCTGCGCGACCATGTGCAGCAGCACCGCGGACTCCGCTCCGAACGACGACACCGCCGCGATCCGTCCGCGCAACTCGCCGACGAGCAGTTCGAACAGCATCTCCTGTGCGGAGACGCCTTCGAACCGCTCCTGCATCGCCATCGCATCGGCGCGCGTGAACGCCGGCGTGACATCGATCATGTCGAGTTGGCGCGCGGGCTCACCCATGGCGCAGCTTCCACACTGGCACCGCACCGTCCGCCGCCTTCTGGTACGGCGTGTCGTAACGCTCCAGACTCGCGCGCAACACGTCGATATCTATCGGCGCCTGCGGTGCAAAGCTGTCGAACCCGCAGCGCCGCATCAGCGGAATCTGATCGACCAGGACATCGCCCTGCGCGCGCAGTTCACCGGTATAGCCCGCCTCGCGCAGGATCCGCGCGGACGAATAGCCACGCCCGTCGCGGTAGCCGGGGAAGCTGACCTCGATCAGCGCAAGCTGGTCGATCTGCGGCAACAGCGCGCGCGCATCGTCGCCCGCTTCCAGGCGCACGGCAGCCGCGTTGCTCTGGCCGATAAACGAGTCGAGCGTCACCGCGGGCTCGTCATGCGGCTCGTCATCGCGGAAGCGGAGCAGCGTCTGGTCCGGATACTCAACCATAGATCGCCTCCTTGAACGTCTCGAAGCCGACGCGGCGGTAGGTGTCGAGGAAACGCTCGCCGGGATCGCGGACCTGCAGGTACCGGTCGGTGACGCGCTCGATCGCGTCGACCACGCCATCCTCGGAGAAGCCCGGGCCGGTGATCTTCGCGAGGCTCACGTCCTCCGCGCCCGAGCCACCGAGCGAGAGCTGGTAATTCTCGGTGCCCTTCTTGTCGACGCCGAGGATGCCGATGTGGCCGGCATGGTGGTGCCCGCAGGCGTTGATGCAGCCGCTGATCTTCAGCTTCAGTTCGCCAAGGTCACGCTGGCGATCGAGACTGCCGAAGCGAGTCGCGATCTTCTGCGCTAGCGGAATCGATCGGGCGTTGGCGAGGCTGCAGTAATCCAGACCGGGGCAGGCGATGATGTCGCTGATCAGGTCGAGATTGGCTTCGGCGAGTCCCGCCGCGTTCAAAGCGGTCCAAAGGTTATGAAGGTTACGCCTATGAACGTGTGGCAGGACGATGTTCTGGGCGTGCGTGACGCGCAGTTCGTCGAAGCTGTAGCGCTCGGCGAGGTCGGCCATGAGGTCGATCTGGTCGGCCGAGGCGTCGCCGGGAATGCCACCGACCGGCTTCAAGCTGATCGTTACGATAGCGTAACCATCCTGCTTGTGGGTGCAAACGTTCTGGTCGAGCCAGACGGCGAAGTCGGGGTCGGTCCGGTCGATGTCCGTGCCAACGTCCGTGTCGAACGCTGGCGCGCCGAAGTGGCTCGTGATGCGCTCCAGTTCCGCGCGCGGTGGATCGAGTCCAAGCCCCTTAACCGCGGTGAACTCCTCCTCGACCTGGCGGCGATATTCGTCAGGGCCGATCTCGTGGAGCAGGATCTTGATCCGCGCCTTGTAGATGTTGTCGCGCCGGCCATAGCGATTGTAGACGCGTAGGCACGCCTCAAGATAGCTCATCAGGTCGTCGGCGGGCACGAAGTCGCGAATCTCGTGACTGATCATCGGCGTGCGGCCCATGCCGCCGCCGACGAAGATCTTCGCGCCGAGTTCACCGTCGCGGACGTGCAGCCCGATGCCGATATCGTGCAGCCGCATCGCCGCGCGATCCTCATCCGCCGCAATCACGCAGATCTTGAATTTGCGCGGGAGGTAGGTGAATTCCGGGTGGAACGTGCTCCATTGGCGGATCAGCTCGGCCCAGGGGCGCGGATCGGCGACCTCGTCGGCGGCGGCGCCGGCGAACTGGTCGGAGCTGATGTTGCGGATGCAGTTGCCGCTGGTCTGGATGGCGTGCATCTCGACCGTCGCGAGCTCATGGAGGATGTCCGGGGTCTGGTCGAGCTGGATCCAGTTGAACTGGATGTTCTGCCGCGTGGTGAAGTGCCCGTAGCCGCGGTCGTACTTGCGCGCGATGTGCCCAAGCATCCGCATCTGGCGGCCGTCGAGCGTCCCGTACGGCACTGCGACACGCAGCATGTACGCGTGCAGCTGGAGGTACAGCCCGTTCATCAGCCGCAGCGGCTTGAACTGGTCCTCGGTCAACTCGCCCGAGAGGCGGCGGCGGACCTGATCGCGGAATTCGTCGACGCGCTGGTCGACGATCGCCTGGTCGTATTCGTCGTATTTATACATATCAGATTACCCAGCTGCCGGCGTTGGGGTCGGCGGGTTTGAGGGTCAGGTCGGGCCGCATCGTCGGGCCCAAAGCGCGGATACGGTCCTTGATGTGGGCGGGGCGGGGGCCTTCGTCGGTCAGTGTCGCCTCGATCAGATAGGGCACATTGACGCGGCGCGCGCCTTCCTCCGCCTGGAGGATGGCTTCACCGGCGACGCCGACGTCCGCCGCGTCCTCGATGTGGCGCGACCAGCCATTTCCGGTCCACCAGACGACGTCGCCGGTGGGAAGGTCGTTTCCGGTCAACAGCTTCATGCGGCGGCGTCCTCTGCTACGCGGGCCCAGCGGGCGAGTTTGTCTTCGGCGTCCGACAGTTCGACGACTTCGCCGACGACGATGATCGCCGGGCTTTTCACCGCCTCGCGCGTGACCATCGCGCCGAGATCGGCAAGCAGCGTTCGGATCGCACGGCTACCCTTGAGCGTGCCGCGTTCGAGCACGGCGACGGGCATGTCGGGCGCGACGCCGTCGGCCATGAGCTTGTCGGCGATCTCGGTCGCGGTGGCGATGCCCATGTAGATCACGAGCGTGCGGCCCTGGCCGGCGAGCCCGGACCAGTCCTGTTCGGTCAAACCCTTGCACTGGCCCGCGACGAAGCTGACCGCGCTCGAATGATCGCGGTGCGTCAACGGCAGCATCGCCTCGGCAGCGCAACCGAGTGCGGCCGATACGCCGGGGATCACCTCGACGGGCAGACCCGCAGCGCGAACCGCTTCGACCTCCTCGCCGCCACGACCGAACACGAACGGGTCACCGCCCTTGAGCCGGATGACGATCGCGCCGGTCTTTACGTGCGCGATGATGAGGGCGTTGATCGCTTCCTGCGGCAAAGTGTGGCGCGCGCGCTGCTTGGCGACCGAGATGCGCTGCGCCGACGGCGGCGCGATGTCGAGCACGCGCGGGTCGATCAGCCCGTCGTGCACGACGACGTCGGCGGTCTTCAGCGCCTCGACCGCGCGAACGGTGAGGAGTCCGGGATCGCCCGGGCCCGCGCCTACAAGGATGACGCGCCCGCGGGCGGTGGGGTCTAGGAGGCTTGCCATGCGATCGGAGATGGGCGGATGGGCGCTGCGCTGCAACCGAATGATGCTTTGGCGGGAGGTAGGATTGCTTTTGCGCTAAGTAGATCAAGGTGGCTGTCGCCGAACCGGACGATCCTCCCCCGCCAGGGGGAGGTGGCGCGTAGCGACGGAGGGGGAGGACACGGAACCAAAGTCGTCTCTTACCGCCCCCTCCGTCTGGCAAGGGCCAGCCACCTCCCCCTGGCGGGGGAGGATCGAAGGTCTCAGCCGTCGGCTAGGCCGATCCCGATTGACGCGCGCGCGCTCTCGGATTCGCTGCTGACGACCGGGTAGGCGCAGTAATCCGCCGCGTAATAGGCGCTCGGGCGGTGGTTGCCCGACCAGCCGATGCCGCCGAACGGCGCGCCCGACGAGGCGCCATTGGTGGGCTTGTTCCAGTTGACGATGCCGGCGCGGATGTTCGCCCAGAACCGGTCGTAGAGCGCGGGCGTCTGACTGATCAGCGAAGCGGACAGGCCGTAGCGGGTGTTGTTCGCCTCGGCGATCGCGGCGTCGAAATCTTCAACGCGGACGACCTGCAGGATCGGGCCGAACAGCTCGATATCGGGGCGGTCGGCGATGTCGGTGACGTCGATCATCGCGGGTTTGAGGAACGGCAGGTCCGCGACCGGACGTTCGAGATGGCGGATCGGGCTACCGCCGCGCGTGAGCAGTTCGAGGAAGCTCTCGGTCAGTTGCTCGGCCGCTTCGTTGTCGATCACCGGGCCCATGAACGGGGCGGGGTTGGCGTGCGGCTCGCCGACGATGATCCGGCCGACCATCTTGTCAAGCGTGGCGATCAGCGGGTCGTACAGTTTCGTGTCGACGATCAGCCGGCGCGCGGCGGTGCAGCGCTGGCCGGCGGTGGTGAAGGCGGACTGGATGATGAGCACCGCGGCGGTGTGCAGGTCGGGCGCGTCCCAGACGACGATCGGATTGTTGCCGCCCATCTCGAGCGCGAGGATTTTCTCGGGCTTGTCGGCGAACGCGCGATTGAGCGCGAGGCCGGTGCGCGCCGAGCCGGTGAACAGCAACCCGTCGATGTCAGGATGCGCGGCGAGTGCCTTGCCCTCGTTGGGGCCACCGATGACTAAACGAATGCACTCGGCCGGTACGCCTGCGGCGCGGAAACATTCGACGAGGAACGCGCCGACGGCAGGGGTCTTTTCGGATGGCTTGAAGACCACGGCGTTGCCGGCAATCAGCGCGGGGACGATGTGGCCGTTGGGCAGATGTGCGGGGAAGTTGTACGGCCCGAGCACGGCCAGCACGCCGTGCGGCTTGTGGCGGACGGCGATCCGCGATCCCATCGTCGCTTCGAGCCGGCGCTGCGCGGTGCGATCGGCATAGGCACTGACCGAGATGTCGACCTTGGCGATGACCGTCTCGACCTCGCCCCGCGCTTCCCAGATCGGCTTGCCGGTCTCGCGTGCGATCAGGTCGGTGAAGGCATCGTTGCGCTGGCGGACGATGTTCGCGAAACGCCGCATCGTCTCGATCCGGAAGGCGAGTGGTTTCGACGCCCAACTCGACCAGCCGGCGCGCGCGCAGGCCACTTCGGCATCGACGTCGCCGATCGGGTGGCGCCAGAGGACCGCACCGGTGGCTGGCTCGTAGGAAATGATCTCGTCGGACATGGTGCCGCTCTTGCCCCAAATCGGGTTTGATTCCAATTAATCGGCCAGTGCCTGGCTCATGCCGCGGATCACGGCCACTTTTGCATTTAGTGCTGTCCAGTCGTCGTCCTCGGCGATCGGGGCCCAAATCGCTTCGACCTCGTCGATGAGCATGCTGCATAGCTCGCCCGACCAATAGGGGTGCGAGCGGTCTTTCCGGGGTTCGTATGACGCGAGTGCGGCGCGGACTTCGGTCCAGGGTTCGTCGTAGGTGCCGGGCAACTCTCCACCGAACGCATCGAAGAAGAACTGGTCGATGCCGACGCTGGAAGTACGGAGCGCGCGTTCGGTGGCCTGGACGAGGTCGCGGTCGGTATCCGGATCGCGCGGGCGGACGCCGAGGCGCCAGAGGATCGCCTGCGTGACCTCAGGTTGGTAGCGCGGGCCGAACTGGTCGAGCGCGGCCACCAATGGGTCGCTCTCGGCGATCTGGCGCAGCGCGACCGCTAGCTGCATCACGTCCCAGTGGATCGCTTCGGGCTGGCGGCCGAACGCGTAGAGCCCCTGATGGTCGAAATAAGCGGCGGTGAAGGCCGGGTCCCAGGTCGGGGCGAACCGCCACGGGCCGTAGTCGAAGCTCTCGCCGGTGACGTTGATGTTGTCGGAATTGAGCACGCCGTGGACGAAGCCCGCCGCCATGTAGCGCGCCGCGAGACGCGCGGTGCGGCCGACCACGAGGTCGAGTAGGCGGACCGGGTCTTCGCTGTCCTCGTCGTAGAGGTTGCGCAGCGTGTAGCCGACGAGCTTGCGCAAGCCCGCTTCGTCGCGGTGGTAGGCGAGGCGCTGGAAGCTGCCGATGCGGACGTGGCTGTGGTTGAGGCGGACGAGGACCGCCGAGCGCGTCGGGCTGGGTTCGTCGCCGCGTTGGAGTTCCTCGCCGGTCTCGATCAGCGACAGTGTCCGCGAGGTGGGGACGTTGAGCGCTTCGAGCATCTCCGTCGCGAGGATTTCGCGGACACCGCCCTTGAGTGTGAGGCGGCCGTCGCCCGCGCGGCTCCACGGCGTCTGGCCCGATCCCTTGGTGCCGAGATCCATCAACCGGCCACGGTCATCCCGCATCTGCGCGAAGGTGAAGCCGCGACCGTCGCCGAGATCGGGGTTGTAGTTGCGGAACTGATGGCCGTGGTAGCGGAGCGCGAACGGCTGGGGGAGCGTGCCAGGGAGCGGCTCGAACCGGCCGAAATGGCGTGTCCATTCGTCGTCGGTGAGCCGGTCGACTCCGATCTGCGCGGCGGCGCGATCGTTGCGGAAGCGCAGCCTTGTCTCGGGGAAGTCGGCGGGCGCGACGGGATCGAAGAAGCCGTCGCCGAGCTCGAGGAGCTTTGCTTCGGGGCGATAGGCTTGCGGGGAGATGGGCATGCGGCGATATGGTGGCCGCTACCCAAAGGACGCAACCATGGCCGCTTACGAAAACCTCTATTGGTGGTCCAACGACGGGCTGCGACTGCACGCGAGGGACTATCCGGGCGGCGAGGAAGGGCAGCCGCCGATCATTTGCATGGCGGGGCTGACGCGGAATGCGCGCGATTTCGATGCGCTGGCGGCGCGCCTTGCCGGGCGCTGGCGCCTGATAGCGGTGGACTTTCGTGGGCGCGGCGAGAGCGCGTACGCGAAGGACCCGATGTCGTACGTCCCGCTGACGTACGTGCAGGACGTCGAGGCATTGCTGACCGATCAGGGTACCGACCGGTATATCGCGTTCGGCACGTCGCTCGGCGGGATCGTGACGATGCTGATGGCGGGGCCATCGCGCGGCCGGATGATGGCGGCGTTGCTCAACGACGTCGGCCCGGAGATCGACGCGCAGGGGCTGTCGCGAATCCGCGGCTATGTCGGCAAGGCGAGCGTCTTCCCGACCTGGATGCATGCAGCGCGCTGCGTTTCGGAGAACAACGCCGACGTCTATCCCGACTGGCAGATCGAGGATTGGCTGGCGATGGCCAAGCGGCTGTACCGGCTCAACAGTTCGGGGCGGATCGTGCTGGACTATGATCTGAAGATCGCCGAGCCGTTCCGCGTGCCGGGGAACGAGGCGGGGCCGGACATGTGGCAGGCGCTGGGCTCGCTCCGCGACGTGCCGACGCTGATCGTGCGCGGCGGGCGCTCGGACCTGCTCTCGGCGGCGACGGCGGAGCGGATGGCCGCATCGCTCGATCAGGCCGAACTCGTGACGGTGCCGGGTGTCGGCCACGCACCGACTCTGAGCGAGACGATGCTGCAGGAGCCGATCGACCGGTTGCTGGCGCGTGCGCTTGAGGGGGCGGCGATCCGCGCTTAGGGACATCCGGCCAAGGCCGCGCGTTAGGCGTGGGCCTTACTGACAAGCCGGGAAACTTGATGACCGAACACGCCGACCTCCACACGACTGCCCGCCCGCTCAAGGGTCGCCGCGCGATCATTACCGGAGGAACGACTGGGATTGGCCGGGCGATCGCGGTCATGCTCGCCGCGAACGGTGCCAAGGTCTATATCTGTGGGCGCGACGAACGGTATCTGCAGGACGCGCTCGCGCACATCCGCCAGGTCGGCGAGGGCGACGGGATGATCACCGAACTCGCCGATCCCGACAAGGTCCGCGCGTTCTTCGATGCGGGCGAGGCGTATCTCGGCGGGTTCGACATCACCGTCATCAACGCCGCGGTAGCGGCCGGTGGCCTGACGCAGATGACCGAGGACGAGCTTCGCTACGCGATCGCGGTCGATTTCACCGCGTACCTGCTCAGCGCGCATCATGCGGCGCACCGGATGACGCCGATCAGCGACATGGTGATCATCGGCTCGCTGAGCGCGCATATCCTCGGGCCAAGCTCGACCGTGTACGCCGGGATCAAGTCTGGCATCGCGGGGTTTTCGGAGGCGTTGCGGCGCGAACTGGGGCCGAAGGGTATTCGTGTGTCTCTGGTCGAGCCGGGCAAGGTCGGGTCGGACATGCAGTATCCTGACGTGCCCGACGACAAGCAGCGCCAGATGATCGAGGCTGAGCAGATGCTGCGCGGCGAGGACATCGCGGCGGGGGTCGAGTTCCTGCTTACCCAGCCGACGCGATCGGTAATCCAGCAGATCGTCATCGTCCCGCGGGCGCTTGAGGGAGAATGATCTTTCCTCCTAGTTTTCCCGCGAAGGCGGGAGCCCAGGATACCATAGGGCGGCATTCGTGACCCTGGGCCCCCGCTTTCGCGGGGGAACACGGCATACTTACCAAGGAGAATAGCATGTTCGACCAGCTCGTCTTCACCCCCGCCGACATCGACCTGTCGCGCTCGCCGCTGGCGGGGAAGGTCAGCGCCGAAACTTATGTGCTCGGCGCGTTCAATCCCGGGATGACGCGGCTGGCGAACGGCAATCTGCTGCTGATGGTGCGGGTCGCCGAAGCGCTGAAGAAGCCGATCAGGGATGGCAACGTCCATGCGATCCGCTGGGAAGACGGCGCGTATGTGCTCGACGCTTGGCCGCTGACGATGGTGGACACCAAGGATCCGCGCAAATTCCTGATCCCCGGCGGCGGGTGGAAGGTGATGGCGCTGACGTCGCTGTCGTGGCTGTTGCCGGTCGAGCTCGAGCCTGAGGGCCGCTCGGTGGTTGCGGTGCATTACGACAAGGCGATCGCGCCGCGGACGTCGTACCAATGCTACGGCGTCGAGGATGCGCGGATCTCGAAGGTTGGGGATCGGTATCTGATGACCACCTGTTCCGTAAGCCCGGAGCGGCATTCGACGACGTTGTATTCGTCCGCCGACGCGCTCGACTGGCAGCTCGAGGGGATCGTGCTCGATCACCAGAACAAGGACATGCTGATCTTCGAAGGGCTGATCGACGGGCAATACTGGGCGCAGACCCGGCCGCTCGGCGACCTGTATTTTGCCTATCCACCAGGCAGTGAATGGCGCAGCGGGCCGTCGATCAACCTGTCGCGCTCGCCCGATGCGCTGCACTGGAAGCCGCATGACAAGCCCGGCATCCGGCCACATTCGGCCACCGTCTCGACCGCGCGGATGGGTGGCGGCGCGCCGCCGATCCTGACCGATCGGGGTTGGCTGACCTTATGGCACGGCGTCGAGCCGTCCGGCGTGGTCGGCATCTACCGAACCTATTGGTCGATCCTGGACAAGGAGGACCCGTCGATCACCGTCGCGACCGAGCACACCGCATTGCTGGAGCCGAACCCGGCGCTGACCGAGCCGCTGAAGGATAGCATGTACCTCGACAACGTCGTCTTCACGACGGGCATCGCCGACGCGGGTGACTTCTACGTGGTGGCCAGCGGCGAGGCGGATCTGGCATGCCGGATCACGCACATCGTCAAGGCCGTGTTCGCCGGTTGAGCGCTAGCCAGGAGGGAGGACGCAACGCGCGGCCTCCCTCCTGGAAAGTCGGATCAGCAGCGGCCGAACGACTTCGAAACGACGACATGGCCGGCGACCGAGATCGTGACCTTCACGCCGGTAGGGATGCCCCATGTCGTGCA
>Ga0247809_1000370_pt1 | contig 21596 bp, 20 predicted proteins | sample UWRJL104311B1_FD_180951 | JGI IMG/M metagenome (GOLD analysis project Ga0247809, IMG submission 180951) | Plant litter microbial communities from Arlington Agricultural Research Station in Wisconsin, United States - UWRJ-L104-311B-1 | ecosystem: Environmental > Terrestrial > Plant litter >...
AGCACTGAAAATGCGAAACAAAATGTATTAAAAGAAATTGGCAAGAAGACCTTTAATGATATTCGCAACGAAGCTACTCAAAAATGGGAAGCAATTTTATCTTCCATACAAGTAAAAGGTGGTACGGAAAAGCAAAAAGTAATGTTATATTCATGTTTGTACCGTTCTTTTTTATGGCCTGCATTACGTAGCGATGTAAATGGCGAATTTACCGATGCTAAGAATAAAGTGGCTAATACAGGCTTTAATTATTATACTGAACCATCGTTGTGGGATACATACCGTAATAAAGATGTGCTGTTAGGTTTAATCTCTCCTGAAGTTACATTGGATGTAATTAAATCAATGAAAGATGTAGGGGATAAGAAAGGTTTTATACCAACTTTTTTTCATGGCGACCATGGTTCGTCGTCTATTGCAGGTGCTTATTTAAGGGGTATTGATAATTTTGATATCAAGGGAACTTATCAAATTCTGCTAAAAAATGCCAATACACCAGGAGGTGCTCGACCGCATATTGAAGAATATATAAAGAAAGGTTTTATCTCAGAACCTGATATTGCCAATCCAGTTGTTGAAACAAAAGCAAGTGCAGGTGTTTCCAAAACCTTAGAGTATTCTTACGATGATTATTCTGTAGCCCAGATAGCCAAGAAATTAGGAGATACCGCTAATTATAGAATTTTGATGGCCAGATCTAAAAACTATAAAAATATGTTTGATCCTTCTACCAGGTTTATGAGGGGAAAGTTGGCCGATGGAAGTTGGATTACACCTTTTAATCCGCAATTTCCATATTATGAATATATGTATAGAGAAGCAAATGCCTGGCAGGTTTCTTTTTTCGCGCCACACGATATGAAAGGATTAATAGAATTATATGGTGGTCCGAAAGGTTTTGAATCGAAATTAGATTCTTTGTTTACGGTGCCATGGAATCCAAGCTATATCGCCAGAAATGTAGAAACGATGATAGGACAATATTGCCACGGCAACCAACCCGATCATGAAGCTCCGTTTGCATATCATTTTATTGGAAAACCTGAAAAATCTCAGAAAATTATAGATAATATACTAAATAATTTATACGGAATTGGTGATGATGGCTTAGCACTTTGCGGAATGGACGATGCAGGCGAAATGTCGTCGTGGTACGTATTCAGTGCCCTGGGTTTATATCCATTTTCTGCTACCGATGCTGAATATATTGTTACAGCCCCACTATTTGATGAAATAAAATGGAGAGCAAGTAATGGAAAAATGGTTACCATAACAAAACCTGAAAAGGGTAGAGCGATTACTAAAATTATAGTAGATGGAAAAGAAAATAAGGGCTACTTTGTTTCACACGATTTATTTATAAAAGGTGGAAGAATAGATATAATCACTAAATAGGAATGTTATTGAGTAAGCAAAAAGCTTTCTTAAACTAAAGTTATTATCGAAAAAAAATGGGATGACTCTTTCTTCAATTCAAAAAAAAGGCGAATATCTTGATGAAATTCGCCTTTTAAAATCAATTGTTAAACTACTTTGTAATACTTTTACCTTCGTAAGTAGCTGCTAATTTTAATGCATTATAAGCATTAACAACTCCACCACTAATAGATAAGTCTGCAAAAGGAACAGATACTTTAGGAGCATCTGGTTCTTCACCTTTTTTATAATCCACATTGTGATTAACTTTTGTAACTGATTTTACTATAATCTCTTTTACCTGTGCAGCAGATAATTTTGGGTAATAAGAACGAATTAAACCAGCTAAACCAGCTACAACTGGCGATGCCATACTTGTTCCATCCAGATCTTTATATTTAGAACCAGGAATAGTTGAGTGGATTTTAACGCCAGGTGCGAAAACATCAACTTGTGTTTTACCAAAATTAGAGAAACTCGCTTTCAACGTTTCATCGTCTTTAGAACCAGAGGCTCCAACCGTAATCCACGATGCGATTGTTTTTTCATCTAAATCTTTGTGATTTGGAAAATTATTTTCCTTATCAATATCTTTATTTTCGTTACCTGCAGCCTGTACTATTAAAACATCTTTCGAGGCAGCGTATTTCATTGCCTCGTTAACAACGGCTTTGTTCCAGCTATAGGCTTTGCCAAAACTCATATTAATAACTTTAGCTCCATTATCAACAGCGTAACGAATTCCGTTTGCTACGTCTTTATCGCGTTCATCGCCATTTGGTGTACAACGGACAGCCATAATTGCAACATTATCAGCAACGCCCATAATACCCAGTTTATTGGTTCTATCGGCGGCAATAATTCCTGCCACATGTGTTCCATGCATTGCATCAGGACCAGCTACATCGTTATTGCCATAGAACTTTTCTGTATCGTTATTTTGGTCATCACCTACAATGCTTCTCGGGTCGTAGCTCACATTTAAGTTATACTCAATTTGCTCTGTGTAGTATTTTACACCCTCTGTAATTTGCTCATTATAAAAATCGGCAAAACTTCCTTTTTTTAATTCATCAGCAAGTACTTCCTGAATGCGGGCGTCGGCATTGGTAACAGGTTTAAAATTGGCAAAATCCTCTGCAGTTGGGTTGGTTTTACCGATCTTTTTTACAACAGCATCTAAAGCAGCTTTAAATCCATTTAAACCCGATAAATTTGCATTGGCTTCTCCTAATTGAGTTTCCAAATCAGAACGTTCAATTTTAAAAGCTTCGAATGCATTTTTATCTTTTTCTGAAACATTAGCATCTGTTGTATTGGCAAATCTAACCTGATCACGACGAACCAAACGAGTTAATTCTAAAGTTTCGTGATCTATAGAACCTTTTGGCCCGCCAATAAAATTCCAGCCATTAATATCATCAATATAACCGTTTTTATCATCATCAATACCATTACCAGGTATTTCTTTGGTATTTACCCACATAATTCTCTTTAAATCTTCATGTGTCGATTCAACACCACCATCGTTAACTGCGACAATAACTTTCGTTGATTTTTTCCCTTTAAGAAGTTCTTTATATGCTTTTTCTGTACCAATTCCGAAAACAGAATCAGTTTTAAGGTCGAGATTTTGCCAGTTTGCTTTTTGTGCATTGGCTAAAAAAGGTAATGTAATTACAAATGATGCGACTAATGACGCTCTAAAAATTCTACTCTTATTCATTTATTATTTTTTGTATTAAACGGCAAAATATAGTTTTAATTTTTGTGAAATCAGAAAAACATCAAAAAAATGATGTTTACTGCACAATTAAAAGAGTAAACGCATTTTGCTTCTATTTTTTTAATTACAAAAAATGTAACAAAACCATATAATTCGTGCTAATTTTTAACAAAATTTAATTTTTTATGATACGATTTTATAGTCATAACTGCTTTAAAAATTTTACATTTACCGCCATAAAACATTATATAATAAGATGAAGCATAATTTTGGCGCAGGCCCTTGTATTTTACCTCAAGAAGTGTTTAAACAAGCTGCACAGGCAGTTTTAGATTTTAACGATGGATTATCGATTTTAGAAATTTCGCACAGAACAACCGAATTTGAGGCAGTTGTTGCTGAAGCTGATAAGTTGGTAAAAGAGTTATTAAATGTGCCATCGGGTTATTCCGTTTTATTTTTACAAGGCGGTGCAAGTTTGCAATTTGCAATGGTTCCAATGAATTTATTGGGCGATGGACAAACGGCAAGTTATTTAGATTCAGGTGTTTGGGCAACTAAAGCATTAAAAGAAGCTAAATTTGTTGGCAATGTGAATGTTGTTGCATCTTCTAAAGAAGCAAATTATACGTTTATCCCTAAAGATTTTGAAATTCCAGCAGATAGTGCTTATTTTCACTATACATCTAACAACACAATTTACGGAACAGAGCTTTTCGAAGCACCTGAAACGACTGTTCCGATTGTTTGCGATATGTCATCGGATATTATGAGCCGTGTAATTGATGTTTCAAAATTCGATTTAATTTACGCTGGTGCCCAGAAAAATGTTGGTCCGGCTGGTTTAACCATCGTAATTGTTAAGGATGAAATTTTAGGTAAAATTGATCGTAAAATTCCATCGATGTTGAACTATCAATCGCATATTGATAACGGTTCAATGTACAATACACCACCTGTTTTCTCTATTTATGTCGCCTTGTTAAATCTTCGTTGGTTAAAATCAAAAGGTGGCGTTGCTGAAATTGAAAAAGAAAATAAACAAAAAGCAGAAGCGCTTTACAGAGAAATTGATCGTAATCCATTATTTAAAGGTACTTGCGCTGTAGAAGACCGTTCTAAAATGAATATTTGTTTTGTGATGGAAAACGCGGAATTGGAAAAACCATTTTTAAAATTTGCAGAAGACCAAGGCATCGTTGGTATTAAAGGACATAGAAGCGTGGGCGGTTTCCGTGCCTCAATGTATAATGCTTTGCCAATTACAAGTGTACACGCTTTGATTGATGCGATGCAATCGTTCGAAGAAAACCAAGCAAAAGCGAACTAATTTAAAACTATAATCTCGTAGATTAATGAATGGTTTAATCTGCGCTATCATCAATAACAATGATTAAAATATTAGCAAACGATGGAATAGACCCTATCGGAAAAGAATTATTAGAAAAGGCAGGTTTCCAGGTTGATACAGAAACTATTCCTCAAGATCAATTAGCAGAAGCTTTAAAAAACTATGATGCAATTACCGTTCGTAGTGCAACTAAAGTTAGAAAAGAACTGATTGACGCTGTTCCAAACATCAAATTAATTGGTAGAGGTGGAGTTGGTATGGATAATATCGACGTTGAGTATGCTAGAAGTGTTGGTGTTGCTGTCGTAAACACACCAGCCGCATCTTCATTATCTGTGGCTGAATTAGTTTTTTCGCACCTATTTACAGGAATCAGATTTTTACAAGATGCTAATCGTAAAATGCCTGTTGAGGGAGCAACCCAATTTAACAACCTAAAAAAAGCTTACGCAAAAGGAACTGAATTAAGTGGTAAAACCATCGGTATTATAGGTTTCGGACGCATCGGTCGTGCAACTGCAAAAGTTGCTTTAGGTTTAGGTATGAATGTTTTGGCTTATGATTTATATCCATCAGAATCTGAAATCACTTTAGAATTTCAAGGTGGTAAATCGGTAAGTATTCCAATTAAAACAGTTTCTTTAGATGAAGTAATTACTGGAAGTGATTTCTTTAGTTTACATACACCATTTGCTGATAAACCGATTTTAGGCACTGAAGAGTTTGCTAAAATGAAAGATGGCGTTGGTATTGTTAACTGTTCTCGCGGTGGAACAATTGATGAGCCTGCCTTAATTGAAGCCTTAAATTCTGGTAAAGTTTCTTTCGCTGGTTTAGATGTTTTTGATAACGAACCTACACCTTTGGCTGAGATTTTAACTCATCCAAAAATTTCTTTAACACCGCATATTGGTGCATCAACTAACGAAGCGCAAGAACGTATTGGTACGGAATTAGCAACTTTGATTATTGAGCATTTTAAGAAATAATCTACTTATCATTTTGAGCTTGTCGAAGACAATGATATTTCGACAGGCTCAATATGGCTTTATTAGTTTAATCTAATGCATTCATTGTAACCCAATAACGATAACCTAAAATCGCCTTCTGAAAAGCAGATAGCTTATTTGGATCTTTCTTATATAAACTTGGCAGAATAATTTTATTAATCTTCGCCAAAACTTTAAACAGTCCTTTTTTCATAACTTTTAATTTTCTTATTGAAGAAATAAAATCCGCCAGCCATAATTAAAAGTAAGAAAACAATGATATAGGTTGAAAAGCCTCCACTATCTTTTTTAGCGTTTTCACTTTTTAACACTTCATTTTGGTCTTGAAGTTTTTTAATAGAACGCATATAGTTCTGTACTCTTTCTTCAGAATTATCGGCCACGGCTACTTTTTGCTGGTTTTGCAAGTCTTTATAATCCATTAATACTTTTAATTCTTTAAAAATATTATTATCAGTTAAAACCACCTGCCGAAGAATTTCATTTGAGTTTTTAATATCTTTTTTGGTTTGCCAACCGAATATTCCAGTCCGTTGACTTAAACTTTCATCGTACTGACCAAATTTAGTGCTTCGTTCAGCCAGTAACGTATTTACTTTTACCCTTTGAGCAGCGTATGCTGCTGTGTCTTGCTGGGCAAAAGCCTGAAAATTCACGAATAGGATGGAAAGCAGATAAAAATATTTCTTCATTTTGTATAAACGTGAAAAGCGTGGAAGTTGTTTGAGTCGATGTTCATCAGCTCAGTTGTAATTGGTTTACAAAGTTTCGTCATTGCATGGCACGAAGCAATGACGGCCGTACTTCTGTGTCTCCTTTTATAAAACTTTCAGCTTTAGCCTTTAAGCTTTCAGCTCAACTAAGGATGAAACTCAACCCGAACGATATCGCCAAGATGTAAACCTAATAAGCCACTTGCTTTACCCTTATTAATTGCAATTTCTAAATGGTTACTAATTCCGAATAAGCATAGTTTTTCACCCTCTTGCACTTCGTTATAATGCCAGCTTAGTTGGGTAATGGTTTCGCTTTTTCTAAAGTATAAAGTAAAATCTCTATTCTTTTGAATTTTGGTAAATAATTCTTTAGTAATATTAGTAATTACGTTACAGAATGTATCAATATAAACCACACTTCCACGAATGATATCTTTCTCAATAACAGGATGTAAAAGCATCTTTTGCTCAATCTCTGCTACAGGTAAACCAATATCTCTTAATCTGCCTCCTTTAGCTAAATGCGTAGCAGCTTTCACAAAAATATCAACCAAAGGAAAATGTAAATATTTTAAATCTTGCATAATATTTAACTCAACAACATCCTCTGGAACATCATCAAAAAGCAAAGAAAAGATTCCATTATCGGCTCCAACAAAATAATGATCGCGGTGTTTTACGGCAATATATTTAGTGTTTTCGCTGTACACCGAATCTATGCCGATAAGGTGTACCGTATTTTTTGGAAAGTAAGGATATGCGTTTTTTAATACAAAAGCAGCATAAGAAATGTTGAATGACGGAACCTCATGCGTAATATCAACTAAATTAACGTTAGGCATAAGCGTTAACAGACTACCTTTAAGGGCACTCTGGTAAAAATCTTTCGAACCTAAATCTGTTGTTAAAGTAATTATACCCATTAAAAATTCATTATTATTGCTTATTCTTGTGTAGAGGCATAAGCGTCTGCAAATATTCAAATTTTAATTAATATAGCCCGATAACTTTTTAAAATACTATAATTTGAACGAATTAAAATTAACTCTGGACACCGTAAATCCTGCTCATTTTTGGGGAGCAAATAATGAGAATTACGAAATGATTAAAGGTGCTTTTGCAAAGTTAAAACTTGTAGCAAGAGGGAGTGATGTTAAAGTTCTCGGTGATGAACAGGAACTTAAGTCATTCGAAGAAAAGTTTAACCAGCTCGTAGCACACCTTGAAAAGTACAGTTCTTTAACTAATAATGATGTCGAATCCATATTAGGTTCGAAGGCAAACGGAGTATCAAAAAAAGATGTAGAACAGCCAACTGGTGGGGGCGGTGAGGTGATTGTTTTTGGTACAAACGGCTTATTAGTTAAGGCAAGAACGGCAAATCAGCGTAAAATGGTAAGCAGTATTGCCAAAAATGATATTCTTTTTGCAATCGGCCCTGCTGGAACAGGTAAAACCTACACAGCGGTTGCGTTAGCGGTTCGTGCACTGAAGAATAAAGAAATTAAGCGTATTATTTTAACCCGCCCAGCAGTAGAGGCAGGAGAAAATTTAGGTTTCCTACCTGGTGATTTAAAAGAAAAAATTGATCCGTATTTACGTCCGCTTTACGATGCTTTGGATGACATGATTCCTGCAGAGAAGTTGAAATTTTATATCGAAAACAGAACTATCGAAATTGCTCCATTGGCTTTTATGCGTGGGCGTACATTAGATAACTGCTTTGTAATTTTAGATGAGGCTCAAAATGCCACTGATATGCAGTTAAAAATGTTTTTAACACGTATGGGGCCAACCGCAAAATTTATTGTTACAGGCGATGTTACTCAAATTGACTTACCTAAAAAACAAATGTCTGGCTTGTTTAATGGTTTAAGAATTTTAGAAGATATCAAGGGAATAGACATTATTTATCTTAGCGGAGAAGATGTTGTTCGACATAAATTGGTAAAAGATATTCTGAAAGCTTATGGTGATATACAATAGAAGTTGGCAAGTAAAATAAATAATCATCACCGTGAATTCATTTCAGATTCTTTCAAATAAATGAAACTTTAGACATAGATTTTATTTTTATGGAAAGCATCAGTCTTCAAAACAATTTAAAACTTTCTTTTGAAAAATTACCCCATACGGTAAGACTAATCATTTCTAAAAATAATGACGAATGGGTTTGTCGTAAAGAAAAGCTTAAAAACTTATTTTCTTTTTTGGAAAAAGATAAGGTGCATATTTTTAAAGGAAGACTTCAATTATTTAAGCTAGATGATAGAATTGATATTCAAGTAAAGAATATTGTAATCGCTACCATTTCAGAAGAATCATTTGAAAAAGCATTAAAAAATTTAGAATAAATTAAACCTCGTAGTTATTAAAACTGCGAGGTTTTTTATTAAAAACACTTTATCTTATAACTTATAGCTGCTGACTTTCGGACTTTTTACTTATTTTTATGGCCTCATGAAAGCACTAAAAGAAACCCATTTTAATTTTCCAAATCAGAGCAATTTCTACAAAGGTAAAGTACGCGATGTGTACACTATATCTGATGACTTTATGGTTATGGTTGTATCAGATCGTATTTCTGCATTTGATGTTGTATTACCAGAAGCCATACCGTTTAAGGGGCAGGTTTTAAATCAAATTGCTGCAAAATTTTTATCTGCTACGCAAGATATTGTTCCAAACTGGGTATTAGATATTCCAGATCCGATGGTTACGATAGGGCGTATTTGCGAGCCATTTAAAGTAGAAATGGTAATAAGAGGTTATCTAGCAGGCCATGCCTGGAGAGAATATAGTGCAGGCAAACGTTCGGTTTGTGGTGTTTCTTTACCCGATGGTTTAAAAGAAAATGATAAACTGCCTCAACCAATCATCACGCCAACTACAAAGGCATCAGTTGGGCACGATGAGGATATTTCGAAAGAAGATATTTTGGCTAAAGGCATTGTTTCCATAACTGATTATGAAAAATTAGAAGAGTATACTTTTGCCTTATATCAACGCGGAACTGAAATTGCCGCAAAAAGCGGATTAATTTTGGTTGATACGAAATATGAATTTGGTAAAGCTGATGGTGTTATTTATTTAATTGATGAGATTCACACACCAGATTCTTCTCGCTATTTCTATGCAGAAGGTTATCAGGAACGTCAAAATGCCGATGAACCCCAAAAGCAATTGTCTAAAGAATTTGTTAGAAAATGGTTAATTGAAAACGGTTTCCAGGGTAAGGATGGTCAGGTTATTCCTGAAATGACACCAGAGATTGTTAGTTCCATATCTGAACGTTACATTGAGCTATATGAAAAAATTGTTGGCGAAAAGTTTATTAAAGCTGATGCCGATGCCATTTCAAACCGAATTGAAAGCAATGTTTTAAAGGCTTTAGAAACGCTATAGTTTCAAAAGAAAATTTATACATTAGTAAAATAAAGATTAGAAGAGATGAAATTTTCAGTAGATAAACACGATAAATACGTAACCTTAAAGTTAAAAGAATCTAAGTTTACCAATGATAATGCCCCTGGGTTAAAATCAGAATTATACTTACTTAACGCAGAAGGTTTTAACAATATTATAGTTGATTTAAGTCAGGTAAAGGAATGTAATGATGCTCAGGATTTGAGCTGCCTGTTGGTAGGGGATAGACTTTGTAAATCGGCTGGAGGTTTGTTTATCGTTACAGGAATTAATGATGAATTAGCATCAATTATCGAATTATCAAACATATTTCAATCTGTTACGTTTGTTAATACGTTAGCAGAAGCAACAGATTTCATCTTTATGGATGAATTAGAGAAAGAGTTTAGAGGCGCAAAATAATTACCGTTAAAATAAAATTTAAGCCTCGTAGTTTCCAAAAATCTACGAGGCTTTTTATATCTTACCATGATGAAATTCGAAGTTACAATTTTAGGGAGCAGTTCGGCTACACCTGTTTTTAACAGGAATCCATCGGCACAGCTTTTAAATTGTAATGAGAAATATTATTTAATTGATTGTGGAGAAGGAACGCAGCTGCAATTAGCCAAGTACAATCTTAAGGCCGCACGCATTGATCATATTTTTATTAGTCATTTACATGGCGACCACTATTTTGGTTTAATTGGTTTGCTTTCGAGTTTGCATTTAAATGGCAGAATTAAGCCCATGCAAATTTTTGGGCCAAAACCATTGCTCGAAATTTTAGAAATTCAGTTTAAATATTCAGATACTACGCTCCGCTATCCAATTGAATTTTTTCCGATTGAGGCGAATGAATCTCAGCAGATATTTGAGAATGGCGATTTGATAGTTAAAACTATAATTTTAAATCATCGCATTCCAACTACTGGTTTTATTTTTGAGCAGAAAAAAAGGCAACGAAAGCTGATTAAAGAAAAAACTGATGATATTCCAATGGCTTACTATACCGCTTTAAAAAAGGGTATGGATGTAGAATTGCCAGATGGCACAATTATAAGAAGTGAAGATTATACAACTCCAGCAGATCCACCTAGAAGCTACGCTTACTGCTCGGACACCATGTATGACGAACGATATTTTTCTATCATAAAAAATTGCAATACGCTTTATCACGAAGCGACCTTTATGCACGAACTTTTGGATCGGGCAAACGAAACTCATCATACAACTGCATTACAAGCGGGAGAGATTGCTAAAATAAATGGAATAGATAAATTGCTGATCGGACACTTTTCCTCTCGTTACAAAACACTACAAATGCTTTTAGAAGAAGCGCAATCTGTTTTTGAAAATACCGAGTTGGCAGTAGAAGGTAGAACTTTTAGTTTGTAACTGTGTTCCTATTTTTTAAAGCAAGAAAATAGTTTAGATATCCCTTCTTTAAAACAAGATATAAAGCAGCAACAATAATTTATTCTAAAAAGAAAGCCCTACAGTTTTGCTGTAGGGCTTTCGGTTTTATAAGTTTTATATTATTTATTTATCATCTTTTTTGCTGCCACCTCCAAATACGGAGAAGTGTACGTAACGCTTAGGGTTTGCTTTTAAATCTATCATTAACTCATCAAGATTTTTTGAAGCGCTATTTAAGTTGTTATACATTTTATCATCATTCAACAGTAAACCTAAAGTTCCTTTACCATCTTTAATTCCAGAAATTACACTTTGTAAATCTGCAATTGCATTATTTGCTTTATCTAAGGTTTGCTTAAAATTAGCTGCAGCAAATTTATCTGTAACAGTATTTATATTGGTTAAAATATCGCTGATTTTCTTATTGTTATTATTTAAGTTAGCTGTAATACCTTCAACGTTTTTAAATATTGCTTCAATACGTGCACTTTCCGATCCAACTAAACCATCAACTTTTTTCGATGTGGTTTCTAAAGAAGCAAGTGTTCCAGCTATACTGTTAAAACTCTTATCAACATTTTTCTGGAAGTTTGGATTTAAAATAGAATTCACACTGCTTAAAATAGAATCCATTTTGCCAATAATTAATTCAGCTTTCTTTTGAACTGGCTGAACCTGATCCATTAATCCCTTTTCTACATTAGCATTAAGTGTAAAACCATCTTCAGCCATTTTTTTAGAATCGCCTAACGACATTACAATAGCCTTGCTACCTAAAAGATCGGTGCCTTCTAAACGGGCAATACTATTTTCAGGGATTTCGTATTTACTATTAACACTTAAGGTTGCTAAAATTGTGCCACCTGGCTCTAACTGAAGTTTTGCAACGCGGCCGATTTGATAACCGTTAATTAAAATTGGTTTTGAAACAGTTAAACCATCAACTCGTGTATATCTGGCAAACAATGTTGTTTCGCTCGAAAAAATTGAATTTCCTTTCAAAAAGTTATAGCCGATAATTAATAAAGCAATGGCAAATGCAGCTAAAATACCTACTTTGGTTTCGTTCTTAATTTTCATGTGTTTCTGTTTATTGGCTGCAAATCCTGATTTTTTATTATCAATAATTGCTAGAGCGCTCTATTATTTTTGTTGTGCAAAGGTATTTATAATACATAATGTTTGCATCAACGTTTTTGTTTGGTATTTGTTATTTTTTTAACAAAATTAACAACACTTATAGTGCCAGTTATTTTACTTCAATGTTTTTTTTGTAGGTTTTAATTGCTGCCAATATGGATTCAGCAATCTCATTTTGTCCTTTTTCAGAGTTTATATATATTTCTTCAGCTTTATTCGATATAAATCCAACTTCGGTAAGAACCGCGGGCATTCCACATCTCTGTAATACTAAAACTCCTTGTTCTTTAACTCCACGGCTAAATCTTTCGTCGCGTTTTATATAACTATCCTGAATTAATTTTGCGAATTTAATGCTTTTATCGCGAAAGGCATTTTTTAATAGTGATAAAATTATAAACGTTGTTGGGTTATTGGGGTCGTAACCATCGTATTTACTTTTATAATTCTTTTCAAGTTTGATATCTGCATTCTCACGGATTGCAGCATCTTGTTCCTTTAATCGGTGAGAACCAGCTACTAAGGTTTCTACACCTTTAATTCCTTTATTACCTGGTGGCATGGAATTACAATGAACAGATATAAAAAGATCAGCATTGGCTTCATTGGCAATTTCTGCTCTACGATACAGATCTACATCAACATCCTTTGTTCTGGTGTAAATAACTTTTATATCAGGTAAATCTTCTTTTATTTTATTCCCAAGTTTTAAAGCAACCTTTAACGAAATATCTTTTTCTTTCGAAAAACTTCCTGATGCACCTGGTTTTTTACCTCCATGACCAGCATCAATAACGATTGTTTTGATTCGATAGCCTTGACCAAAGCTTTGATTGATAGTAATTAATAAAACAAAAAGAAATGCAACTAGAAGTTTAATCTTCATCTATAAATAATTAAAAAGATGTTTCAGATAAGCGTTTATAACTTTTTATTGCTTTAATAATTCCGTTTACAATCTCGTTTTGACCTTCTTGCGAATTCATATAATCTTCTTCATCAGGATTACTTACAAAACCGATTTCGGTTAAAACTGCTGGCATTGCCGCACGAGCTAAAACAGCAAGACTTTTTTCTTGTACACCGCGGTTAATTCTGCCTGCATTAACATATTCTTGCTGAAGCATTGAAGCAAACTTTAAACTTCTATCTCGGTTAGTTTGTTTCATTAACGATATCATAATATCATTTTCAGGGGTATTGGCAATAAAACCTTCGTAGTTCTTTTTGTAGTTATCCTCTAAAAACATCGAAGCATTCTCTCGTTTGATAACCTCATCTTGTTCGCCCAATCGGCCCGTACCCGAAACAAATGTTTCTGTACCTCTGGTAGAAGTGCTTTTAGAAGTTATAGTTCTATATACTGGTACTTTTCTACCTTTTACTTTTTTATAATAATCAACCACTCTTGATACACGCACGGGCATATCGTTTAAGTGGATAGAAATAAAAAGATCGGCTTTTGCATTGTTGGCAATATTAATACGTTCGTATAAAGGAATAAATACATCTGTTTCGCGGGTGTAAATAATTTTTATGTCTTTAATACTATCTTGTAAAGCCTTACCTAAATTTAAAGCTGTTTTTAAAGCAACATCTTTTTCTTTAGAATAAATACCGTGCGTGGCACCATCTTTACCTCCATGACCAGCATCGATAACAATTGTTTTAATTTTATACTCTTGCGCAAAGGCTTGATTATCAAACGTATTTAGTAACGTTAAACAAATAATAAATGTTAAAAATTTTTTAAGGTACATCAATGGTATATTTTTCACTAATTTTGAACGTTTTTGATTAAGCATTTGTGCAAAAATAACATTCAAATACGAATTTGAAACTTCTTAGCAACTCTATTTTACTATTTTCTGTCATTTTATTAACACTAGCTGTTGGTAAAGCTAACGCATTTTCTCGTTTTTCATTGCAACAGGTTATCCAACAAGACACTTCTAAAAGGGATACCTCAAAAATAAAATCGAAAAATAATAGCGATCTCGATAAAAAAGTAGAATACAAAGCAACCGATTCGGTTGTAATGAGCAAAGACAAAAATATTATATACATGTATGGAAATGCAAGAGTTGTATATGGTGATTTTGAATTGGATGCTGATTACATTCGATACGATCAGAAGAATAATGTAATTTTTGCCAGCGGGAGAACAAATCCAAAAACAAAAAGATATGTAGGCCGACCTATTTTTAAATCTGGTACCGAAGGTTCTGCGATAGCCGATTCGTTATATTATAATTCTGCCACAACCAGAGCCAAGGTTTTCGGTGTTTTTTCGCAACAAGATGATGGTTTTTTCTCTGGCGGACAGAGTAAGAAACAGGCAGATAATGAGTTACACATCAAAAATATGATGTACAGCACTTGTAATTTACCGCATCCACATTTTGGATTAATGATTAGTAAAGGCATCGCAACTGAAAAGCAAATTATAACAGGCCCCGTTTATATGATTATAGAAGACGTACCTACGCCTTTTGCTTTACCATTTGCTTTCTTTCCTAAAACAAATAAAAGAACTTCGGGGATACTTTTACCAACCCCTGGAGAGGATGCTTCACGTGGCTTCTTCCTCCAAAATGCAGGGTACTATTTAGGCCTTAACGATTATTGGGATGCGAAAATATTGGGTACCATTTACACCAATGGATCCTATGAAGGAACTTTATCCAGCAATTATATTCAGCGTTATAAGTTTAACGGAAATATAAATATTAACTATGCAAATTCCAGAAATGGTATTCAAGGCCAAGAAAATGTAGGGAAAAATTTCAGGGTAGGCTGGTCACACAGTCAAAATGCAAATGCTCACCCGGGCTCTACCTTTACCGCCAGTGTAAATTTGAGTTCGAGTACATATTATACCGCAACAGCCGCAAACTCATCTTACGATCAGAGTGCTATTGCTCAAAATGTTTCAACCAGTTCGATTGCATACTCTAAGGTTTTAGCTGGCGGATTGTTTAACTTTAGTACTGCATTAAGTGCCAACCAAACTTTTAGTACCAAACAAATAGATTTACAGCTTCCTCAGTTTAACTTAAATATGTCAACTATAAGCCCGTTCGATTCAAAAGACAGGACAGGCGAGCAGAAATGGTATCAAAAAATTACAGTAGGCTATAGTTTACAAGGAAATAATAGCATTTCTACAAAGGATAGTATTTTGTTTAAACCAGAAGGACTTCGACAGCTTAAAAGTGGTTTTTCTCATAATATCCCTATCGGGATGAACTTTACATTGCTTAAATACTTAACATTTAGTTTGGGTGGAACCTATAATGAAGTTTGGAATTTCCAAACTATAGATAAGCGTTATACAAAATATACTGATGGAACTTATACTTTTAGAACCGATACATTAACAGGTTTTAAACGGGCTGGAAGTTATAATTTATCGACCAGTATGTCTACCAAGGTTTATGGTAAAAGTAAAGAATTTAAAAACCTGGGTAACATTCAACAATTAAGGCACGTAATGACGCCATCGGTTAGTTTTACTTATTCTCCTGATTTTGCCGATCCTTCGGTAGGAATTTACAAATATGGTTTAGATCAAAACGGACAAAGAATTAGAGACTTGAGCACTGGCAGAGATGTTACCTATTCAATTTTCGAGCAAAGTGCTTTTCCTGGTTCTTTTGGAGGAAGACAAGCATCCATAGGCTTTACTTTAGATAATACGACTGAATTAAAAGTTAGATCTCCAAAAGATACAACTGGTACAGGGAGTAGGAAAATACCAATTATTCAAGGTTTAACTTTTAGCGGTAGTTATAATTTTCTTCAAAAAACAAGAAAGTTATCCGATATAAGCTTTAGTGGTCGTTCGCAGTTTACCGATAAATTAGGTATTAATTACAATGGTGTTTTAAATCCATATTTGCTACGAGATTCTACTAACAATGGTGTATTTGTTCAGAAATTAGAAGATAGCCGTTATTTTTGGCAAGGTGGTAAGTTTTTACCACGTTTACAAAGTTTTGGCTTCTCTTTCGATTACGGCTTTAATGCTGATGCAGTTAAAAAGAAAAACGAAAATTACGATAATTTAAAAGGGCAAGTTGAAAAGCAAGGTATGACACCACTTAAATCGGAACAATTAAATGCAATTAACCGCGACCCTAATGCGTTTGTTGATTTTAACATTCCCTGGAATTTTGCATTTCAATATAGTTTTAACTACTCTAATATTTTAGGTGTAAGCCAAATTACCAATACATTAAATTTTAATGGCGATTTTAACCTTACACCAAAGTGGAAATTTACTTTTAATGCAGGTTACGATTTCAAAAATAATGGTTTAACACCAATGAATATTGCAATTTACCGTGACTTGCACTGCTGGGATATGAGCGTAAACTGGATTCCTTACGGTGCATACAAAAGTTATTCGGTAACAATTAAGGTTAAATCTTCTATCCTGCAAGATTTAAAACTGAGTAAAAGACAAGGTTTCTACAATACCTATCAATAAATTATGTTAGCAGAAATTATAACCATTGGCGATGAAATTCTAATTGGTCAGATTGTAGATACCAATTCGGCCTGGATGGCTAAGCAATTAAATTTAATTGGTGTTTCTGTAAAACAAATTACATCAGTTTCTGATGATGAGCAACACATTTTAACTTCTATTGCCGAAGCCGAAAAACGTGCTGACATAATTTTGATAACAGGTGGTTTAGGGCCAACTAAAGATGATATTACAAAGAAAACTTTAGCTAAATATTTTGGTATGGGTTTTCGTAGAGATGATGGAGCATTAGAAATGGTGGCATCAATCTTTAAAAAATATAATCGCCCGTTATTGGATATAAACATACAACAAGCAGATGTTCCTGATGGTTGCGAAGTTATTGTAAACAGAAACGGAACTGCACCTTGCATGTGGTTCGAGCAAAACAATAAAATTTTTGTTTCGATGCCTGGCGTGCCTTACGAGATGATGTATTTAATGGATGATGAAATTCTTCCAAGAATTAAATCAAGATTTAAGTTACCATCAATTGTTCATAAAACAATTCTTACAGCAAATATTGGCGAATCATTTCTTGCTAAAGAAATTGAGGAAATTGAAGACAGTTTACCTTCGCATATCAAATTAGCCTATTTACCAAAGTTAGGTCAGGTGCGTTTACGTTTATCCGCCAAAGGCGATAATGAAAATGCATTAAAAGCTGAAGTAGAGCTATATTCTAAACAAATTATTGACAAGGTTAAAAAGTTCGTTGTAGTTGATGAAGATATTCCGCTTGAAAAAGCGATTTTGAATATTATGAAAGCTCGGGGCTTAACTTTATCGACTGCCGAAAGCTGTACTGGCGGATATATTGCTCATTTAATTACGCAGCATCCAGGCTGTTCTTCGGTTTATTTTGGTGGCGCAGTAGCTTATGCATACGAATTAAAAGAATCTATACTCGGCGTAAAAGAAAACACACTTACAAAATTTGGCGCTGTTAGTGAAGAAACCATTATAGAAATGGCCGAAGGAGCAATAAAACATTTCAAAACCGATTATTCTATAGCAGTAAGTGGAATTGCCGGACCCGATGGAGGGACAGAAGATAAACCAGTTGGAACAGTTTGGATTGCAATTTCATCAAAAAATAAAACTGTAGCTAAAGTGTTTACTTTCAGTAACAAACGTATTCAAAACATCGAACGTTCGGCTGCATCGGCCTTAGCAATGTTATTAAATCTACTTAAGGAAGACGAGTTGAACGAATAAAAACTGTATTTTTGTCGCAATACCAATATAATATACTGTAATTTAATATGGCTCAATACGAATTATTGTTACCAAAAATGGGTGAGAGCGTTGCAGAAGCAACGGTGATTAAATGGGTAAAACAACCAGGTGATTCTATTGATTTAGATGATACCATTCTTGAAATAGCTACCGATAAGGTAGATTCTGAAGTTCCATCGCCAGTAGCTGGTAAGCTGGTAAAGCAATTATTTAAAGAAGATGAGGTAGCTCAGGTTGGAGATGTAATTGCAATTATTGAAACTGAGGATGGAAGCGAAGTTAAAACCGAAACAGTTACTGAAGTTGCTCCTGTAGTTGATGAAAAAACTGAAGTTATTCCTGGTATCGAACAATTACCAGTTGAAAAAACTGTTCCGCAAACTGTTCTTTCGGCCTCTGATCGTTTCTATTCTCCGTTAGTAAAAAGTATAGCTTCTCAAGAAAATATTTCAACAGCAGAACTCGATTCAATTAAAGGTTCTGGTGCTGATGGTCGTTTAAATAAAGACGATTTATTAAATTATATAAATAGTAAGAACGCTGGGCAGCCAGTTTCTACCACGCAGCAACAAGCTGTAGAAAACAAGTCTACTGCAGCGCCATCGGTTGTTTCTACTCCAAACAAACCTTCAACTACTTCAGTTTCTGGTGGCGACGAAATTATTGAAATGGATAGAATGCGTAAACTTATTGCCGATCACATGGTGATGAGTAAATCAACTTCACCACACGTAACTTCATTTGTTGAGGCCGATGTAACCAATATGGTTCTATGGCGCAATAAAGTAAAAAATAGTTTCGAAAAACGTGAAAATGAGAAAATTACATTCACGCCGATTTTTGTAGAAGCTGTAGCTAAAGCAATTAAAGATTTTCCGATGATTAATGTTTCAGTTAATGGAACTCAAATTATTAAGAAAAATAATATCAATATTGGTATGGCAGCAGCATTACCAAGCGGAAACCTAATTGTTCCCGTAATTAGAAATGCGGATCAATTAAACTTAGTTGGCTTAACTAAGGCTGTTAACGATTTAGCTTCGAGGGCTAGAAATTCAAAGCTAAAACCAGATGAAACACAAGGCGGAACATTTACCTTAACAAACGTAGGTTCTTTCGGTAATGTGATGGGTACGCCAATTATTAACCAACCTCAGGTAGCTATTTTGGCTGTAGGTGCAATTAAAAAGAAGCCAGCTGTTTTGGAAACTGAACATGGCGATGTAATTGCGATTCGCCACATGATGTTCCTTTCATTGTCTTACGATCATAGAGTTGTAGATGGTTCGTTAGGAGGAATGTTTGTGCGCAGAGTTGCTGATTACTTGGAAACCTGGGATTTGAACAGAGAAATTTAATTAATAAAAGAAAGTCAGGTTTTTAAAAGCTTGACTTTTTTAATTTAAAATCAAATTTATCCAATTTTTGTTTTCTAGTTAAAGATTAAAACTATGTCTAAATTTTTTGAATTGATAAATGGCGAAAAACCCGTTTTGGTTGATTTTTTCGCTGAATGGTGCGGTCCATGTAAAATGATGAAGCCTATTCTAGAGCAGTTGAAATCTCAGGTTGGCGATTCTGCCACAATTATTAAAATTGATATCGATAAAAATCAGCCAGTAGCTGCTACTTATAATGTTCAGAGTGTACCAACTTTGATTTTATTTAAGAAAGGAAAACCTGTTTGGCGGCAAAGTGGAGTTTTACAAGCTTCTCAATTAAAGCAGATTATGGATTTGCATTCTTAGTTTTTTTACAAATTCAGATTAAATATCATCATAAATCAAAGTTAAGAATAATTAAGTTATCGGCTAATTACCCGATAAAACAAATTATCGGGTAATTAGCCGATAAAGTGAAATATCGGGTAATTACCCGATATTATTTTTTGTTTTAATTATTTAATCCGATATTGTAATATGATTTGCATTATAACAGGTGATATTGTAGGCTCAAGAAAGATTAAAGATAGCTGGTTAACAAGTTTAAAATCAGCTTTTAAAGTAATTTTAGGACAAAACAATAAGTGGGAGATTTATCGAGGAGATAGTTTTCAGCTAGAAGTAGAACCTGAAAACGCCATTAGAACAGTAGCCTATTTAAAAGCCTGTATAAAGTTAAATAAGCCTGCCGATGTAAGAATGGGCATTGGTATTGGTGAAGTAAAAAGTAATCGCAAAAAACTTTCAGAATCTACTGGAGATGCTTTTGTTAACTCAGGGATAGCTTTTGATAGTTTAAAACAAGCTAAAGTTAATTTGGCAATTAAAACTGAATTTCGAGAATTTGATGAAGAAATTAATGTTTTAATTAAGCTGGCATTAATTCCAATGGATAGTTGGGGACTTGTAGCTGCCGAAATGGTAAAGCTTGCAATGGAAAATGGAAATTTATTACAAAGCGAACTGGCTACAATTTCTGGAAGAACGCAATCATCAGTAAGTGAGGCTTTAAAGCGTGCACATTATTCAGAATTGATGGAAATGGACAAGTTGTATCGTAAAAAATTGAACCAAATATTTTCTAAATAATGGATATCTATTTAATTAAACTCATTCTTGTACATTTAATTGGCGATTTCTTCTTGCAACCGAATTCTTGGGTAAAAGATAAGGAGCGAAAGAAACTTAAATCAGCTAAACTGTATATGCATATTGCAGTACATATTGGATTGATCTTTTTGATATTTCTGAGTTTTGGAGTTTGGAAAATAGCTTTATCTATAGGAGTATTGCATTTTTTTATCGATGCTGGAAAATCTATATTTCAAACTAAGAAAAATGCCCGCCTATTATTTTTTATTGATCAGTTATTACATTTCTCTTCCATAATTCTAGTTTGGCATTTTTTTTATAAAGGATATTTAGATATTAGTTACATCTATGATATTAAAACTTGGATTATAGCAGCTGGAGTGCTATTCTTAACTTTGCCAACATCAATAATTATGAAAGTTATTATTGCTAAATGGTTGCCAGAAAGTGATGATGAAAGCCCAAAATCGTTGCAAAATGCAGGAAAATATATTGGAGTTTTAGAACGTGTTTTAATCTTTGTTTTTATAATTACTAATCACTTTGAAGCAGTAGGTTTTTTACTTGCAGCCAAATCTATTTTCCGTTTCGGAGATTTAAAGGAAGCGCATGATTTAAAATTAACAGAATATGTTTTAATTGGAACGCTATTGAGTTTTGGAATTGCTATTATAGTTTCGTTAGGAATAGTGGGATGGACTCGGTAATATTTAGCATTTAAATTATTTTAATATACAAATTTATTTTCTTAAAATTATTTTACTAGATTTAAGGTAACAGACAACAAATCACTCTATTTTTTATACATCCTGTTAACGCTCGATTATGAAAATACTGTGCTCTTTGTTGATGCTCTTATCAACTTATGCTCTTTTTGCGCAAAATAATTTAGGCCCCAGGCTCACAGCCATGGGGAATAATGGCGCTGCTGTAACCGATGTTTGGTCGCTACAAGCCAATCCATCAGGAATTTCAAGGCTCAAAAAAACAACTGTTTCATTAAACTACACTAAGCATTTTTTTAGTAATGAGATTAGCACACAAGGCTTGGTGGCTATAATCCCATTTAAAAACAATTTTATAGGAACAACTTTGGATCAAGCAAAAAA
>Ga0247809_1000371_pt1 | contig 21444 bp, 14 predicted proteins | sample UWRJL104311B1_FD_180951 | JGI IMG/M metagenome (GOLD analysis project Ga0247809, IMG submission 180951) | Plant litter microbial communities from Arlington Agricultural Research Station in Wisconsin, United States - UWRJ-L104-311B-1 | ecosystem: Environmental > Terrestrial > Plant litter >...
AGCTCGTACGTCAGGGGCATAGGGAGGCGAGTCGAAACCTCCCGCAGAGGCATCCAGCGAGGGCTGGAGAATCGAGGGCTGATGTCGGCCATCGCCTCAATCGAAGCTGCTCCCGGCTACTCGCTGCCGACCCCACGTGATCTCGTGTGGTCGCCGTTCGAAGTGCTCATCTTTTCCTCGGTGCCGAGTCTGATCTGGTCGCGGATGAAGAAATCAAGATTCCTTCGGCGCCGCTTGGTTCTTCTTGGGACCTTCGACTCTACTGATGCATACTGCCGCCGATATCTATGGGATCACCTTCCTTTGTACGCAGCCGCCGGGTCTGGCATCTGGTTCGAGATGCTGCAAGACTCTCCGGACTTCGGCTGGCCTGCGTCTAACAACGAGACGTTTCGCGTGGACCCGAATCATTTCCGTGAGCCCAAACGATCGGTGCTCTTTTCTAGCTTCAACCGCGAGCTATATTTCGAGCGCGGCGCGCCCTCCGCCGCTTTCCCGGAGGACCTGCCTCCGATCGAGGAAGAGGATGAGCCTCCGTGCGATCCTTCTAGCCAGGCACTGCGTCTTCTAGGGCTCAAGCCAACGACTCGAATAAGTGCGCAGGACAATCCATCTGCCGGCACCCACTTCGAGCTGGCTCAAATCGGCCTCCGATATCCCGACCCCATGATGCAGTTGGACAAGATACAGCGCTACTGTCTCAACATCTCGCACGCTGAACGAAAACGGGTCGGCTTCGCTTCTGCTGGATACGAGTCGTGGCGTGCTGATGACTCGTACCTGTCGGCTGCCTCCCTAAGCTCGGCGCTATTGTTCGAGCCGTCGTTCGATGACCTCCGGACCACTGCCGATGGAGGACTTCAGTTCGGCGTAAATGTTGCGTTGCCGACGCGAGCTGGGGGATTGGAGCCTCTTACGACCTCCTGGCTTCTGACATCGGCAGAGTCGCCGCAGCTCAGTACAGCCTTTATCAATAGAACCGCGGGACGCAGGGCACTCTCTGGCACAATCACGGTTCCCCTCGAGCTGGGAGCCGACTTTGCCGCAATAGCCGATTGGGTTGAGGAAGAGTCCGAGCAATACGCATCCGCGCGCTTTTCCGACGGCGGGTCCGCGTTCGGTCGATTGTGGGTCCGGCACGATCACGGGACCAGCGCCGCATTCGCGCAGTGGCTTCGCCGTAGCGGCCGAGGCGACAATGCCATCTACACACGACGAGCGTTCGGGGGGCGAGTGACGCAGTGGTTTCTCAACGCGGAAGACGGCGCCTCCACGGAAGCCCGACTTGCATTCGCTCAAATAGCCCTCCTCACGCTGGGCATACGGTCTCACCGTGAGATGCGATGGGATTGAATCAACCGGTGCAGGGTCTGCCACGCAACCGATTTGCACCGCCCCGTAGGCGATGCGCGGCAGTTTGCAGACCGGGCAGTACCAGTAAGGCTTCTCGTCCGACCCGGACGGCCACAACCGGGTCAGGCACTCCGGGCAGTTCGGCGTCCCCATCCACTCATCCTTGTCGTCCATCCCGGGACCATAGACGGTTGCGCGATCATGCGGGAAATTATCCCCAGATCGACGAAGCCCGGATGTCCGCCTTGCGACTTCTCGGCCTCACGAAGCCGCTCCGCCGCCGAATTCGAGCTGAGCGACTGCTGGAATGGGTTTCAACCTCGGCGGCTAGCTGTACTGCCCAGGGAGGTTGGTTAGCCGGCTGCTGGGTGGCTTTGCTCCGATGGCGGTGTGGCGCCCGTGGTGATTGTATTCGTGGAGCCATGCCGGGAGTGCTGCTCGGCGGGCTGATTCGCTGTTGTAGTGGCCGGAGAATGCCCATCCGTCGGCGAGGGTTCGGTGGAAGCGTTCGATCTTGCCGTTGGTCTGCGGCCGGTAGGGGCGGGTCTTCTTCGGCGTGATCCCGAGCTCGGCGCAGACGTCGCGCCAAGCGTGGGAACGGTATGCGGATCCGTTGTCGGACAGCACGCGCTCAACGATCACGCCACGGTCGGCGAACCAAGACACGGCCCGCTGCAGCACGCCGATCGCGGTGGCGGCGGTCTCGTCACTGTGGATCTCGGCGTCGGCGACCCGGGAGTGGTCGTCGATCACGGTGTGGACAGACGCGGTACCGAGCCTTTCGTGGTGGTGTTTGTTGCGTGCCGTCCCTGGTGTGGTCCGCCTGTTCTTCCCGCCTTGGACTCTGCCGACGGTCCGCCACCCGCCACCGTTCGGGATATTCCCGAGCTTTTTCACGTCGACGTGGATCAGATCGCCGGGTTTCTCGTGCTCGTATCGGCGGACCGGTTCCCCGGTGCGGACGTCGACGTGCCGGAGCCGGTTGAGGCGGCAGCGGGTCAGCACAGCGTGGACGGTCGAGGCCGGCATTCCGAGGCGGGCGCCGATCCCGACCGGCCCGAGGCGCTTCTCCACCGCAGATGCACGACCTTCCGCACCAGCTCCGGGCGCGTTTTCGTCGGGCTGCGGTGCGGACGAGACGACCGGTCGGCCATGCCGTCGCGGCCCATCGGGGCATACCGGTCGGCCCACCGCTTCGCGGTCGGCCACGACACATGGAAGAACACCGCCGCGTGGGCGACAGGCCAACCGTCGTCGACGATCAGCCTCCCGATCCGCAGACGTTGAACCGGGGTGAGAGCAGCATTAGCGTGAGACACGAAGACGTCCGGGTTAGGGAATGGGACCTAGACAGCTCCACCCTCCACCGGAGGTCTTCGTTATTTCGAGATGTCACACATCAACCAACGTCCCTGGGCAGTACAGCTAGCCGTCGGCGGTCTGCGTTACGCTGCGTCGAAGCCGGCTGCATCATTCTCGTGTAAATGGGCCGGAGAGTCGGCCAGATGCATGACTTCGTCAGCCGTCAATGTTCTGAATGTCAAAGTGTTGAGCGAGTCGGTCGAGCGTGAATTCCTGTCTTAGCTTGCAGGCGCTGTTCTGATTGGCAAACAGCCCTTTCTCCCAGTAGGCGGCTGTCTCTGACACTGTGCGGATCCACTGCACTGGTACGACCCACTCGGCATTGTCATCGGTTTCGGCGCCTTGATGCGTATAGGACCCGGCGAGCGGCTGTGTGGCAAGTGACACCGGTACGCCCTCGAGCGCGACTTGCGCGTCGTTGAAGCGGACCGCCGGTCCGGTTACAGTGCCGAAGCCGACGTAGCCGGTCTGTGGGATGTTGACCCAAACGCGCGCGCCTTCGGGCAGAGTGCGGATTGTCTGCGTGTAGAACTTTCCACCGCCGGCAGAGAGGAACCCGAGCCTGCGGGCGTCGTCCCATGATCGATCTCCACCGAACGACACATACCAATCGAGCCCGTTCCACGTCGCACGCTTCGACGTCGACTTGGCGATAGAGCTCGCAGATCGCTCGTCGGAGACCGCGAGCCAGGATCGTGCGAGGTAGCGTCGGTCTTCGTCTTCGATGTAGGAGAAGAAGACGGCGTTAATTGGCACTCCGAAGCCGCGCAGATAGGCGACGATCCGCTCCGAGCTAGCGTCAAGGGAGGAGGCCACCACGGTGAGCTGCAGTTCGCCGTTGAGCTCGTCGGGCGGCGTGACCCCGAATACCTCCTCGAAGGATGCCTCGAACGGCTGGCTGAGGTATCTCTCGGCGATGTCGATCACGTCGTCGCGAGAGAGGGTCGACACCCACGAGCCGTAGTCGAGCATCTGCGCGACGACCTCTCGGGGGGTGCGATCCCGCTTGAGCTCGAGCACGTGAAGGTTCCCGTCTGCGTCGATCGCCAACAGGTCCAGACGCTTGCCGTAGGGCGTGATGACCTCGCTGCCGATGACTAGCAGTGCCTCACCAAGCAGCGATGGATCCTGACGCAGAAACTGGTGAAGTTCGTTCTCCGTAGGGAGTGCGGACGCTTTGAGAGGCTTTGGGCTGTGGCCGTCGATGCGCCACATCCTCATCTCAACCGGCATCGGTCAGGGTCCGCTCGGAGTCGGCCCGTTCGACTAGGTCTTGAAGTTGAGCGTTGTAGACGTAGTCCGTGATCTCACCCGACATGATCATCGCCACCGCCTTGTTAATCGTGTCTCGCGGTACGACGAACCATTCCGTCGGATCGTAGTCCCGGCCCTTCTTATCGACCTGCGTCAGGTCGAGGCGCACCTCAGCGAAGACGCGGTGAAGCAGGTGCTCCAACCAGGATGCCTTGACGTTGTAGAGCCGGTAGTCAGCCACTACCTTCACCGGGGCCATGAGGTATGTCGGCGAGCTCTCGGCATTATTGAGACGTTGCTCGACGCTCGTAGTCGAGAAGCCGATCTTGTGGAGGTCCTTCATGTTCGCGACAAGTGGATCGGTGCTCAGAGATTGCAAGATGTATATGTGGCCGCTCTCCACGTCCGCGTCGAGGATCTCGCTCACGTCTAGTCCCGTGCGTGCGAGGACCTGGCCCTGAGCCTCGTACATTCGCGTCATCAGGCTCTGCTTGTACATCGCCGACTCAGTGCCGTTCTCGAACACGACCTTCAGGCGCTGCTTCTGCTTCGGTTTACCGCCGACGACGAGGTCCACGTCTTCGCCGACCTCTGCGACGAAGCACATGACGCCGTTCAGGACAAAGAAGACGCCCTCACGGATTAGGTCTAGGCCGGTGAAGGGCATCAGCTTGAACGCGCCCTCGGCCAGCTCTGCATGCTTGGCTTTGAAAAGCGCTTCGTACAGGTCAAAGTTCTCTGACTTCACCCGTTGGGCGACCGAGTCCGGTGACTCCGGTCGCTTGAAGACCGGCAGGTCGGAGACGTCGAGGATCCCGGTATCGTCGCCGATTAGGTAGTCGAGGTCTCCGCCTTCGAGCAGCTCGTCGATCGACGCTGGAGACTCAGGTGCCTCGAGCAACCCAAAGTCGTCCAAATGCTTCACTGCCGCGGCTCGCTCATCGCTGGCGAGAAATCCGTCAAGTCGCGCGCCGAGCTTTCGCTCCTCGATCTCGCGGGTAGAAGAGCTCGGCACACGGTCATGAGCCTTACGGAACTCCACTATCTCCAGAAACGCCCGCTCCAGACGGTCCGAGGACGTTACCTTCAGGGGCTTCTCTAGAGCGACCAGCAAGTCTTCATCGAGGATGTCATCCAGGCTCCGCGGGACTTCGGGTTCGTTAATCTCGCTCATGATTCCGTCGCCATCTCTGTCGCGCGCTTCTCAGCTTCGCGCGACAGCTTGAGCCGCTGAAGGAACAGCAGAGCCTCTGCCATCCGCTTCTCTTGCGGGTCCTCCGAACTGACGATCGGTCGCTTCCCGCCGTTGACCTGCACCCAGGTCTTGATTTTTGGAAACAAAGCCAGAGCTTCTTCCTCAGTGAACTCTACGCGGGTTGCAGCGATCTGGTCTTGGATGATGCGCAACACCGAGGGCGTGACCGACTTGGACATGACCTCGAAGGCTCGCTGGAACGGGTTAACCGAGTCGATCAGGTTAATGCTGAGCTCATCGATATTGACGAACTTCTCGGCCATCTTGATGAAGCGCTTGTCGCCAACCTGACGCACTTCGCCCGTCTTGATCACGGAGTCAACAACGACCTGCTGTCGCACTTCCTCGACCTGTGATTCGGTAAGGTCCGGGTACTTCTGTCGAATGATCTTTGGAATCAACACCTTATTCGCGGTCTCGGCATCGATCGAGCCGACGGCAGCCCTGGCAAACGTGTCGTCCTGAAGGATCGTGGCCTTCAAGTCGTTCAAGTCGGCCTCGACGATCTGCCTCACTCGATCGGTCGACGGTTCTTTGAAGCCCTTAATCTTCAGCTCGCCCGGCGCCTTCGCGTTGTCGCCATCGAATTTCTTGGTCTTGAAAGTGAAGTTCTGGGCCAAGACCTGTTCCATGAGCAGCGAGGCCGTGATCGCCTTGAGCATGTTGTTGACCGACACCTTGACTTCGCCCTGCGAGGCGTCCGGCTCGGCGATGAGGTTGGTGAATTGGGCGTGGGGCTTCCCTTCGGAGTCGCGAGTGACGCGTCCGATGATCTGGATTACCTCGGTAAGCGACGCGCGGTAGCCGACAGTCAACGCGTGCTCAGCGAAAGGCCAGTCGAAGCCCTCCTTAGCCATACCGAGCGCGATGATCACGTCGACGGCATCGCGGTCCTTCGAGGCCGCGTGAGCGAGGTAGTGCAACGTGTCCCCGCGCTTCTTCTGGTCGGTGTCATCCACCAGATCCGCGACCCGCAAGACATCTCCTGTATCCGCGCGGCGCACACTGATGATGCCCGTTTCGGGGTCAGTCGCCTCGACGTGCCCTATGGCATCGATGATGAAGCCGACCTCTTCAAGCTTGTCTTTCGTAGACTCGCCCGAGTTGACGTTGGGAATGTGCACGATCGTCTTCTTGTCCAGATCGAGTACCTCGCCAATCGCGTCGGTGTACCGGCCTTGGTAAAAGTGGTGGCCGATACCTAGCGAACGAAGGTGCTCGTAGCCGTTGAGCTGGTCGTAATAGTTGAACGTGACCGGCGTGAACTTTGCCTCGTCCTCGGACGAGAGCACCGGAACCGAGTCGCCGCGGAAATACGAGCCAGTCATAGCAACGATGTGCACGTCCGAGCCATTCATCACGTCGCGCAGCAACGCTCCCAACCTGGACGTCTCGGTGTCCGCCGAGACGTGGTGGAACTCATCGATCGCAAGCACGACGCTATTGAAGGCTTCTGGCGGGAGCTTCTCAAAAGCAAACCGCAGCGTCGCGTGTGTGCACACGAGTGCCGCATCAGGTCCGGCGAGGAACCTGATGAACGCATCTACCTTGCCGGAGCTGGACCCAGCATCGCACAGATTGTTTTCGCTCTTGATCTCCCAGTCGGCCCAGAACCCGTGCTTTGTCAGTTCGGTCGGAGCGAAAGACGCACCGATCGACCGTTCCGGCACCGCAACTATGACCTTTTTCCGACCCTGGTTGTAGAGCTTGTCGAGTGCCACAAACATCAGCGCGCGCGACTTACCCGAAGCCGGTGGGGCCTTCACCAGCAGATGCTGGGCGTCGCGCTTGGCGAATACCCGCTGCTGCATCTCGCGCATGCCCAAGTGGTCCGTGTTTACCGACGCCTTGGTCTGGGCGTAGGTGACGTTGACAATGTTGACAGGCTTATTGATCGCGTTCATTCCGTAGTCCTCAGGATCCTCTTGGCCGGGGCCACAGCGGCCTCTGCGACGGTCATACGCTCGTACATCGCGAACAGGTCAGAGAGGCGCTGCTCGTCGGTCTCATATCCACGCTTCGAGTAGATCAAGTCGACTAACGCGTCCACTCGTGCATGCGCCTCACAAAGCTCGTCGGGCATCTTGCCTGGGGTGTACAGCTCAGCCAACGTCCGCTCACAGTGGTACTCGCGCACGTCCAGCACGCGCAATGCTGCGACCACCAAGTCTTCCTTCACGGCATCCGAGAGGCGCGGAACGGGGAAATTATTGTAGACAATTGTGTTCGAGTACTGATAACGCATTTCCATGCGGCCAGAAACCGCGTTCACCCACGCCATATGCATTTTCGACGTGAGAAGAGCAAGGACCCATATAGGCGCATCGAGAATTTGAAATGCTTTGTTAGAGATGATCGACTCGGGGCCCTTGATTCCCATCGGGATGTAGTCGCGTCGTTCTGATGAGATGCTTGGTACGACGATCGCGGTCGATTCGCAGACCCGCTGTTCGCGGAAGCTCCATGCAGTTGCGGCCTTCTTCTGGGTGCCGACATCCTTGCTATCGAGGCGGAACCTAGTTGCGCGCGCGATTCGATTTTCTAGCGCTGAAATCTTCCGGGCTTCTTCAACATCGGATGCGCCTACCCACAGGCACCATCGTTCGGTGTCATTGATGAACTCGCTACTCCCATACAGCCGCCGAAGTAGCCGACCGGACTCGGGCACCTGACCAGTTAGCTCCCGGTACTCAGAGGCATTCATGGTCAGCGCGCCACCATCTAGCGGCATATTGCCAAACAGCATGTTCGGCATGTCAGGAGCGAGCGGCGATGATCGTCGCAGAATGTCGACGGCCGGCGCATCGGCTAGATAACCATTTATGTGCGTCGCTTCAATTTGCAGGTCATTGCTATAGATGTATTTTGTGCGTGAAGAGCGCTCTCGTAGAGAGATGACGACGACTGTTACGCCAGCATTGCCGCGCGCGTTGTTCTCCCATTTGAATGATGTGTGGGCATATCCGATCTCAAGACTGGCCGCGAAGAGCATCGGAAACATCAGGCCGACATGCTCGCCTTGAGTGACGGAATTGGTGGCAACGAATGAGAGCTGAGCGCGTGAGTGGCCAATGTAATCCGCGCCCTTGACGAACCATAGAGCAATGTAGTCGAGGTTCCTCGAATATCTTCTCTGTCCGAATACTTCCGCGAAATCAGACTTCTGATTCTTTGTCTGCTTTCGTGCACCTGCGTACGGCGGATTGCCGATCAGATAAATCTCGTCACCATTGTTGGGGCAAACTTCGTTCCAGTCGACGCGGGTTGCATTCGCGTGTCTGATGCGGCCAGTTTCCTTCAGCGGAATCAGCGAAATTCGAAGATTGAATTTTTGGCTGAATTCCGCGTTCATCTGGTGCTTAGCGATCCAAAGCGACAGGATCGCGACCTCGACAGCGAAGTCGTCGATCTCGATGCCAAAGAAGTTCTCGATATTGATCTTCGACTCCGCAAAAAGTACGAGGTGCTTGTCGTCCAGCTCTGCCAAGCGTTCAAGGATCGCGTGTTCGAGCTTCCGCAGCTCCTTATAGGCAATAACCAAGAAATTACCCGAACCACAGGCCGGGTCGAACACCTTGATTGTGCTGATGCGCTCGAGCAGCGCCTCGAGCCTCTTTACTGAGTCGAAGCCGTCGTCAAGTTCGTCTTTAAGTCCGTTCAAGAACAGTGGCTCAATCGTCTTTAGGATGTTCGGCACCGAGGTGTAGTGCTGGCCGAGATCACTGCGCTTGCCCGGAGTGACGATTGCTTGGAACATCGAGCCGAAAATATCCGGATTGATCTCGCGCCAAATGAGCTTGCCTGCGTCGATGAGTTCCTGGCGCGCGGTTTTAGTAAACGCCGGCACCACGTGGTCGGCCGACATTGTGAAGAGACGGCCATTGACATACGGGAATGCCGAAAGGTGGTGCGGCTTGTCGCGTTTGACTGCCGTGTCGAGGGCCGCGAACAGATCGGTCAGGAACTCGGCGGTATCCGAGCCGTCCGCGAGCGTGTGCGAAGCTACCGCGTTCGTAAACTGATTCTCGTCGAAAATTCCGGTGTCCTCGGCGAAGAAGCAGAACAACAGCCGAGTGAAAAACAAGTTGAGTGAATGCCGGCCGTGCGGCTGCTCGAGTAGTCCCGGGTTCGCACGCAGCAGCTCGTCGAAGAGCTTGCCCATGCGCTCGGCAGCCTTGACGTCCGCGTGCGCTTCGGCGACGTACTGCGCCCTTTCCATCCCTGCCCAGGGCAGAAAGAAGGTGAAGTGTTGGTCGATTTCGCGGAGCGGGAGGCCGATTGTCTCACCCGTCTGAGTATCCGTGGCAACCAGTTCGACGTAGTCGGTGACTATTACAAAGCGCGTACTGAAACGCACCACGTCAGGTGAGCTTTTCAACTCTTCGAGAACCTCGAGCGGGTCCCCAGTAGTTTCCTTGAAGTAGAGCACCTTCTTCTGCGCAATTTCGCTCGCAGGGTCAGTCGCGACGTTCAGGTCGCCACTGCGCAGGCGCGTGGCGGTGCTCTGAGGTTTGCCGTACGCCAGCAGTAGGTCGAAAACGATCTCGCGATCGTAGGTCTCGCGACCGGCCAGTAGCGTGACGCGCTCTTGAATCGCCTTGAGATTTAGCCTTGCCATTGAAGTTTCACTTTTCCGCTCGATATTGCATAAGGAATCGGACAGTGCGCGTCCTCGCTGCGTCCGTAATCCTAATCTTTGCTCGAAGAGCGGGTGACGGTCGTAAAAATGTGCCCCTCGCGATCATATTGCTGCATTCTCTACAAACATCGTGGACGAGGGTTGAAGTAGTGCTTGGACCCTCAATCCGGAGCTATTCGACGCTCGTCACCAACCAGGATGGCGACTGGAACTAGGCAACCTCGACGCGCTCGAATGCCATCATTTACCCATCGAAATGAACCAAGAGGGACCGGGCAAAGCCGCGTACAATCGTTGTCAGCGAACCGCCCGGTTCCCTGTAAACACAAGGGAATCCGAGGGTTTCGGAGACTTTCGGCAACGACCAAGAACAGGGCCTGAACCCTCCAGGGGGTCGCAGGTTCAAATCCTGTCAGCCCGACCACGACGAACACGAAACGCTCTCCTCTGGGAGGGCGTTTCGTCGTTGAGGCCGAGCGGGGGCGTTTTGTCCTTCACGACGCGCCCAGTGGATTGACGATCGACCTGGCTCAGTCAAATTTGGCCAGTTCTGACCACTCGAGAGCGTCCCAAGCCGGTGCGCAGGACAAACACAGATCGAACAAGCCCTCACGTACGGTTCCGAGTTCGCCAATCATCCGTAACTGTTGTTTGGTTGGTGGAGAGGAACTGAGCGCCGTGCCGAACCCGCTGTCTGAAACAGAACCGATTGCCTCTTCGGCGACGCCATGTGCTGCGACGACACGACGCTTCCGAATAAGCGGCGAACGAGGGCGCGACCGTCGCAAAACCGCTCCTCCCACTCCCAATGAATTGATCCAGCACGAGATCGATTGCGCTTGTGCTCGGTGCTACGCAACAACGACAAATACTGCGTCTAGGTCGCTCTCACTAAGAGCTGCCACTACGCAGTTGCATCGGTGAAGTATCTGATCAAGAGATGTGAGATTGAAGACGGTTTTGCAGAGGCGACAGGAAGAGTTGCCGGAGCCCCAGCCTGAGCCATCCCCGCGCCGAGCCATGTAGTCGCTGCGGTCAGCAGATATTGCGCGGCGGTTCGCTACGAATCTGCCGAGGGTTTGAACTGATTTAATACGGTCCCTACTTCATCAGGCTGGAGGGCCCAGCGATAAGCAGGATGGATCTCCCAGTCATAGCCGAAGTCGACGAAGCTCGCCTGTAGGTAGCGAGACTCTTCGAAATATTTGCGGTCGATCGATTCACCGACGTCTTTGCGAGCCGTGATGAAATTGATCTTGTACAGGAAGGCCGCAACTTCCTTCGTACTGGCGATCCTTGAGTTTGCAAAGCGGAAGCTTCCCCGCTCTTCGATAGTTTTGATCTTGGCTAGCAGTTGCGCGGAGGTATACGTATATCCGGCTTTCGCCGTGCGCTCTTTCTTAGAAGGCTTCATACCAAATAGCAGGCGCTCAACCTCAGGCATTTCTGTTCGGTACTCGTTCACCGTGTCCTGCATCCTACCTTGCGAATATTCCTCAAATACATTTTCGAGGTTCATTGTTAGAATGCGATCGTTGTGATGGCTGTACGCATCGCGAGCGGCCAGGGTACAAAGCTTCACGAGGTCTCGGGGGCGCTTGCGAGTAAGCGACATCAGCACTTGATGGGTGGGCGCATGGCTCCAATGCCCTTTTCCAGAGAAGTATGGTTCGAATACAAAGTCCAAGGAATTTGAAAGATAAGCCTGAGGGCTATTGAAATAGGTTTCACGATCTACTGCGCGACCCATGTATGTGTCGATCCTGAAAGCCAAGAGCGCAAAGATTTCGCGAGTATTCCATCGTTGCCAAACTACGGAGCCGTCTATCTTGTCCGTTGACTCGTCACTGGTTCGAACGAGAAAGTAGACGTCAGTTCGCAGAGCAATGCGGAAGCGTATGTTCTTGTTCTCATTTGACAGGTCTCGAACGGCGTTCAGTAGCGCGGAAATACGTGTAATGTCCTGAGCCCGTCCCTGCCAGCCTCGGTCTAGGTCATCAAGATAGACGGTGAATTGCTGGTTCTTCATGAAGGCCGCTGCAATGGCCTTCTTTGCTGGATTCAGGCTGACGGCCTTTGGATCTTTCACCGTGGTGAGTAGAAACTCGGTTAGCCGACCGCCCAACCTCTTGGTTACGTCGCTCACGGAGTCTGTGGATGCACCCAACCCTGTTAGCGCTTTGGTGGCCAACAGCTCTGATAGTCCGATCTTCCACGCGCGAACCGTTTTTAAGAAGTCGTGCGTATCTTCTGCCATGCCGGCGATGTCATCCGGTTGCACGACCAGCGCCAGACGGTTCGCTGCGTCGTCGTCGGCAATCGCCACTTGAAAAAGAGCAGACTTTCCTACGCCCTTGTGACCAACCAGGACGCGGATGGGCAAGTCGGCGGTCGCCTGTTCGTAGGTCGACGACTTGAGGTAATACTCCTTGAGTCGTTCCTGGTCCTCGTCCTCTGCAGCCTCATGTCCGAATATCCGACGAATAGTTTCTTCGTTGAAAACCAGTCCTGCCATCGGGGCTCCAAATCTAAAAACTCGTGCAGCAGCACAAGGGGGTTCTGCGGTCCTCAGGAAACTATCGCATTGTGCATTTTGGCGCACCCTCGACGCTAAGAAGAGCACCGAGGCGCACGTCGGCGTCGCCGGAGTGCGCGACACTAACCAACAACTCCAAGACCGGTTCTTTCTTTGCATTCATCCCCGCCTTCGCTTGAGGCTCGGCGCATGTGTTGTGAAACGGAAAGGACTCCGGAACTACGAACTCAGTTCAATGGGCAATGTTGTCTGTCGACGGAGCAAGATCCGATTCCGAGTAACACACAACATTCCTGGCCAATTCGATCTGTATTGGAAGGCCCGCAACACTGGCGCAGAAGCGATTGCGGCCAACTCGATTCGCGGACAGATTGAGAAAGACAACGGCACACAAAGCCGCGAAGAACCGACGGCTTATCGTGGGCATCACTTCGTAGAGGTCTACGCAGTCGCGAAAGGTGGCTGTGTCGCATTGATCGGCAAGACGTCATCATCAAGTAGAACCTTTTGTCAGCGAGCATCGCACGGCCGGACCCAGGACGTTCGGTTGGTCGGACAAAGAGATGGGCTACCAGGCACCGGCGCTTGTCTCAACCATGACCGTGGGGCTCGCTCGCTGGTCTAGCGAGCGGAGGGCCAAAGTACGGCGGAGCGAAGAAGCATGGATTGTCTGACTTCGTCAGCGACACGTAGCGTGCAATGGTGAATGCAAGTGACATCGGCGAATTGTGCGTAGGCTCCTTTGGCTCGACACGAGTTCTTAGCGGTGAAAAGTCCGAGAGCGGCCACCGAATCGCAGCGTTTGCTAGTCGATGCCCGCTTAGACGAAGGGTTTTGCTTCCAATGGCGCGGGCCTAGAACACTTCTCATCGAGATATCTGGGCCCGGAGTGGTGCTCGAGCGGGGCATCGCAGCCGGAGCGACGTTGCTAGGAATCGATGAATTCGAGATGGCAATGACGGATATACATCCCGGCTTCATTCGATTCTTGATACGGCAGCTCGACCCGATGTTCAGGATCCGCTATCGGCTATCTCGGACTGATGAGAAAATGTGTGGGTCGACGTGGCAGTGAAGGTATGGCCGGCTAGCCGAACGCCGGTGGTGGATCACGCTGTCTTCTGCGAATTCCACGGAACCACGATATTCAGTGATCCCGATGCGCCGACGTTCGCAGCCGTCACCCTTGGTATGCGGCCCCCAAGAACCTCCGCGGGTCTCCCAGGTAGTCGACCCGCTTGTAGCCGGAGCGGTTGAGGGCGAGCTGACCGGTGCCCGTCGACAGCGGCGCGGTGAGGGCGGCGGTAAGCGGCGAGCCGATGTCGGCGGTGCGGATCACGGCGTAGACGTCGCGGGTGAAGACGCCGCGCTGCGTGCCGGGCGGATACGCGCCGCGGCCGAACAGCGGCCCGGGCATGAGCGGGGGCTGGTCGGGGTTGTAGCGGTCGTCGATGGGGCGTTCGCCGTTGATCTTCAGCAGCGTGTGCACGTCGACCGTCATCGTGCGCTTCACCATGTTGTTCTTCTGCGCGATCCACTGTGACGCGAGGAACGGGATGATCTGGCCCTGCACGCTCAGCACCCGCGCGTCGTTCTCCGGGGTCGTCGAGCCACCGCGCACGCACGGGCCGGGTTCCTCCACGCCGATGGCACGCAGGAAGAAGGCGCGCACGTCGCTGCCCGGCGCGGGCAGCTGCGGCCGCAGCTGCTGGAGGATGTACGCCCCGTCGTCGTAGACCACCACGTAGTTCGTGCCGAAGACCGAGGTGCGCACGTTGCCCGCCGAGGTGCAGGTGTAGATGGCCGTGAGCTCCTCGCGGGTGAGGTTGTCCAGACCGCGCGCCAGGCGGAAGCCGGCGACGCTCACCGCATCGCGCCCGATCGGCAGGTAGGTCACGACATCGTCGGCGACGCCCGCGATGTTCACCGGTCGGTTCGCGGAACGCACGAAGTCGACCTGCTCGGGGTGGTCGCGCAGAGCGGCGAATCCCGCGGCCTCGGTGGTCGGGCGGGGGATCGGAGCAGTACCCGGTTTCGGCACGATCGTGGCGCTGCCGACGGGGTCGAAGGATGCGACATCCGGAGCCTGGGGCGCGCCCGCAGCGATATTCGCGCGGCCGTTCGAGAGCACATCCCAGAGGACGGAGGTGGATGCGGCGCCCACCCCGACGTACGGTCGCTCGCCCGGCGTCCACGGGTCGGCGCACGCGGGTGCCGGCACCGCGAGCGCGAGGGCCGCCACCGTCGTCGCGGCGAGCAGCGTTGCAGCGAAGTGACGTGCAGTGCGGCGGTTGGACATGGGGCACCCCGATCCTCGGACGCCGACCGTCGGGGTGCCGCCGGCGTCTCTACGGCGGGCGTGTGATGCCGCCGACTGCTCCGAGCCTTGCGCATGGCGACGGGGTTGTCGAGGAGGACAAGCGATAGAGGACAGGCCCTGTACCCCGGCCGGGGTGCCGACGCATCGCGGTCGCCGATCGTGAATACGCTGTCGGTACACCCATCAGGAGGATCCACCGTGACCCACAGCGACCACCCCGACCACATCCCTGCGCCCGACGAGCCGTCCGTGCCGCAGATCGAAGACGACCAGACGGTCGCGCCGCGCCCGGAAGAGGAGATCGCCGACGAGCTTCGGGCCACGCCCGACGTGGAGGACCACGGCTCGCATCCCGCCTGAGGCGAGCCGGATGCCGCGGAATCCGTACCCGTCCTTCTTCCCCGTTCGGGGGATTGGGGCTTCGGGTGGGCGACGATAGCGTCTGAGGCGGGGGCGTTCATGTCGGCACTACACGGGGAAGAGTCGCGCGTCGATTTCGCGGGCATCCAGGCCCTGTCGTCGCGCAGCGCCGGCTACGCCGTCGCGGAAAAGTGTCTCGAGGTGCAGGCCGAGGCAGAGAAGCGCGATCCGTCGCTCAGGACGACGAAGGGCGTGAAGCTGGCCGACGACGCGTGGTCGTGGTTCACCGGGGCGATGGGCGAGATCGCCGTCGGCAAGATGCTCGCCGAACTCGGCCCCGAATGGTTCGTGCGTCACGCCGTACCAATCGGTGCCGGCACGAAAGACGTCGACCACCTCGTTATCGGCCCCGCTGGCGTCTTCGCCATCAACACGAAGCATCACGCCGACGCGTCGGTCTGGATCGGTGACCGCGTGCTCCGCGTGAACCACGGCAATACATGGCATCTGCGCGACGCTCTCCGAGACCGGGACGACGTGACGCAACGCCTGACTGCAAAGGCGGGGTTCGCCGTCCAGGCTACGCCGGTGCTGGCCATCTATCGGCCGGCATCGATCATCGACGCGAGACCGTCGGACGCCCGTCCCGTGTCGGTCATCGACGCGCAGAAGCTCGTCGGCTGGCTGCGCGGCCGGCCTCGCCGCCTGAGCCCGACCGAAGTCTCGCTGCTGCAGATTGCCGCGGAAGAACCCGAGACCTGGCATGTCGACGCTCGCGCCGCCGACACGCTGCGCGTCATGCAGCGGTTCGAGCGCCTCGTCAGTCTGGTCGGTACTCCCGACAAACCGGTCGCCCCACCCCGCGAGGCAGCCGCGGGCAAGTCCGCCTCGCCCGTGCGGCCGACGCGGGGTCGAGTGCAACCGGCTGGGCGCACCTCGGGAGCGTCGTTTCGACCGCGGGCCTCGCGCGCTCGTGCTTCCACCCCGGTGAGCAACAAGAACCGGGCACCACGCTTCGTCGAGCTGCTCAAGGTGTGGCTCTTCCTCGGCGTGATGCTGGCGGCGATGACGTTCGCTGGCGCATACATGGGCCGTCCGTGCGACGGCGCCACAGCCTGCGCGATGGTGCCCATCTACCAGATGCTCACCCCGTGGCTCGGTCTCGCGAATCTCGCCATCATCGGCATCGGAGTCTTCGCGACACTGGGGTGGCTCGTGGGTCGAGTCACCCGGCGAGCCTGATCGCACGACCATTCCGGCGCCCGCGTGCCTCGTACGGGGACTGGGCCGGAAAGTGAGCGAAGCACTACGCTCGCAGCAGCGGTCAGCTACCGCGTCAATGGTGAGAGGCGGGCCGTCATGCGTTCTGGTGTCGGGGGAGTCGGCGCGCTCCTCGTCGTCGGTCTGGTCGCGTACGCCATGATCTCCGGGGCCCAGACCGACGAGGCGAACAGCCCAGTCGCCGACCCAGTCGCCGACCCGGTCGGTGTGATGCCGGCGGGCGAGAACGCGGTCGCCGCCGCACTGTGGACCTGCTCGTGGGATCCGACGATCAACGACGACTGGCACGACGACTACCTGTGCTCAGACGGGGTGACCGTCGACCGCCCTTACCTACTGCCCGACGATCCCTACGTCGAGAAGTGGGAACTGGATGCCGCGGCGGCAGACCACGCGGCCGCACTCAACGGCTAGCGGTCCGCACGGCGTCGCGCGTCAGTCGACCCCGCGGCCGACACCCCGAACTTCGCCCGGGCCCGGCGCACCGTGGCCGCGACCAGCGCGAGCTCGACCGCGATGACCACGATGGATGCCGCGACCACGACCTCGGCCGTCACCGCGCCCGACAGCGGCACGAGCGCCCACGGCAGCAGCGCGCCGGGCAGCGCCCAGACGGCGATACCGCGCCACGGGGCGCCGTAGCGCAGGGCCTCCGCCGCGCTCGCCACGAAGAACAGGCAGATGCCCGCGGCGAGTGCGACCGCGGCACCGAGGGGCAGGTGGTGACCGGTCTCGGCCACGGCCGTTCCGAGCGCCGAGGCGAACAGCGTGACACCCGCCACCAGCAGGAACGGCAGGTACATGACCGAGTCGCGCAGCCCGTCGACGCTGCCGCGGCCCTGCAGCCCACGCAGCCCGCGCTCGACGGCACCGGCCGCGTAGCCGAAGTAGATCCACGCGAGCATCGACACCGCGGCGAACCCGAGCACGGCCGTGACGCCGGACGGCGACATCCAATGGGCGTCGAGTTCGGCGATGATGGTGAGGATCGACTCGCCGAACACGATCACCACGAACAGGCCGACCCGCTCGGCGAGGTGGTTGACGTCGAGGGTCTCATTGAGCCACGTCTGCTGCCCGCGCAGGGAGCTGAGCAGCCCGATCTCGATCGCCACCGCCGCCACCCACATGGCGACCTGCCAGGGCGGCTCGACGAGGGTCGAGAGCGACCAGAGCAGCACCGGCACGCCGGTGTAGATCGTCGACCGCCACCACGGCTGGCCGGAGGTGCGGCGGTTCAGCAGCCACGGCGCGACCCACACCAGCCGGATCACCGCGTTGGCGAGTGCGAACGCGTCGGCCCGCTCGCCGAGGGCCTCGGGGATCGCCGCCGCCATCACGCCCACGGCGATCATGACGACCGTGACGCCGATCCAGATCCAGGGGGTGATCCGTGCGCCGAACAGGTTGAGGGTGATCGTCGCGTTGGCCCACACCCACCACGCCGCGGCGAGGAACCCCACGAACGCGACCCCGTCCATGAGCGACGGGTCGCCGTGCATGGTGTGGGCGACCTGGCCGATGAAGGCGACCATGACGAGGTCGAAGAACAGCTCGAGCCAGTGCACGCGGCGGGTGGTGCGCACGGGCGCCTCGGTCGTTGACATGGCGGGGGCCTCCTCGGCGAGCAGCGGAGCCGGTGACGGAACGATCGGGCCGAGCCTAGCGGGGTCGGCGCGCCCGCTGGTACCTCTCGAACACCACGTCGGACTCGGCGAAGGTGCGCGTCTCCACCCGGTCGAACGCGAGCGGGCGGTCGAGCGCGGGCAGGTACGGGGTTCCGCCGCCGACGACCACCGGGCAGCGGTAGACGCGCAGCTCGTCGACGAGGTCGAGCGCGATGGCCTGCCCGGCGAGGTCGGCCCCGCCGATCGAGACCGGCTCCCCGGTGGCGCCGACCGCGGCCACGATCTCGTCGGCGAGTGACGTCTCGGCGAGCCGGGCGGCGCCGGGCACTGCCGTCAGGGTGCGGCTGAACACGACCTTCGGCAGGGCGTCCCAGACGTCGGCGAACTCGATGTGCGGCCCGGTATCGCGCATCGCGGGATCGGTCTCCCACACGCGCATCGTCTCGTAGAGGCGTCGGCCGAGCAGGTAGGCGCCGAGGCCCGCGACCTCGCGCAGGTGGAAGTCGAACAGCTCGTCGCTGGGCGCTCCCCACGAGAAGTCGCCGTCGCGGTCGTTGACGTACCCGTCGATCGAGACGCTCATCGAAAACATCAGCATGCGTCGAAGATGCCACCGCGCGGAGTCAGCCCGCAACCCCGCGGTGCGTCGGGTGGTTAGGCCACGGCCTCGTCGTGATCGGATGTCGCGGCCCGGGCCCGCGCGACGACCAGGCCGCGTGCCGAGGTCGGGAAGCGCTCGAGCATGGCGCGCAGTTCGTCGGCATCGACATCCGCCCCGAAGGGTTCCGTGCTCGGCTCGAGGGCCACGCCCGCCGCGAGCGGCCCCGCGTACACCGGGTCGAAGCCGAGGGCGTCGACGAGCGCGGTCACCGCGGCCACGTCGGCGGGGTCGTCGCCGGCGACCGCGAGCGCCTTGCGGCCGGGGAGCCCGGCGGCCCGCGCCTCCTCGTCGAGGTCGTGGTAGCCCATGTGGTTGAACGCCTTCACGACGCGCGACCCGGCGAGGAAGGCCTGCACTGTCTCGCTCGACGAGGTGCGTGGGTCGGCGAGGTCGTCGCGGATGCCGTCGATCTCCCACCAGTAGTTCATGGCGTCGATGACGAGCTTGCCCTCCAGCTCGGCGACCGGCACCGAGCGGTGCTTGCCGAGCGGCAGGGCGAGGATCACGACGTCGGCGCCCGCAGCGGCCTCGGCGGCCGTGGTGGCCTCTGCGCCGGGAGCGAGAACGTCGACGATGAGGGAGATCTTCTTCGGGTCGCCCGATCCGGCGATGAGCACACGGTAGCCCGCCTCGACGGCGAGCCGGGCGAGGATCGTGCCGACCTTGCCCGCCCCGAGTATGCCGATGGTGGGGTTTCGGGCAGTGTCATCCATCCCTTCAATCTAAACCAGCCCACACCCGCGGTGTGTCCGTGGCACGATCGGAGGATGACACCGACGCTGCACATCACCGACGACGCCGAGGCCGACCGCCTGCTCTCGGAGAACCCGCTCGCGCTGCTCATCGGCATGCTGCTCGACCAGCAGGTGCCGATGGAGACCGCGTTCGCCGGCCCGGCGAAGCTGCTCGACCGCATCGGAACGCTCGACCCCGCCGCGATCGCCGGCTACGACGCCGACGAGCTCGAGGCCGCGTTCCGCATCACCCCGTCGATCCACCGCTATCCCGGCTCGATGGCCGGCCGGGTGCAGGCGCTGTGCGCCGACCTCGTCGAGCACTGGGGCGGCGACGCTACCGCGATCTGGACCGCGCCGGCCGCCGACGGCACAGCGCCCGACGGCGCCGAGATTCTGAAGCGGCTCAAGGCGCTGCCCGGATTCGGCGAGCAGAAGGCGAAGATCTTCCTCGCCCTGCTCGGCAAGCAGTACGGGGTGACCGCCGACGGATGGCGCGAGGCCGCGGGCGACTACGGCCAGCAAGGCTCGCACCGGTCGGTCGCCGACATCGTCGACCCCGACTCGCTCACCAAGGTGCGCGAGTTCAAGAAGGCGGCGAAGGCGGCGGCGAAGAAGAAGTAGCGGCGCCGCGGGTCGGGCAAAAGGCGGGTCAGACGAAAAAAGCGGGTCGGGCGCCAACGCGCCCGACCCGCCATCGTCGGTTCTCTAGTCGCGGCGCGGCTTGCGCTCGGGGCGGTCGCCGTACGACTCGCGCTTCGGGCGGTCGCTGTACGAGTCGCGCTTGGCGGGGCCTCCGCGGTCGGCCTTGAGCTCGATCAGCTTGCCGCTGATGCGCGTGCCCGACAGCTTGTCGAGAACGTCGCTCGACAGGTCGGCCGGCAGCTCGACGAGCGAGAAGTCGGGACGGATGTCGATGTGCCCGAAGTCGTCGCGGCTGAGGCCGCCCTCGTTCGCGAGGGCTCCCACGATCTGGCGCGGCTCGACGCGGTGACGCTTGCCGACCTCGATGCGGTACGAGGTGAGCGGCTTGCCGCTGCGCGGGCGACGCTCGCCGCGCTCGGGCCGGTCGGGGCGGTCGTCGCGGAACGGACGCTCCGAGCGGTTCTGGCGGTCGTTGACGTCGCGTTCCATGCGCTCGCGCTCGCGACGGGCGAAGCGCGGGTCGTCGGGCGAGAGCAGCAGGGGAGTGTCGCCCTGGGCCACGACCGCGAGCGCGGCGGCGACGTCGGACTCGACGACGTCGTGGTGCTCCACGTAGTGGGCGATGATGTCGCGGAAGGTGTTGAGCGTGGCCTCGTCGCCGAGCGCCGCCGTGATGGCGTCGTCGAAGCGGGTGAGGCGGGTGACGTTGACGTCTTCGACGCTCGGCATGCGCATCTCGACCATCGGCTGGCGGGTGGCCTTCTCGATGGCCCCGAGCAGGCGGCGCTCGCGCGGGGTGACGAAGCTGATCGCCGCGCCGCTGCGTCCCGCGCGGCCGGTGCGGCCGATGCGGTGCACGTACGACTCGGTGTCGATCGGGATGTCGTAGTTCACGACGTGCGAGATGCGTTCCACGTCGAGGCCGCGGGCCGCGACATCCGTCGCCACGAGGATGTCGAGCTTGCCGTTCTTCAACTGCTCGACGGTGCGCTCACGCTGGGCCTGCGCGACGTCGCCGCTGATCGCGGCGGCCGAGTAGCCGCGCGCACGCAGCTTCTCGGCGAGGGTCTCGGTCTCGTTCTTGGTGCGCACGAAGACGATCATGCCCTCGAAGTTCTCGACCTCGAGGATGCGGGTGAGGGCGTCGATCTTCTGCGGGTACGACACCATGAGGTAGCGCTGGGTGGTGTTGGCCGAGGTCGTCGTCTTGTTCTTGACGGTGATCTCTTCGGGGTCGTGCAGGTACTTCTGAGAGATGCGGCGGATCTGGGCCGGCATCGTGGCCGAGAACAGGGCGATCTGCTTGTCGTCGGGGGTGTCGGCGAGGATCGTCTCGACGTCTTCGGCGAAGCCCATCTTGAGCATCTCGTCGGCCTCGTCGAGCACGAGGTACTTGAGCTGGCTGAGGTCGAGGGT
>Ga0247809_1000373_pt1 | contig 21371 bp, 22 predicted proteins | sample UWRJL104311B1_FD_180951 | JGI IMG/M metagenome (GOLD analysis project Ga0247809, IMG submission 180951) | Plant litter microbial communities from Arlington Agricultural Research Station in Wisconsin, United States - UWRJ-L104-311B-1 | ecosystem: Environmental > Terrestrial > Plant litter >...
TTTACAATATCAAAATACGATTACAACGGCGTATAACGAGTTGAGTGCTTTACTGCACAGAACAGAATCTTTTGTTGGTGTTTTGAAATACAAATCGAAAGAAATTGAACATCTTGAAATTGCCGTTAATGTGTCAAATGATCTGTATTTGAGCGGTTATGCCAATTATCTGGAAATTATTAATGCACAAAAAAATAAACTGCAGGCCGAACTGGATTTTGTTGATATTCAGCTAAAAAATGCAGAGTCACAGGTATTATTGTACAAAGCTTTAGGAGGTGGAATAAATTAATCTTAAAGCAACTAATTGGTCGTAAATTTTTAAATTAGTACATAAAAACTGCAGTTATTAAAAGGCTGTCTGAAATCTATTCAGACAGCCTTTTTTTAATCAAAAAGTAATATTTGAAATTATAATGATTTGAAAAATACGCTGATAAAGCTCTCGCAGATTTAGCAGATTCAGCAGATTTTTTTGATAAAGTCTGGCAAAGAATAATCTGCCGAATCTGCTAAATCTGCGAGAGAAAAAATCTTATTCATTATTCTCTAAGAATATCTGCAGCTTCGTTTATATTCAATTTTAAAATACTGCCATAAGCAACAGCCGCTTTATGAACCTGAACACTCCAGTCTTCGGCTGCATTATCATCGGCACCATCGGATATGTATTTTAAACACAAAAACGGAATGTTTTCTTTCATAGCAATCATAGCCAAGGCGTAAGATTCCATATCAACTACATCATAGATCGTTTCAGAATGCTGCATTTCGAAACTATCTCCTGTACCGCAAATACCTACCGGCAGTCCGTTCATTTCCAGACCATATTCTAAAACGGGTGGCAAACCGGACAAAGGCGTTTCGTAGAGAGCAAAACCAAGTCCTCTAACATCCATATCTCTTTGAACAAATTTTGTACAGCACAATACATCACCTTTCTTAAAATGAGTACTTCCCGCCGAGCCCAGATTTATAATTACCGAAGGTCTTTTTAATTGTATCGCTTTAGTTAATTCGTAGGCAGCATTGACTTTTCCTATTCCAGTAATAAGTGCGGTATGATCTTTAAACACTTCGGCTGCTTCAGAAGCCAGGGCAAATGTAAAAAGCACATCTTTGAATGAGTATGTATGTTTTTCGTTAATCTCTATCATAAAAATTAGTGTTTCTTTATGTTGCAAATATCGGGTATTATTTACTTTTATATTTTCAAAATGGTTTCAATCTTTTTAAGTTCATCCTACACAAGAAAGCAGAAATAATTTCATAAATGACGAGTGAGGGTTATCATTGAAAGAAATTATCAAATAAAGCAAAAGATCCTGAAATAATTATCACATTTAATCTCTTCCTGATTTTTTTATTTTATAGTTAAGGATTCGTTGTGTTTGGGATCGTAAAGCATGGCCGTACACAAACAGTTTTTTCTTTCTTTACTCAGTAAAATCGGGCAATTGACACAGGATTTGCAATTTTCCCAGAAAACCTCATCGGTAGTTAATTCTGAATACGTGATGGGTTCAAAACCCAATTCATGGTTCATTTTCATAACGGCCAAACCAGTGGTCAGACTGAATATTTTTGCATCAGGATATTTTTGACGGCTCAATTCGAAGATTTTTCTTTTAATCGTTTTTGCCAAGCCTGTGTGTCTGAATTCAGGTGCAACAATTAATCCGGAATTAGAAACATATCGTCCATCTTCCCAGGAAGATATAAAAGAGAATCCCGCCCATTTTCCCTCTGATGTAAAAGCGATAATAGCTTCGCCTTTTTTTATTTTTGACTCCAGTAATTCAGGAGAACGGCCAGAAATTCCCGTTCCGCGGGCTATGGCGGATGATAGCGTGACGTCGCAAATTTCTTTTATCCAAAAAACATGTTTGGTGCTGGCGACTTCAACCGTAAAATTCGGTATTTCTTCTTCAGGGCTATTTTTTGTGATTGATTGGTTGGGGAACGGATGAGGCATTACAAAATCTTTGCCTGAAAAATCTATTGTACGTTGTAGGGTTTTCATATCTAGTTAATTGTATTCCCTGTTTTATTAATAATACAATTCTATAATGGATTGGAAATACAAAACAGAATTTCCAATTTACATACCAATTCCGTAACGGCTAGCTTTAAAGAACCATTATTACCTCTATATAAACAACTTATACCAAAAATGAGTTCTTATTCACTAATTGATATTCTTATCAAAATGATATGATTTTATCATTCTGATATCAATTGAACTGTTGTTTTAGGGACCACTTCAAAAATCTTTCGAGAGAAAAAATAACCACAGAGAACGCTAAATTTTTTATCTTTCTCTTTTATAAAAAAAACATAAAGTTCACAAAGCTAAGCCAATACAAAGCTTTGTGAACTTTGTGTTTTTTAGAAGTATCCTTAAATAAAAATCTTTGCGTTCTCTGTGGTAAAAAATAATTAATGAGTTTAATTTTTTTATATTTTTCCACAACATTTAGTGTTGATCCTATGTAAGATAAGATCATTAAAATTTTAGCATAAAAAAACCTCCAAAATCAATGACTTTAGAGGTTTGTATATTTTCTAAACAAATTATCATGACACTTACAGAAACGAAGTATTAAATCGTTCAAAATGACAAGTATATCCATTTGGATTTTTGACTAAATAATCCTGATGATAATCTTCGGCAACCCAAAATTTACTAATAGGTTCCAATGTCGTAACCACTTTTCCCGGCCATTTCCCCGAATCATCAACAAGCTGAATTACTTCTTTTGCAGCCTGCTCCTCTTCTTCATTCTGAACAAATATAGCTGATCTGTAACTTGATCCTTTGTCATTACCCTGCCTGTCTACTGTTGTTGGATCGTGCATTCTGAAAAAGTAATCTAACAATTCTTTAAAAGATGTTGTATTGGCATCATAAGTAATCTCCATTCCTTCTGCATGCCCGGGATGATTTTGATAAGTAGGATTATCATTCTCTCCGCCAATGTAGCCCACTTCAGTATCGATTACACCGGGACGAACATGAAAAAGATCTTCCATACCCCAAAAACATCCTCCGGCTATATACGCTTTCTTTAAATTTTCCATACTATTTGTTTTTAAAAATCATTTTAAACTTAAGATTTCGTTAGATTTGGTTCTTAAGTTTTATTCAATCAATACATTGAAAACGAATAAATAAATTATTGTTTACAATGCTTAATTTTCTTTAGTTCTCTATCAAAGATAATGGATTATTTGTTGATTTTAAATAAGGAAAACATAATTTAAAGTAAGAACATGACGGCTTATGATCATTTTAAAATCATCTTAAAAAGAATTTATATTAAATTTGGAAATATTGCTTTGCGTTCATGAGCAAGATACTCGCGCCAGCCGGAGATAATTATTCCAGCAAGAAAATCTAAAAAGTAATAAACATCATGAAATTATTAAATATATTATGTCTTTTTTTCGTATTTAACAATATTTGTTATTCACAAGGCGAAGCGTCAGAAAAAATTCATACATCTGAAATTATTTTTTTTAATGACTCACATCTGAAATCTACAATAAAAGGAATTATGAAAAAAGATAGCCTTTGCCAAACAAAAAGTGTTCAATGGAGCATTGAGATTATAAAAAATGATATGATGTTAATCACTAAATATAGCCTTGAAAATTTTATTGCTTCAAAAGGAATTACAAACATTTATACAACTTTAATAGATGACCAATTTTTATTTCTTTACGCTAAAGAAAATATTGATGGTGTTTTTACTAAATCAGGATATACTGTTGATTTAGCTTCTTTTATAGACAAAGGGAATTTTTCTACTATTGATTATTCATTTTGGGTTATCCAAAAGAAAGATGGTAAAAAATATAAAATAATTAAAGAAAAAAAATATCCTTGCAATAATTAATTGAACATCCCACTGCGCAAACTGTAGCTGCTGTGCAAATGTTTCTGACTTTGCCCCCACAAGATAATCAACAAAGAATAGAAATATAAAGCCTGCTCATGAAATGAGCCATATGTATGATTTTGACCAAGGAAAAAATGCTGATTCAGTAGGAAAAAGTGCTAAAAAATCTCCAACAGAAAAACGAGCTGTAGATTTTGAAAATAGAGCTAGAAAATTAATTAATTTACCTAAAAGAACAACATATGGTGGCTTACCGTTTAATATTAAGTAGAGTTTTATTCTTAGTGATAATATTGACTTCTTGTTCAAAGGAAAAAACCCGATAGCGCGGATTTGCAATCCGTGCCCGCAACATTAAGACACAAAACAAATCATTAAAACAAAAGTCTAACAAATTAATGCGTATTTTAGATTTTCAAGGAAAACAAACCAATCTTTGCGGGCACGGATTGCAAATCCGCGCTATCGTTGCTGAGATAAATCTGCGCGATCGGTATTGGAATTTTATATCAAAAAGGACTTACTACAAATAGAGGGAAAACTACTTGGACAGGAGGTGGAAATTGGGAAAATGCAACTCAAAGATATAATAGTAAATTTGAAAATTATTCCAAAAATGTTTTTAAAATGAAAGATAATGCAATCAAGCCAGCATGGATAAACTACTAAACGATGACAAACAAGATCATTATATACTTTTTGTTACTATCACTTATGCCGAGTTGTAATAAAATAAGAAAGGATAAAATTGATGGCAATAAAGAAAAAGAATTTATAAATCATGCTGATACAATAAGTAAAAGCAGAAATATTAATAATTCTTTTACACTTATCAAAGAAGATAAATCTTGCTCAATTGTAAATAAACAAAAGGAAGATGATAATTTCTTTTTAAGCGAATTTATATTTTATTTTAAAACAGATAATATAAATCAAAATGAGCTTAACAATGAAAAATATTACCAAATTATTTTACAGAAATCGAATGTTTCTGAGATTCCTGAGTATTTTTTTAAAAAAGAATATCATACTTTTTCACTCATAAATAAAGAGATTAAAGATTATGGTAAATGTTACATCGCAGAATATTACTTCAATGATGCATTAGGCGATATGCAATCAAAATTTTATGTGATTATAAATACTGAGAAAAGTGAAATTTCAATTTGGAATTTTGATAACTTAAAAGTAGCAAAAAAAGGATTAGAGTGTGATTTTAATGTTAGAGGAAAACATACTATTTACAACTTTTTTTACTCAAAAGAATGCGAAAAATTTATTTTGTAAAGAGTTGAACCTGAAAAAGTAAAACCCGCAGAAGATTGGCAATGTATTAGATTTGCTATGTATCAGATGTGTCGGCGGTTAATTATTGCATCTAACATTTACAGAAAATCAGATATTTATATTAATATCGCATTAAAATAAAACAGCCTTTGGGTTTGTTCAAAATCAAAACAGCCACTTCATTATGAACATGCCCCAAATAGTGTCTAACTTTTTGGGGCATGTTCAAAGGTTTGGGCTTCTTTTTAGTCTTACAATCTAGTTTGATTTTTAAAAATCCTAGCTAACAAAGTGATTCATCTTTGTCTTAATTATTTAGAACCGATTTCAGTTCAATATATTTTTCAAGGTTTTTAAAATCGTGTCCTTTTCCTTTCATTGATTTAATAAAAGCTGGCGTTGCACCCGTTGCATTTGCTCCAATAATATCATCCATCTTTAAATTAGTAAAGCCAAGATCTTTGTATTGCTGTACTAAAACAGGCGTTATATTTTGCGATTTCAATGCAATCAGATCATCTGGTGCAATGTTTGCAAAACCTGCTTTTTGAAAATCTCTTATATATTCTGCTTTTACATTCAATGATTTCATTGCAATCAGATCATCGTTTGAAAGATGGTCATAACCTGCTTCTTTCAGCGAATTAATATAGGCTTTATCAATATTCAATGCCTTAAAAGCAAGGACATCATCATCGCTGTTTGAATCATCTTCGCTGTTATTATTGGCTTTTGCAGCACTGCGTACATCAGCAATAAACTTGCCATCAACACCTTGTGATTTTAGTGCTATGATATTACCCGGGGTCAGATCTTTGTAACCTGATTTGCGTATTTCTTCGATATAAGCTTTGTCAATACCCAATGATTTAAATGGAACCAGATTATCAAGATCAATGTCCGGAATTGCCTGTTTTATTGAAGCAATATAAGCTTCGTTAACATCTAACGCTACAAGAGGAATAAGTTGGTCTTTATCTGGATTTGTATATCCTTTTTGTTTTACCATTTGTACATACGACTGCTTGATGTTCACCATAAAGAAAACCATTAAGTCATCGTCTGTGATTTTTATTCCTTCTTTAAGCATTGCAGCCTGATAGTTTTTGTCGGCAGTAAATTTATACGTTCCCGTTCCTTTATCTCCTTCAAATTTACCGGTAAAAGTGATCGTTCCGGCTTCGCGTGTCAATGTAAATGTGCCTTGTTTGTCTCTTTGCAGGTCATTAAATTCACTCAACTGAAAAGTGCTGGAAGAATTATCTTTCTCACCGCTTTTTAATTGAAGATCTACTTCATTTCCTTTGATAGTCGCAAACCAGTTTCCTTCTGTTCGTATTGTATTTTGAACATTTGACTTTTTTGCAGCTTTTTTTCCAGACTTCTCTGTAGATTTCAGTGTTTGACTTTGCGCTGCCGGTTGATTAAAAAGGCAGACAAATAATACCATAAGTGGTACGAGGAAAAAATATTTCCACGTCGTGTTTACGTTTGATTTTTTTGAGTTCATCATGATGATTCGTTTTTTAAGTAATGATTGATTATAATTGGTTGTAAGACTCAAAGGAAATTGCGGTGCTGCTACTTTCAGCAGGCTAAACTGATAACTCTCTCTTTCAACAGTATCCTGCTGCAGCATTTGGTCATCGGTTAAAAATTCAAGATTAATTTCAAGTGCTTTTCGCCATTGCCAGGCAAAAGGATTGAACCACTGAAAAATAAGCATCATTTCTGCAAGCAGAAGATCTATGGTGTGTTTTTGCTCGATATGTATTTTTTCGTGCAGCAAAATCTGATTGTAGGTTTCCCATTCGTATTTTTCAGGATTGATAAAGATGTTGTTGGCAAAAGAACATGGAGCTTTGTCTTCTGTTATTTCGACTATACGAAATTTGCCATCCTGAATCACAGAACCTGAATAAGCTCTGGTAATCAATATCACAGCCTGCATTAAAAAATTTATTCCAAAAACAATCACTCCAAACCAATATAGGTAAATGAGCCACTGTAATACCACTTCAACATTGATGAATTGTTTTGTTGGTGCTACAAAGGTTTCCTGTACTGGTTCTTGTTTTACTTGGGTTGCACTATTTTTATGAGCCGGAGTTTCCGGCAAAACAACAGCCGTTGAAACTGGTGCATTTCTAAATGATAATTGCTGAGGCACCGGAACCAAAGGCAAAACAAAAGCCAAGAGCATACAGGCCAGCAATACATACCTGTTTAAATGAAAGAAAGTTTCTTTTTGCAAAAGCAGCTTGTAAAATAAAAGGCAGGCAGAAAGAATTAAGGCAGAATGTAAAATATAAGGTATCATACTTTTCCTTTTTTAATGATATTTACTATTTCATCAAGATCCTTTTCTGTTAGCTTTTGTTCTTTAGCAAAAAAGGCAAGCATACGGGGATAAGAGTTATCAAAATAATCACTTACAATATCTTTTAATGCAAATTGCTGGTATTCTTCCCTACTGACTACAGGAAAAAAACAATGCATATTACCTGCAGTTTCATGATTAAGAAAACCTTTTTCTTCCAGAATCTTTACTATTGTTGCCACGCTGTTATAATGTGGTTTAGGATCTGGCAACAGCGGAATTATATCTCGTATAAAAGCTTTGTTTAAATCCCAAAAGACCTGCATGATCTGTTCTTCTCGTTTAGCTAGTTTTATCATCGTTAAATATTTTGACGCAAGATACTACTAATTAATTAGTAGAACAACTAATTGATTAGTTTTTTAACTAATTAGTTAGTAACAGCTAAGAAATGACACGCGGATAAAACGGATTTCCTACCGCGAAAGCACGGATTGACACGGATTTTTTAATGGTATGTTTTGGTGAATTTAATAAGAATCAACTAAGTAAATAGCCCCGTAAAAAGTCTAAACTCTAATCGTTTAGCATAAAAAAAACTTTGTCAAAGCTTTAAACCAAGCATGTGAGGTACTTGTTCTTAAACTTTGACAAAGTTTTTTACTTGTAAACTTGTCAGACATTGCCCGTGGTTTCAACCACGGGGTGCAATACTATCACGCCATGTATTGTCTTCCTGTGGTTGAAACCAAAGGGTACAATATTATCACGCCACGTATCGTGTTCCTGTGGTTGAAACCAAAGGACGCAATATTATCACGCCACGTGTGATTTCAACCACGGGATGCAATATTATCACTCCATCTATCGTGTTCCCATAGTAGAAACCACGGGGTGCAACATTATCACCCCACGTATCGTGTTCCCGTGGTTGAAACCACGGGCTATGTTTGAAGAAGAAATTAAATTGGGCTTTTACAACGTTCCGTACACTCTTGATTTTAAACTTTGATAAAACTTAATCATAATGATTAATAAAAAAAACGCCAAATCACACATGAAATGGTTGTTATACTAAAGCATACCTTACGATAACAGTCCTATTTTATCAACACACTTTTATATTTAGCAATATTTTTCAATACTACCCCAGTACCTCTTACTACAGCTCGTAAAGGATCTTCGGCAATATAAACCGGTAAATCTGTTTTTTGCGAAATTCTTTTATCAAGACCACGAAGCATTGCTCCTCCTCCCGCGAGATACAAACCTGTGTTGTAAATGTCGGCAGCCAATTCAGGGGGAGTTAGCGAAAGGGTTACCATAATAGCATCTTCAATTCTAAGAATCGATTTATCGAGTGCTTTTGCAATTTCTCTATAAGTAACCTTTATCTCTTTGGGTTTTCCGGTAAGCAAATCTCTTCCTCGAACAAGCATATCATTAGGAGGTTGTTCGAGTTCTTCCATTGCAGAACCCACTTCAATTTTTATCATTTCGGCAGAAGCGTCTCCAATATACAGATTATGCTGAGTTCTCATATAATACAAGATATCATTCGTGAAAACATCACCGGCAATCTTGATTGATTTATCGCAAATTATTCCGCCAAGGGCAATAACTGCAATTTCTGTAGTTCCTCCACCAATATCAACAATAATATTACCCTGAGGCAGCATAACATCTATACCCATCCCTATAGCGGCCGCCATGGGCTCATGAATCAGAAATACTTCTTTACCATTTACACGTTCGCACGACTCCTTTACCGCGCGCATCTCAACCTCGGTAATACCGCTGGGTATACAAACCACCATTCGCAAAGAAGGCTTAAAAAGATTTTTTTTAATTTCCGGTATATTATTGATAAACCAGTTAATCATTTTTTCCGACGCATCAAAATCTGCAATTACACCGTCTTTAAGCGGTCGGATTGTTTTAATATTCTCGTGTGTTTTGCCCTGCATTAAACTGGCCTCTTTGCCTACAGCAATAATTTTTCCGTTTCTAATATCCCTTGCCACAATCGACGGACTGTCTACAACAATTTTTCCGTCGTAAATTATTAAAGTATTCGCTGTTCCCAAATCCATAGCTATCTCCACTATCATAAAATCAAATAAGCCCATATATATAGTTTTGTTTAAGAACGGTGTTTATTGTTGTTTTATTCTTTTTAAAGATGTTAAAGTATTCCTTAAAAAATACATAATAGTCTTTTACTTACAATATTATTTAAATAAACATTAAAGGCGAAGCTTTTAATTATGAAACTGTATCTGGTTTTTCTGTAAAAGTTTACTCAAAGTGTTCGCTAAATTTGTAAAATAGCACACAAGTTCTGTTGTGCATTAATTAATAATCACTTAAATAACAGCGTTATGGAAAAGCAAAACAGCAACGAATACGGTCAGACAGACCCTGATTTTATTGATCAAAATACGCTAGTTGATGGAAATAACATTCAGAGCGACGATCTACATAAACGAACTACTATAGAATCTGTTCCTGAATTTCTGGAAAGTGATCCGGATTATATCGACCAGGAAACTCCCGTTGATCATGATAATTATGCACGGGATGAAGATCCGTACCGATATGAGGAAAAATTTACGGAAGATCTAAATACTGAAATTGATCTTGAAAACAATACCTCGGTGAAATCAGAAAGCATAGAGGATCAGGATAAAACTATTGATAAAGATATTTCTGGCAGCAATAGCAAGCAGGATGACAACAAAGACGATAAATAATCGAATTATTCAAAATTAAAATGGCAAATGGCATACCTCGAGTATGCCATTTTTTGTATTTAAAAATAAGATACTAACCCTACCCGTTCTATTATTTTCTGCAATTTGTCTTTTTCTAAAACTATTTAGAAAATTTAAAATCCTTACATTTACCCGCTGGCGAACCAATTTACGTTACATCAATAATCAATTCAGGTAACGTTAAGCCAATTAATTTTAAGCAGTCAAGATGGAAAAACATACTGTATCAGTAGCATCGTTACCCTTAGATGATAATACAATATCGAATACTAAAATAAAAAAAGTTGATTTGTTACCTGATCCGGAATCGCGTTTGGATTCTATGGAAATGAAAGAAAAACCTCTTATGGATTCCAGTATTCCGTTTCGAGATTTAACAAATGCTGCAACTAAAAAAGAAAGTATTGCCCAACTGATTGCAAAATTAGATGTTGAAAATAACTTAAGATATCAAAGAACGGTCGAAGATACCTATTGCAATGTATATTCTTATGATTATTGCTATTTCTCTCAAGTATACTTGCCAACGGTTTGGTGGACACCTGAATCTCTTGAAAAAGTCTTACAGGGACAAGATGTAGAACCTGTTTTTGAGCAAACCGTAGAACGTATTTATTCCAGTGCTATACACGATTGGTTCCCAAAATGGGGGGCGAGTTTTGGCTGGGAAAGAATGACTACAGTTGATGAAATGCAGACTAAGGTAAATGCCAATGGCGGAATTGGAATCATTTGTGCCAAAAGAAGAGAAAAAGGACTTTCAGGACATATTGTTCCCGTTGTTCCCGAAACTGATTTGCACAAAGCCTATCGCGAAAATGGTATAGTAGTATATCCGCTACAATCGCAAGCCGGAAAATTCAATTACAATTACTTTGCAGAAATCAGGCAAGATTGGTGGAATGACGAGCTGTATTCCTCCTACGTGCTGTATTATCACGAATAAAAATGCAATTTACAGAGTTGTTTCATCATTCAAAAAAAAATATTGATTATCAACAAGTTAACTACTTGCAAATACGATAATAAAAAACTACTTTTGCAACTTAGAAAAAACAAGAATACTAAAAGTTGTGATTTAGCTATTCTCTTGCGTAAATTATTGATACAAAAGTGATTAATAACGATAGTAATTTTATAACCTTATTATAAAATTTTACTTCTAAATTGATGTTTCAGTCGATAAAATTGCAAAAATCTAAAATATAAATTCCAATATTTTTAAAAGTAAACGAAAACTTTTATAATGGAGGCAACAATATGCTCAATCCGTTATAGGTTTCTTGTCTCTGGTTTTAACAGATTGAATTTATATTCCTGAATAAAAATGACTTTATAAATTAAAATAACCTTAAAAAAGAAAGTAAGTATAAATGAAAGACAATCAGACAAAAAAATATTATTGGGGAATAGGATTGGAAAACGAAACCTACATGCAATTTGAAGAATCCCTAATAGTTTCTGGTGAATTTATACAAGAAAAAATTGGTTTTGAGAAATACAGTATCGATTATAGAAAATGCTACAAACCTGAAAGCTTAGCCCCTATTTTAAAGAAGGCTTTTGGTTTGAATGAAAACTATAAAGTGAGCAGAATGATGAACAGTCATTCGCTGGAAAAACTCGATATCAATTATCAGCACAAAACAATAGCGCCGATAAAACCATTAATCGATACCGAAACCGGTGAAGTAAGCGCACAACCAACTGAAAATCCTGAATATCTGGGAAAATCGATCATGGAGCTTTTCCTTGAAGATCAGCCGTACAACATTCAGAGTATGATTACCCAAAGAAACAAAACAATGGGCTCTGTACATTTTGATGGCGATTCGATCGAATTTGTTACCAAATATTTCGAGAACAGAACAATTGGTGAATCTTGCAAAGAACTAAAAGCTACTAAAAAATTATTCCTTGATAAGATCAATGAATCGTCTGTGTTAAACGGAAAATTAAACTTTCCGGATTACAACAACGGACTTAATATGTTCATGACCAATCAGGAAAACCTGGTTTTGTTTAATAACGGAACCTACCATTTTCATATTACTTTACCATCTTTGACCGAAGACAGCAGGATTGTAGATTATAAAGAATTTGAAAGAACACATGCCAATGCGATTTATTTACTGCAATGGTTTGAGCCTTTCTTTATTGCTACTCTTGGAAGCCCTGATATTATGGGCGTGATAAGCGATACTTACAGTCTGGACAAAAAATTTACTTTAGGTTCTATGCGAAATGCAATGTCGCGCTACATAGGCGTGGGAACGTATAATAAAGCGATGCCAAAAGGTAAAATTTTAACCTATAATGTGGATGATTTTAGAAAATTACTAAAATTTGAAAAAGAAGAAAACATTTGGTGGAGAGATCAGATTGAAGCTGATATGGAATACGAAATGCTTTCGGAAGTTGGTCTTGATTTTAATCAGGAAAAAATGTACCAAAGCGGTTTCGAATTCAGAAGTTTTGATGAGTTTCCTGCCGAATACTTAAACGATGTTCTTTTTGCTATTATCCTAATTTGCGAGCATTCTTTGAATCTTCCTGATGTACAATGGGCACATGACAGCAAAGCATGGAATAATCTTGTTTTTAAAACTTTAAAAATGGGTTATGCTACGGAAATTAATGAGGAAGAAAAACAGGAAGTTCTGGATTTATTACAATTATTAAATCCATCAGATGCTAATTACAATACATTAAAATCAGAATTTGAAGCTATCGTAAATTTAGATGAATTTTTCTTTAAAATTCTGGCCGTTTTACACGATATGTATAAAGACAACAACATTTGTCTTGACTCGATGTACGGACAAAAAACAAGTTCTCCACCTCAATGGGACAACTTTAATAAATACCAAACCGAAAAACATTTACAGCAAATTGGCGCTTTCTGTGAGAACTAAAAGCTGATTTAGAAGTTTACATCATAAAAAAACATCCCATAAAGAAATTTTCTTTATGGGATGTTTTTACATTAAAAAAGTACGTTACGCTACTTCTTCTACTTTTAAGATTTCCAGTTTTAGATTTCCTTTTTTAGCAGGCCATTCTACAACATTTCCTTCTTTATATCCTACCATCGCTATCCCTTCATCAGAAAGAATAGAAATTCGGTTCTTACTTACTTTGTTTTTCTCAGGACCTACAAAAACAACCGTTTTTTCCTCATTGGTGGCACAATCTTTATACGTTACTCTTCGGTCTACAGAAACAATATCTTCCGGCAAATCTCTTCTTAGTACCTGCGTTGCTTTTTTAAGCTCATCAAGCAGCAATTTTTCTTCTTCTGCTGTTACTTTTTTTCTTCTTACGTGATCTTTTATTAAATCGTATATTCCTGTTGTTAAAATGATATTTTGTGACATAACTTTCTGTTTGCTCCTTATTTCACAGGTAAGATAATAACCCTTCATTGAATCACTTATAGCTCTTGTGTAGTGTTGCATTCAATGATATCCTAATCCCCATGAAAATTGAAGATTAAATAAATGAGCCTTTTGTATGAAAAGAATCCCTGTCCAGAGTTTTGACAGGGCTTAATTAATAAACTCTTTTGAACTTTTTAAGAAAGTATCGTCGTGCAAATACAATAACGTGCCCATAAGGCTCATCAAGTCATTATTGGTTAAATAAAAATTTGAAATCGTCATTGCTGTAAATTGCATTTAATTATTTGGCAAGTTAGCTCATTTTTTTAAAAGAAAAAACACTTTCAACCCTAATAAAACGTTAACATCTATATCTTAAACAGCTAAAATAAGTCTACATGTAAAAATAGCTTTTCAACAAATAGTACTATACAAATACGGGACAAAAGAAAAAATTTCCCTGTCCCGTATTGAATTATAATATAAGTAAATGACAATTCAAAAATTATCTCATTTTCTAATTGTCTAATTAATTTAAGGTATTATTTGATCCTTTCTTAACTGAGCAAACAATTCAAAAAACGAATCTTTCGTATCTTTATAAGTGGCAAAACCAAGTTTTCTGCTTCTTGACATATCGGTCATTACTTCCAGAGGACGTGATAAATCAAGATCAGTATGCCAGGCAGATGCCAATTGGTTTAAGTCCTCTTCTATTAATTGATGCTCTTTTGTGATGGTTTTCCAGATCGTATCTTTTTCGCTTAATTCGGCTTCTAGTGGTTGTATTGTTCCCTTATATCCTTCAAATTCAATATCAAACCATTCCGCTATTTTTGGCCACAGCCATTTCCATCTAAAAACGTCTCCGTTTGTAATATTAAAAGCTTCGTTATGAGCTTCAGTATTTGTTGCTGCCCAAATAATCTGATCGGCCAGAATTTTAGCATCCGTAACATCAGATACGCCATTCCATTGCGCCTCAGAACCCGGCCAGATAAACGGAGTTCCTTCCTTTTTGCAAATACTGGCGTAAACGGCTAAAGTGGTTCCCATATTCATGGCATTGCCAATCGTTTTACCAATCAGCGTATGTGGTCTGTGTATGTTCCAGCTAAAGCCATCTCTTTTTGCAGCTTCATACACCTCATCTTCCTGTGCGTAATAAAAATTCGGCAAGTCCAATCGCGGCTGCTCTTCTCTTAAAGGTGTTTCCGGCAAAGTTCCTGTTGTCGCATAAGCATCAAATGGCCCTAAATAATGTTTTAATCCGGTAACTAACGAAACATGCTGAATCGATTTTTTTGGAGATAATACGTTTAATAAATTTCGAACCATGGCACTATTCACCCTGATATTTTCTTTTTCGGTATCATTTCGCATCCATGTTGTAAAAAAAACATGAGTTGGCGCAACATTCATTAAGGCAGTGGCTAATGATTCTGTATTTAATAAATCGGCAGCAATAGGTTGTAAACCCTCAATATCATTTTTAGGATTTCGGGAAAGTCCAAAAACGGTCCATCCTTTTTCTATAAGTTTTATGGCAAGATTACTTCCGGCAATTCCGGTTGCTCCTACAACTAAGGCTACATTTTCTTGTATTGATTTCATAAGTATTATATTTTTTCCAAAATTACTTTACAAACCTTATTCAGAAAGATGACCTGAAACAAGAAATTCGCTTGATCTAAATCAATTATTTCTGATCGAAAATGATATTCTTTTTAAGTCGGCTCAAAGTTTCAGGCGAAAGACCAAGATATGAAGCCAGTAAATTTTGCGGTATCCGCCTGATAAAGTCAGGGTTGTTTTCGACAATATACCTGTACTTTTCTTCTGCCGTGTGGGTATGCGAACTTATTAATCTTCTTTCTTTTGTAATTAAACTATTTTGAAAAAGCAGTCTAAAATAGCGATCCATCACGGGAACTTGCAGGGTGAGGTTTTCGAAATCTTCTCTGGTAATCAGCAGTACTTCTGAATCTTCCATTGCATCAATACTGTAAAAAGAAATTCCTCCGCTAAAAAAGCTGCTCATGTCTGACGTCCACCAGCCTTCGGGTGAAAACTGATTGATATGCTCGTTGCCTTTATCATCAACATTATAAGACTTTAAAAGTCCTTTCGAAACAAATGTCAAATAACTGCAAACATGTCCTTCCACCACCAAAAACTGTTTTCTCTTTAGCTTTTTAGGTTTAAAGAAAGTCTTTATCAATTCCTTTTCGGACTGGGACAACTGGACTTTTTCTTCAATATGTTTGAAAATGATATCGTACATTTTAAAATATTTTACTTTATGAATAATGAAGTATAACAAATGTATACTATTTATTTTTTAACTTTCATCATCTAAAAAAAACATACACTGAGACTGTTTTTAATGTATTGATTAACAATTAAAAGATGAAAGCAATGGTATTAGATTTCAAAAAATTTCCGCAGCTTATAACAAAGAGATTGGTATTGAGAAATATTGAAAATACTGATGCTGAATTAATTCATAAACTGCGTTCTGATGAAGTTGTAAATAAATTTGTGGGCCGGGACAATTAATCAACACTAGAAAAAGCAAAAGAATTTATTTTTAAAATACAAAATTTGGTCGAAAAAAACGAAGGCCTGTATTGGATTATCCGGCTAAAAGAAAACAATGATTTAATTGGAACTGTTTGTTTGTGGAATTTTGATTTAGAAAATGAAATCGTAGAAATTGGATATGAAATGCTGCCCGAATTTCAAGGCAGGGGAATTATGAGCGAAGCTATCAAAGCAGTAATAATTTATGTATTTGAAGAAATGAAAGCAAAAATAATTACGGCATTTCCTTCTTCTGATAATATTAATTCTGTAGCGATTCTACAAAAACTGAATTTCGAATTCGAAGACAAAAAGTATAATAATACACATGAAAATGTAAATAATATTGCTACCTATACTTTGCGAAATCCTAAAATGATTTAAAAATCAAGATCAGGTATAAATACGTATTCGATTATCAGTAAAAGATTGGTATTTTTATTTTGTTTTTGCATTTATAACTAATCACACGAAAATGGGAATATCTTCTAAAAACGGAATTGCAGTTAGCAATGCAGGAATTGTTCTTTTAAATAGCTTTATAGTTATGTTGTTCGAAAGGTTGAGCCTCGTTAAGGATAACAACTTTACTAGTATTGAAAATCAAAAAAATGCTGTGCTCTACTTACAATATGTTATTACCGGAGTAAGCGAAACGGAAGAAAGTTATTTAGCATTGAATAAAATACTTTGCGGATTGTCAGTTACAGATACTGTTCCCGCTATAATTGAAATTTCACAAGAAAAGGAAATTCTTATAGTAGGTTTAATAAAGGCTGCTGTTTCTTATTGGTCTGCAATTGGTGACTGTTCTGTAGAGAGTTTTAGAGGCAATTGGCTCATTCGGGACGGAATGCTTACAGAATTAGAAGACAAATGGGAACTTACCGTTGACAAAAGAGCTTATGATCTATTAATAAACAAATCTCCATTTGCTTTTTCAATTATAAAATATCCGTGGATGCATAAACCTTTGCATGTTATTTGGCCTTATTAAAATTATAAAACCCGCAAAAGTTATGTCCTGTACTATTCTTGAAAAACTTTGGAAACGTATTGTAGATCCTTCCGGAGTTTCTGCCGCAGATGGCGTACAAAGCTGGAATGAAGAAATTAAAGCCTTGTACGAATTAGGTATTGGTATGGAAGATGCATTACAGTTTTTATACTTTGAAAAACCTGATTTAGAAACTTTTAAAAATTGGATCAATAATCGAACGCAAATCTCAAATACAGCAGAAGAGCTTACAGATACGGTTCTATCAGAAGAAGATCTGGAATTTTGGAGCGAAAACGGCTATATTGTTATAAAAGATGCTGTTTCAAAAAAAGATTGCGAAGCTACCCAACAAGCTATTTGGGATTTTTTAGAAATGCATCCGGATCAAAAGGAAAGCTGGTATCAGAGACATCCGGATCAAAAAGGATTGATGCTTAATTTTTCGGATCATGAAACTTTAAATAAAAACAGATTTTCGCCCAAAATAAAAAAGGCATACGAACAGCTTTACAATACCGCGAATATTTACAAAACGATTGACAAAGTAAGTTTTAATCCGCCTGAAACTAGTGAGTTTACTTTTTTAGGAAGTCCGCTTCATTGGGACACCAGCTTAAAACAACCTATAAAATTTGGACTTCAGGGACTGCTCTATCTTACAGATTGTAGTGCTAACGACGGTGCTTTTCATTGTGTGGCGGGATTTCACAACAAAATAAATCATTGGCTGGACAATCTGCAACCTCATGAAAACCCAAGAGACAAGGCGGTTAAAACATTAAACCCAAAACCAATTTTAGGTAATGCCGGCGATTTTATTATCTGGGATAACAGATTGCCGCATTGCGCAACGCCAAACAAAGGCAAAAGTCCCAGAATGGTTCAGTATCTTACTTATTTGCCTAATGATTATAATGATTCGGGAGAATGGTTATAAAGTGAAACAGTGAATTAATCAATTTAAAAATAACATCTTAACCGCATCAATTACCTGATAATAATACAATTGTACGCTGTGAATTTTATAATCCTACTTGTTTATTAACTTTCTACATTTGTGTGTATTAATGATTTAAACAATGTAGTATGACAACTTCAAATCACAAAAATAATATTTCGAGTGCCAGAACTTCAGAAAAAAAATCTGAAGTCAAGTCCACGTCTTCCAGAAACAACGAAAAGACCACTATCGAAATTAAAAAGATCAGTCATAACAAACAATAATTATTAATACAATTATAAAAAATTGAAATTACCCTTTTCTTATTACCTCAATCCCGATGTTCTTTTTCTGGCCAAAGATTTATTGGGCAAAGTTCTTTTTACCCAAATTAATGGCGAAATAACTGCAGGCATTATCGTAGAAACCGAAGCTTATTTTGGTATTCAGGATAAAGCATCGCATGCTTACGGCGGACGTCGTACGAACAGAACAGAAACATTGTATCAGCAAGGAGGTGTTTCGTACGTTTATTTGTGTTACGGAATTCACAACCTCTTTAATGTAGTAAGCTCCGTCGAAGGCGAACCGCATGCCGTATTAATACGTGCCATTGAACCTCTTATAGGATTGGAGATAATGGAAACCAGACGTAAAATAGCCGCCACAAAAGCAGCTATATCTTCAGGCCCCGGATCTGCAGCCAAAGCCTTAGGCATTGATCGCACATTTAACGAAAAAGAATTATCGGGAGAAGAAATCTGGATAGAAGATCATGCTATTCGATACACTACTGATCAAATTGCAGCAGTACCCCGTGTTGGTGTGGCGTATGCGCAGGAAGATGCGCTCCTGCCCTGGCGTTTTTTTGTTAAAGACAATAAATATGTAAGTAAACCCAACAAAATTTAATCTTAATTCTGAAAATACTTTCTCACTTTTATTAAAGCACCAAAACTTTATAAAGATCGTATCTATTTAACAATCAAGGCTATTTTTATTTTATCTTTTTAATAAAATACAATCATTAATTTACAAAGCCACAATAAAAGTTTAAAAAAAAAGTTTTTTTTCCTTAACAAAATCACTAACTTGTTTAGAAATAGAGAATACTTTTAGGTATTAATATTGTTTCTAACAGGTTAAATTCTTTATTTTTTATAACAAATTATCAATATAGAAGAACTGAATTAATTTTTCTAACATTAAAAAAAACAGATTTATATGCGAGTATCAGTCATCCGTAAAAACATAAAATTCACCCCGGATTCTAAAAGAGTTGTTGCAAGATATTTTATGAATGGCGAAGAGCGGACCAAACAAATGGTTGCGCGTATCATGATGCTGAACGAAAAGCAGGTACTGGAAACCTTAGAACAAACGCTTCGTGAATTTGCAAGACGTCACCGAAATATTTCGGCTATATTTTTTAGGCATTGCGAAAAAATAAAACCTATTATAGAAGCTATGCAAATAGATTATGAGGCAATATCTCTGGATCGAAAAATGCTAATAGGTTCTTATTGTACTATGGAATACGCGATAGAATCTGCGGCCATTTTTAATCCTTCAATTATAGAAGATTTTGATCAGTCAGGTCTTGAAGCCGGCGAAAAACGCGTCATCATTTCTTTTCGCGCAACAGGTGAAGGTCATATTTCATCCATAGTTTTTAGAAGAGGAATTCTTGATAAGGATAACAATCTTCTGGTTATGAAGATTGGTCACAACATCGATAAGGCCGAGATTGAGCATAAAACCTTATTCAATAAAGAGCGTTTTTTATTAAAATTGTCCGAAATGCATACGCAGGACAAATACATAGCGCAGATCATGCAGGACTTACCTGAGGAATTTGAGTTTGCAATATTAAAAAGTATGGTCAATACGGCCTTAGCAGACCCATCAATTCGTCAGGAAAGAAGAATAGCGCTTGAAGAAATACTCTGGCTCGCTGATTCATTTTATGATTTGCAGTTCAAACACGATTCTGATCTTACAGAGCGTGTTATATTTCCTATCTCAGAGTCTGAAAGCCGCGGTATCGAAGATGCCCGTTTTGTGCGATTTGAAGATGAGGATGGATCCAGTCGTGTTATGGCTACTTATACGGCATATAATGGTCACGCCATATTGCCTAAACTTATTTCTACCGAGGATTTTTACACCTTTAGGGTTATGCCTTTGCATGGCGCGGGAGCTCAGAATAAAAACCTGGCTTTGTTTCCAAGAAAAATAAAAGGCAAATATGCCATGCTTTCGCGAATAGATGGTGTAAACAATTATATCATGTATTCTGACCGCGTTACACAATGGAATGATCCTATTCTTCTTCAGGAACCGCGTTATACCTGGGAGTTTACACAAATAGGAAATTGCGGTTCACCACTTTGGACTCCGGATGGATGGCTTGTTATCACGCATGGTGTAGGTACAATGCGACGTTATTGTATTGGTGCCTCATTATTAGATCTTGAGGATCCGTCTATAGAAATAGGAAGACTTTCTGAACCTCTGCTTTCACCTCTTGAAGACGAGCGGGAAGGTTATGTACCTAATGTTGTTTACTCCTGTGGAGCTATCATACACAACAATAGCCTGATATTACCTTACGCCGTATCTGATTATTCCTCTACTTATGCTGTAGTCGATATGGGCGAATTAATAGATGCGCTTAAAAAAAGTAAATAAGTCACACGCCATAATATTAATTGCTTTCTTTTTTAAGGAAGCAATTTTTTTTTCGCGTTTGTACAATTTTCGTGTAACATTTCACATTAATTTTGAGTCTTTCTAAAACAATTGAATTTAATACTGATCGAAAATCTGTCGGTCATTACTATTCTCTGTAACTTCCCACGGCAGCGCGATAACAGCTGTCTTAACTGACTCAGATTACAATGAAAAAATATACCCTAATAATCTTCTTAACCTTCGCTCCTTTCACCTTTGGTCAAATACCAATAGACAGTATCAAAGCAATTATAAAACAAGAAGTTACCAATAAAAGAAGCAAAAGTATTATTGTAGGGATTGTTGATGCTAACGGCAGGCAAATAATTGCAGAAGGCCAATTAAGTGATCACGATTCCAGATTGCCTGATGGTAATACCCTCTATGAAATAGGTTCCATTACAAAAGTATTCACTTCGCTTCTATTGGCAGATATGAGTTTAAAACAGCAG
>Ga0247809_1000375_pt1 | contig 21351 bp, 17 predicted proteins | sample UWRJL104311B1_FD_180951 | JGI IMG/M metagenome (GOLD analysis project Ga0247809, IMG submission 180951) | Plant litter microbial communities from Arlington Agricultural Research Station in Wisconsin, United States - UWRJ-L104-311B-1 | ecosystem: Environmental > Terrestrial > Plant litter >...
CGACGAACTGAGGCGGCACCTTGCGGCTGGGCGTGGACGGCAACTGATCGGTGACGAGTTCGGTGGCCGCGAGCAGCGTGAAGATCCACGGCGTGAACCGGTAGCCGAGGAACGCGAGCCATGTCCCCTGCAACGGCAGCATACCCTTGCTCGCAACCCAGGCGATCGCAGCCGGCGCCAGCATCGCGCGCAAACCGGCGACGATGCCGATGACGAAGGCGAGGATCAGTCCGTGAACGATCTGGGGGACGAGCATGGCGGTCTCCGATCCGGTGTGTTCGACATCGTCCCACGCACCGCCCCGAGCGTCAATTCGTTACGCATCCGATCTGGCCTCGATCCATTCGCGAGTTACCTTCAGCCAACCACCCGACCGGACCAAGCACCTGATATCGAAAGCGAACACGAGGCCATTTTCGCTCGAAATTATTTCGCCGCCGTCGCCTCGATCTCGACCAGGAACGCCGGCCCTGCAAGGGCCGCGACCTGGACGGTCGATCGCGCGACGGTGTTGGGGTTCTCCGCCGTCCCGAAATACATCTTGAACGCGTCGTTCATGCCCGCAAAATCCATCTTGCCGCCAAGCTTCGGATCGCCCGCGACGAACACGGTGAGCTTGATGATGTCGCTCATCGCATAGCCCTGCGCCGCGAGTATCGCCTTGATCTTGGTGAACACGCTGATCGTCTGCGTCTTGGTATCGCCGAAATCGGCGGTCGTCAGTTGTGCTGGCGGTGTCTTGTTGGCCGGATCGATCGGAGCCGCCAGCTGCCCGCTGAGATACAGCATCTTCGCATCCGCCGGCACGGTGACGCCCTGAAGGATCAGTCCGGGCGGCGTGTTGGCGTGCCGGACGATCGTCGACTTGCCATCTGCGGCCATCGCCAAGCCAGGCAAGGCGAGCATTGTGCAGATCGCAACGGCCAGCGCGATGGAGTTCGTCTTGATCGTCATGTGTTTCTCTCCCAGTTGCGGATGCGAATGGTTCGGGCGCGGCACGGTTTGGCACGGCGCCCGATCTCTTCGAAGCTGACGGTCTCGCGGGCGGAATACTCACCCTTCGATCCTGTCGAGCCGAACGTCCACGTCATGCCGCGCGTCGCGAGCGGTCCGCCCCCAATGCAGCCCGGTTAGCGCCTTGCGCCGCAACCCGCCTGGCCAGCGCCATGACCTGGCCCTGGGCGGACTGGATGCCGCCCTCCTGCCAGCCCGGAGTCTGGCTGAGCGCGGCGGAGGCGAAATAGACGCGGCCGTCGGGCTTCTGCAGCAGGCGGAACTCGGGCGTGTCGATATGCCCCTCCTGCCGCCCGTTCGCGCTGCCCGCATTCCAGTCGGGCCACGGCCCCAGGCTGTACGGAATCTTGTGCCAGTTCACCGCGATGCCGTTGACCAGGTCGCCGCCATGCCCCGGATGCAGCCGGTCGATCACCCCGCGCGAGAACGCGATCTGCTCGGCGATCGGCCGCTTGGCGAACGCGGCGGCATTTGGGCCCGACGAATAACAGCCGAGAATCATGCCCCGCGCGGAATGCAGTCCCGCCGAAGGATACCAGATCAGCGTGGTAGGGCCGCCGACGAACGAGATGCCGCCATAGATCTGTTCGCGTTCCCAGAAACGCGGGCTCTCGAACGCGACCTTGTTCGAATGATCGTAAACCACCCCGGCGATCGTCTTCTTCAGCGCGGGCGAGAAGTCGGTATCGATCGTCGCGAGCACCGGGAACGGGATCGTGCAGATGATGTAATCCGCCGTCACGGTGTCGACCACGCCGCTCGCCTTGTCGCGGTAGATCACGTCGACGCCGCGCGCGGTATGGCGGATCTTGGTGACCTCCGCACCGCGGATCGCCGGACGGCGCAGGTTGCGGTCGAACCCGGCATGGATCCGGTCCATGCCGCCGACCGGCTCGAACATCGTCGCCTGCATGTAGAGATTGTCCTCGAACAGCGTCATCGGCAGCCGTTCGTTCGCCAGCAGCTGGTCCATCGGCACTGCGCTGCCTGCCGACGAGAAGGTGACGCCCGCACCCGGCGCAGTCCCGAACCCCGATCGCTCGGTGCCCGCAAACGCATAGTCGGTGCCGAGGTCGCCGTATGCCTTGAGGAACGGCAAGAGTTTCTGCTTGTCCGCCGCCGTCACCGACTGGTCGAGCGCACCTTGGTTGATCGCCTTCGCCAACAGTTCGGCGATGTGGCCGCGCATGTCGTTGATCGCGGTCCGCATCCGGATCTTGCTGCCGTTCTCGCCCATGACATAGGCAGAACGGCTCGAATTGACCTCGACCTCCAGCGGCACGTCGAACTTCTTCGCATACCCGATCAGGCCCTGGTGGAAGCTCGGGATACGCGCAGGCCCCGCGTTGAAGTAGATACCGTCGGAGAACTTGGCAGTCTGCGTCTGCTCGCCGATCATCTCGATCTTGTCGCCGTCGCGCACTGTCCAGGCGCGCCCGCCGACCCGCTCGCGCGCTTCGAGCAACGTGACCCGGAAGCCAGCCTGTTCGAGCTCATAGGCAGCCGTCAGCCCGGCGATCCCGGCCCCGAGCACGACGACGTGCGTTCCCTTGCCCAAATTCGGCGTCAGCGTGGCGAGCGCTTCGGCATGCGACGTGCCGATCAATCCGTCGGTCAATCCCAGCGCCTGCATCGCACCGAGTGTCGCGCTCAGCCCTCCCATCAGGCCAAGTCGTTGCAATATCGTCCTGCGTGTAATCGCGGCGTGTGTAGTCATCGAGGCCCCCGAGGCGACTAGCCTTCCCATGGCTTGCCGAACGTCAGAACACCGTCGGGTCGAACCCGTCAGCGGCCTCGCAGGATCATCATCCCCCGATCAATCCCGATGGACGTCAAACCAGGAACGGAAAAGAACACATAGTTCATTTCCGCATGGTAATCCGACACGTTGCATCTTTTGACTGAACGATTCGGATTGAACATTGCTTCAGCATGTAACGCAAATGAAATCTTTCTTGCCGGGGAACTCAACCGTCGTTGCCGATCCACGACTTGTCCGGCGGACCTACAGGTCTTGAATTTCGCTCGACCTCCGGCCAATTCTCGGACTGATCCTTTCACCAAGAGACCGTCACATCCTATGACCACTGAAACCGCCCCAGCACCTGAAACCTCCGCGCCCGAAACCCATGCCTTCGAGGCGGACGTTGCGCGGTTGCTCCACATGATGGTGCATTCGGTCTATTCGGATAAGACCGTATTTCTGCGCGAACTGATCTCGAACGCCGCCGATGCGTGTGAAAAGCTGCGGTATGAAGCGTTGAGCGCGCCCGAGTTGCTTGGCGACGAGACCCGGCTGGCGATCGCGATCACGCTCGATCCCGACGCCAAGACGCTGACGATCGAGGACAACGGCATCGGCATGACCGCCGATGACATGGGCGAAGCGCTCGGCACGATCGCGCGCTCGGGCACCAAGGCGTTCATGGATCGGATCGCCGCGTCGAGCGGTTCGGATGGCGCGCAGCTGATCGGCCAGTTCGGCGTCGGCTTCTATTCCGCGTTCATGGTCGCATCGAAGGTCGACGTGATCTCGCGGCGCGCCGGTGCGGACATCGCCTCGCTCTGGTCGTCGGACGGCCTCGGCACCTACACGATCGCCGACGTGCCGACCGCCGACGCCCCTGCCCGCGGCACCCGCGTCGTGCTTCACCTGCTCGACGACGCGACCACCTATACCGACCGGTTCACCGTCGAGCGCCTGATCAAGGACCAGTCGGGCCACGTGCCCGTACCGATCACCCTGCGCGAAAAGCCCGATGCCGATCCGGTCGACATCGCCGACGGTGCCGCGCTGTGGACCAAGCCGAAGGCGGATATTTCCGCGGAGGACTATGCCGATTTCTACCGCAGCGTCTCCGGCCAGTATGACGAACCCGCGCTGACGCTCCACTACCGCGCCGAGGGGTTGCACGAATATTCGGTGCTCGCCTATGTCCCAGGCGCCAAGCCGTTCGACCTGTTCGACCCCGACCGCAACGGCCGCATGAAGTTGTACGTCAAACGCGTCTTCATCACCGACGACGCCGAAGTTTTACCCCGCTATCTCCGCTTCATGCGCGGGCTGGTGGATTCATCCGACCTGCCGCTCAATGTCTCGCGCGAGATGATCCAGGAGAGCCCGATGCTCTCGGCGATCCGCAAGGGCGTCACCGGGCGTGTACTGTCCGAACTCGACAAACTCGCGACGCGCGATCCTGAAGCGTATGCGAAGATCTGGGAAAATTTCGGCGCGGTCCTGAAGGAGGGGCTGTACGAGGATTTCGAACGGCGCGAAGCGCTGCTGAAGCTCGCACGGTTCAAGACCACGACGTCCGGCGGTGCTTGGCGTTCGGTTGCTGACTATGTCGCGGCGATGAAGGACAACCAGACCGCGATCTATTACGCGGTCGGTACCGATCTCGACCGGCTCGAAGCCTCCCCGCAGCTCGAGGGGTTCCGTGCACGCGGGATCGAAGTGCTGTTGCTGCCGGACTCGGTCGACGGGTTCTGGGTGACGGCGGGCATCGATCATGACGGCAAGCCGTTCAAGTCGGTCACCCAGGGCGCTGCCGATCTCGGCTTGATCCCGCTCGTCGACGGTGCCGAGCAGCCGACCGCCGATGCTACGCCGGCGGTCGCGGAATTCATCGCGTTCGTGAAAACGACGCTCGCCGATGCCGTCTCCGAGGTTCGAGCGTCCGAGCGTCTGACCGACAGCGCGGTCTGCCTTGTCGCGGCGGACAGCGGGATGGACCGCCAGCTCGAACGCATCCTTGCGGCGAGTGGCCAGGCAATGCCTGCCGCCAAGCCGGTGCTGGAAATAAACCCGCGCTCGGCCTTGATCGCCAAGCTGGCAGCGCTTGGCGAGGACGAGACGGCGTTGCGCGAGGACGCAGCGCACCTATTGTTCGACGAAGCGCAGATCGCCGATGGGGAGCGTCCGATCGATGTTCGGGCCTTCTCCGCTCGCCTGACGCGACTGTTCACGCGCGCGCTGGGCTAAGCGCCCCGACCGCGGTTTCGCAAATTTGCGGAACCGCGGTCCAGCGACTACCCCGCTCCAAAGACTGAGGAGCAGGATATGTCGCCCATTCTAGACCGTCGCCAGATGTTGACCGGCGGCGCGGCCATCGCTGGCCTGTCGCTCGGCTCGACCACCGTGTTTGCGCAAAGCGACCGGATCGAGAGCCTGATCGCCAAGATGACACCCGCCGAAAAAGCGGGCCAGCTCAGTTGCTTCTCGGATCAGATCCGCCCGATCGGCGTCCCCTTCAATCCCGGCCTCGCGACCGGCGGCGCGGCGGAGCAGCTGGCTCGTATCAAGACCGGGCAGATCGGCATGCTCTTCAACGGAGTCGGCTATGCCGGTGCCAAGGCCGCGCAGGACGCCGCGCTCGCGACCCGCTTGAAGATTCCCCTGATCTTCGCCGGCGACGTCATCCACGGCCTGCGCACCGCCTACCCGCTGCCGATCGCAGAAGCTTGCGCGTTCGACCCCGACCTTGCGATGCGTACAGCACGTGCAGCCGCGCTTGAGACCACGGCGCTCGGCATCCACTGGACCTTCGCGCCGATGGTCGACGTCGCGCGCGATCAACGCTGGGGTCGTGTCGCGGAAGGCTCGGGCGAGGATCCGTATCTCGGCATGGAATTGGCCAAAGCACGCGTCCGCGGTTTTCAGGGCAACGATCTTCGCGATCCCACACGCATCGCCGCCTGTGCCAAGCATTTCGCCGCGTACGGCGCGATTTCCGGTGGCCAGGATTACAACTTCACCGAAATATCGCCCGCTACGCTGCACGAGGTCCACCTCGCGCCGTTCAAAGCTGCGGTCGATGCTGGCGTGGCGACTTTGATGAGCGCGTTCAACGACATCGACGGCGTTCCTTCCAGCGGCAATCACTGGCTGATGACCGACCTGCTGCGCGGCGAATGGCGGTTCCGCGGGATGGTGGTCGGCGACTATACCGCGGACGAGGAACTGATCGCGCACGGCTATGCCACAGATGGCCGCGACGCCGCCAAGAAGGCGTTCATGGCGGGGATGGACATGGCCATGCAGTCCAACCTGTTCAATCTGTGGCTCCCTGACCTCGTCGCGAAGGGCGAGGTCCCGCTCGCGCGGCTCGACGAAGGCGTTCGGCGCGTGTTGCACCTGAAGGATGCGATCGGCCTGTTCGACAATCCTTACCGCTCGGTCAGCCAGAAGGCGGAACGCACCAGCGTCTCGACGCCCGCCATGCTGAAGCTCAGCCGCGAGGCCGGGGCGCGTTCGATCGTATTGCTAAAGAACGACGGTAACCTGCTGCCTTTGAAGAAAAACCCGGGTCGCATCGCCGTGATTGGCCCGTTCGCGGACGATCGCAAGAACGTCGTCGGCACCTGGGCGTTCATGGCTGACGAAAAGCTCAACGTCTCAATCGCGCAAGGCCTTCGGGCCCGTGGGCTAACCGTGACGACGGCGCAGGGGGCGGAAATCGAAGCTCCACTGCCCGGTGGGATCGCCGCAGCCATTGCCGCCGCGCAAAACGCGGACATCGTTCTGCTCGCGGTTGGCGAATCCCAACTCATGTCGGGCGAGGCGCAATCGCGTACTGAGATTACTATTCCCGCACCGCAGATGGCGCTCGCCGAAGCCATTGCAGCCACCGGCAAGCCAATGATCGTCCTCCTCCGCCACGGCCGTGCTCTTGCCCTGCACGGCGCGGTGAAGGCTGCACCAGCCATCCTCGCGACGTGGTTTCTCGGTTCCGAAAGCGGCCATTCGATCGCCGACGTGCTGTTCGGCGACGTCAACCCTTCAGCCAAGCTCGCCGCGAGCTTCCCCAACGAGAGCGGCCAGGAACCCTATTTCTACAACCACAAGAACACCGGTCGCCCGGCACCGGATACGGGCAGCCAGGAATACAAATCGCGCTACCGCGAGACGAAGAACGAGGCGCTCTATCCGTTCGGTCACGGCCTCAGTTACACCAGCTTTTCGGTATCGAACGTCGTCGTGCCAGCGCGGATGACCAGTGCGCTCACGGTGACCGCCACCGTTACGAACACCGGTGCCCGAGCCGGCGACGAAGTGGTGCAGCTCTACATCCACGACCGGGTCGCCAGCCGCACCCGGCCGGTCCGCGAACTCAAGGGGTTCGCGCGCGTCTCGCTGGCACCCGGCGCATCGAAGCGCGTGACGTTGACCTTGAAGCGCGAAGACCTGCGCTTCTGGGGTGACGGCGATTGGGTGATCGAACCGGGCCTGTTCGACCTCTGGCTCGCGACGAGTTCTGTCAATGGCGAGAAACAGAGCTTCGAACTCGTTTAGCTCTGGTCTTCCGCGGAGCTACATCCGCACGACACGGTTTCCGATCCGCTCAGCCTCCTCAGGATCGTGGGTGACCATCAGGATCGGCAAGCGCATGACGTCGCGGACATGCTCGATCGCCAGCATGACCTCCTCGCGGCGTGCACGATCGAGCGACGACAGTGGCTCGTCGAGCAGCAGAAAACGCGGTTGGCTGAGTAGTGCCCGGCCGATCGCCACTCGCTGTGCTTCGCCGCCGGAGAGCGTGCGCGGCCAGCGATCGAGCAGATGACCGATGCCGAGAAAGCCGATGATGTCCTCGAACCGCTCGGCCTCGCCACGAACGCCGTACAGCAGGTTCGCGCGCACGCGCATGTGCGGGAATAATCGCGCTTCCTGAAAGACATAGCCGGCCTTCCTGCGCTCGGGTGGTACGTCCAAGCCGTCACCGAACAGCGTTTCGCCATCGACCGCGATCCGGCCGCGATCGGGGCGGAGTAGCCCGGCGACCATGTTGAGAACGCTCGACTTGCCGACGCCCGACGGGCCGAACAGCACCGTCGCCCCCTCGCCAGCCTCCAGCGTCAACGACACCTGCATGTTCCCGAGACGCTTCTCAATATCGATCTCAAAGGACATGGAGACCCCGCCCCGCACGGCGCGTCAATAGTTCCGACGCAATCAGAGCGAACAGCGACAACCCTACGGATACGCAGGACAATCGCCACACAAGTGCATCGGCGCCGGGTTGCTGGAGCGCGGAATAGATCGCCAGCGGCAAGGTCTGCGTTTCGCCGGGTACGTTGGAAACGAAGGTGATCGTCGCGCCGAACTCACCGATCGATCGCGCAAAGCCGAGTACCGCGCCTGCAAGTACGCCCGGTATGCTTAGCGGCAAGGTCAGCGTCCAGAACACGCGCCACGGCCCCGCACCTAGCGTTCGCGCCGCATTCTCAAGCCGCCTGTCGACCGCTTCGATCGAGATTCGCATCGCACGCACCATCAATGGCAGCGCCATGACGCCCGCCGCGATCGCCGCGCCGGTCCAGCGGAACAAGACGGTGATCCCGAACCAGTCCTGCAGCCAAGCGCCGATCGGGCCATTGGGTCCGAATGCCAGCAACAGCAGCCAACCGGTGACGACCGGCGGCACGACCAAAGGCAGATGAATCGCCGCATCGACGACGACTTTGCCCGGAAAACGGACGCGCGCGAGCAGCCACGCCAGCGCGAACGCGATCGGCAAGGTCACCGCCATCGCGACGCCGCCGACCTTCAACGACAGCGCGACGATCCCCCATTCGGTCGCGTCGAGCACTAGCGCGCGAAGAACCCGTAGCGGACGAAGATCGCCTTGCCCGCGGGCGAGACGAGGAAGCGGCGAAAGCCCTCGGCCTCCGGGTTCGTCGACGTCTTCAGCCGCGCGATCGGATAAGTGATCGCGAGATGCGTCGCCTCGGGGAAGACGCCGGCGATACGAACCTTGGCCGACGCCTTGGCATCGGTCGCGTAAACGATCGCGAGCGGCGCCGCGCCGCGCTCGACCAGCGCCAGCGTTGCGCGGACATTTTCCGCGCGCACCACTTTCGATGAAACCTGCGTCCAAACGCCGAGCTTCTCGAGCGCCGCCTGCCCGTATTTTCCGGCTGGCACGGCGGTATCCGCCATCGCCAACGGTCCGGCGGTCAGTACGCGAACAAGCGCGGCGGGCGGGCGCACCGGGATTCTTACCTTGCTACCCGCCGGCGCCGCAACGACGAGACGGTTACCGAGGAACGTGACGCGGGTGCTGGTGACGATCAGGTTCTTCGCCGCGAGTTCGTTCATCCAATCCTCGTCCGCCGACACGAACAAATCCGCCGGCGCACCGGACTCGACCTGCCGCGCGAGAGCCGACGACGCCGCGAACGAGATTATGGGCTTCACATGCCCCTTCTTCGCCCACGCATCGGCCGCTGCCGTCAGCGACTCCTGCAACGAGGCGGCTGCGAGCACCAACGGCGGGCGCTGCTGTGCCTGGGCCCCCGTCGCCCAAAGGCTGACCGCCATCACCAGCGCCGACGTCAGATACCGCATACGTCTTATTCCTCGAACTCTGCGCGTACCGATATATAGAGATGGGCCATAACGCCAGCCGGTTCGATATGTTGCGCCTAGTTCGTGGTGACGCGTCCCGTCCGTGCGAGCTTGCCCCAGCCGACCAGCGGCCCCCGCAGCGCCTGCGCGATTGCCTTCAGGACGACATAATACATCACCTGACGATAGCCGATGCGCTGCGGGATCAGCAGCCAGAGCAGCCGCCAGCGCTCCTTGCGCTCCAAGGCGAACGCGATCGTCGCGGCGAGCAGGTCGATCGCGGTGAATATCAGCCAATAGGCGAGCATCGTATAGACGTCGTGGCTGGTCTGCTCCCAGCCATGCGCCTGCACTGCAAGATACGTCGAGGCGAAGCTGACCAGCAGCGCGAGATCGATGATCGGCGAGATCGACGCGAGCACGATCTGGAACACGATCGCCTGCGGCAACCCGACCCAGCCGAGTCCGCGCGGGTGCGACCGGCCGATCGCCGAGCGGTGCTTGTAAAGGCACTGCAACGTCCCGAACGCCCAGCGGAACCGCTGTTTGGCGAGCGCACGCATCGTCTCTGGCGCCTCGGTCCAGGCGATCGCGAACTGGTCGTACTGCACGGTCCAGCCGTGCCGCTGGATCGCGATCGTCAGGTCCTGGTCCTCCGCAAGCGTATCGTCGGGATAGCCGCCGACGCTGCGGATCGCTTCCAGACGCCACGCGCCGACCGCGCCCGGCACGACGGTCATCGCGTTCAGCCGCGCGAACGCGCGACGTTCGAGGTTCTGCGCGGTAATGTATTCGAGCGCCTGCCATTTGGTGATCAGGTTGACGCGGTTGCCGACCTTGGCATTGCCCGCGACGGCACCGAGCTTCGGATCGTCGAACCAGCGCGCGAGCCGCGCGATCGTCATCGGCTCGAACTGCGTATCGGCGTCGAGCGCGATTACGATCTCGCCGCGCGCCAGTTCGAGCCCACGGTTGAGCGCGCGCGCCTTGCCGCCGTTCTCCAGCGTCAGCAGGCGGACTCGGTCATCTCCAGCGAACGCCTCGGCGACCACGCGGCTGGTGCCGTCGCTCGATCCGTCGTCGATCACGATCACCTCGATCGCGACGTCGTTCGACGCCAGCACGCCCTCCACGGCGCGGACGATCACGCGCTCCTCGTTGAACGCGGGGATCATCACCGTGACGAACCGCGACGGATCGATCGCCGGGAATACCGTCTTCAACTCGCGCCGTGCCTGGATCAGCGCGAGCGCCGACAGGGCCAGCGCGCGGATGATCCCGATCGTGATCGCGATGCCGAAGATCCAGCGGAGCGCGACGACGATGCTGCCGAGCGTGCTGAACAGCGCGAGATCGGCAACCGCGGCGACACGGTCGCTAGACGAGATCACCGGCATCGACTGATTGCGCGACAGCCCGGCGAGCGTCGAGACGGGGACGAAGCTGTAGCCCATCGCCCGCAACCGTTCGATGATGATCGGCAGCGCGGCGACGGTTTCGGCGCGGTTGCCGCCCGCGTCGTGCAGCAGGATGACGTTGCCGCTGCGCTCGGGATTGCCCGCCTCGACGCCGGCGATGGTGCGGTCGATGATCGCCTGCACGCCTGGACGCTTCCAGTCGTCGGGGTCGACGTGGAGACCGACCGAAATATAGCCGCGCTGTTGTGCTTCGAGCGCGGGAAGGATCTCGTCCGCGGTGCTCGGCTCGGCATCGCCGAAATAGGGCGCGCGGAACAGGCGGAGCGAACGCCCGGTGAACGCCTGGAAGAGACGCTGCGTCGTGTTCAGCTCGTACTTCACTTGCCGCTGCGAGACGTTGGCGAGGTTCGGATGCGTATAGGTGTGGCTGCCGATCTCATGGCCTTCGTCGACCATGCGCTGGAGCAAAGGCCGTTCGGTCAGTGCATTCTCGCCGATGACGAAGAACGTCGCGGGGGCGTGTTCGCGCTTGAGGACGTCGAGGATCTGCGGCGTCCACTCGGGATCGGGCCCGTCGTCGAACGTCAGCGCGAGTTGCTTCGGACGATAGCCGGTCCGCACCACGACATAGGGCGACGGCATCCGCGTGAAGTTGACGTCGGCGATCGTGCCGTCCTTCGCCGGCACCGCGTCGCGAATGCCGGTGACGGGCTCGGCGGCGATCTTGAGGATTTCGCCGCTGCCTTCGATATCGACGTTGGTGCCGGCCGGCATGTTGTCGATCGAGTCGGGGATCGGTAGCTTTCGATGATCGCGGCCCCATATCGACCAGAGCCCTGGATCTTCCGAGCCGAGGCGCCAAAGCGCCGCGCTGCCGAGACCCGCCTTTTGGAGGAAAGCGATCTGATTATAGGCCGACGCCGCGTCGAGCAGCCAGACCTGGTGCTGTACCCCACCTTCGGAATAGGCGAAGCTGCTGTTGCCGCTGGTCTTGTCGAACGTCGGGACGGTCCCCGAGTCCGCTGCGGCCTGCCATGCCTCCTCGACATCGAGCGCATCGCCGTTGCCGCTATCCGCGCCGGCGTGCCAGTCATACGCGTAGGAGCCGATCGCCACGACCAGTTTCGACGGGGGGATACCGCGCGCTGCGTCGGCGACCATGCGCGCGAACCAGCGTTGCGACGCGATCGGCCCAGGCGCGCCGCTCGTCTCGTGCTCGTCATACGCCATCAGGAAGACCTTGTCGGTCACCTTGGCATAGGCGGGCAGGTTCCAGTCGGGGTTGGCGACCGGCGCCGCGATCGCAACGACCCAACCGCGCGAGGCGAACCGCGCACGCGTTTCGGCGAGGAAGGCGCGGTAATTGGGCTGCGCCGATGCGGGCAGGTCCTCGAAATCGTAGAACACGCCGCCGGCATGGTTCGCGCTGAGGAACGGCACCAGCTTGTCGAGGAAGGCCGCGCGCGCCTTCGGATCGGCGAACAGCGCGGCACTACCGGCGCCGTCCCAATTCCCGTCGACCGCGTTCTGCACCATCGGCAGGATCATCGGCCGGTGGACCGCCTTGTTGAGGATGTCGCGTCCGGCCTGGTCGCGGAACACGGTGATGTGGTGATCCTTGCCGGTGATCGAGACCCAGCCGGGGATCAGCCAGTCGAGCTGTTCGACGTGCCGCGCGAGGCTCGCCGTGCTGGCTTCGTCCCACGGCGCGTGAAAGGCGATCGCGAGCGGCGGGTTGGCGCCGTTGCCGACACCGGGCTTGGCCGCGCTCGTCCCGAACAGCTGCTTGGCGTAGTAATTCAGGTCGCGCCGGGTCTCGCGGAGGATGCCGCCGCGCGGTGCGGGGAGCTTGTGGAGCGCGGGATGCTCGGGCTCGATCGGGAGCAGCGGCGCCGTCGGCACCGCACCGATCGAGACGGCGAACATCGCGATCGACAGCAGAAGCAGGGCGATGAACGCCGCGACGCCAAAGGTGAACCGCCGACGCCGACGGCCGCTTGCATCATAGAATACGGGATTGAGCGACATGGAGCGAGTATCAACCGGCCGAAGGAAAACGGCAACTCGCCGCAACATTTCGCTACAATGCCGTTTGCGCCCGCGCTGCTGAAAAATGCGTCACGCGGGCGTTAGGTAGGCGCGCAGACTTTACTGCATCCCCTCCCGCGTGCGGCAGGGGACCGAGGGGTGGGCGCCCGGCCCGAACACATGCTGCGCTCGACGATAGCGCAAGCCCCCCTCCCGCATGCGGGAGGGGGAAGAAATCAGCGGAACTTGCCGCTGAGCGACACGCCGATGATCCGCGGTTCGTTGAATACCGCCGCCATATAGTTCTCGATCACGCCCTTGAGGTTCTTCTCGCCGGTAATGTTGCGGGCGAACACAGCCAGTTCGTACGCATCGTCCGGTGCGGCATAACCGATCTTCAGGCCGCCCTCGAAGTTGCCGTTCGCGGTGAACTCCTTGGTCTTGTACAGCACGAACTGCGTGTAGCCCTGAATGTTGAAGTCACCCGCGATGAACGCGCGACCGCCATTGCCGAGCGGCTGGTCATAGCGTGCGGTGAGGTCGACATTATACTCCGGTGCGTTCGGCAGCGGCTCGCCGTCGATCTTGACCAGGTACGTCGTCCCGAAAGCGCCGGGAACCGCGCGGACCGGCGCCGAGGGCGTGCAGACCACGACGTTGTTGAGCGCGCAGATCTGCACCTCGGTCGTCTTGTCGCGGATCGCGCTGTGCAACAGACTGAGGCCGGCGCCCAGCGTAAGGTTCGGTACCGGCTTCCAATTGGCCTCGGCTTCCATGCCGTACGCCTCGGCCTTGTTGCCGTTGAACAGGATGCCGTTGCCGTTGACGTCGTTGCCGTTCAGCTGGATATCGTTGACGCGGTAGCCGAACACCGTGGCGTTAAGCGTCAGCGTATTGTCGAGCAGACGCGTCTTGATCCCCGTCTCCCACGACAGGATCGTCTCCGAGTTCGCGGTCGAGAAGTCGGAGTTGAACACTGCCGAACGACCCTGGATCGTCGGTCCGCGGAAGCCCTGGGCGACGCGCGAATACAGGCTGATGTCGGGGCTCGCCTGGTACAGGATGCTCGCATCCCAGCTCGGCTTGGTCGACTTCAGCGTGACGTCACGACGGAAGTTGGTCGGATACTGATTGACGCCAGCCGCATTCTGCACGGTCTTCAGCAACTGAGTACGCTTCTTGTCCTCGGTGATGCGCCCGCCGAGCGTCACCGTCAGCTTGTCCATCAGCTCGTAGCTGACCTGGCCGAAGCCCGCCCACGAGGTGTTGACGTCATGCAACCGCACCCAGTTGTTGGGGTTGCGCGCCGCCGTCGTCAGGAAGAACGTCCGCTGATAGAAATCGGTGATGTCGCGGTTGTCGAAGTACAAGCCTCCGAGCTGCCAGTTGAAACGACCACCGGGGGTGCCGGCAACGCGCACTTCCTGCGACCATTGATCGAGATCGCGGATCTGCCCTTGCGACTGGCCGAAGCCGTTGGCGACGCCGCGGACCGGGAAGTTCGCGCCCGCACCACCATCGGTATCGCCGCGGCTGAACCCGGACGTGGTCTCGTATGCGGTGATCGAGGTCAGCGTGGCCGGACCGAAGTCATACGACGCACGCGCCGAGCCGCCATAGGTGTTGTAGCTCTGCGGGTTGTCGTTACCCTCGTCGAGCGACACGGTGTTGCGCGGCTCGGCGGAGACGTCGTTCGAACCCTTCCTGAGCGCGCCGCGGTGGAACAGCGTCGAGGTGCCGTCATACCAGCGCGCGTGGCCAGACAGGTCGAGGGTGAAGCGCTCGCCCGGTGTCAGCGCAAGCTGCACGCGGACGTTGCGATCGTCGAAGCCACCCATCGCGTCCTTGCGCGGCGTCGCGGTGCTGTCCTGGCTTACACCGGCATAGGCGTTATCGATGTAATCCGAGCGGTGCTGGAGCAGCGTCGACAGGCGGATCGAGAGGAGGTCCTTGATCAGCGGACCGCCGACGCCCGCGTCGAGGCTGACGCTGCCATAGCTGCCGACCGAGGCCGATGCACGGCTCTCGAAGTCGTTGGTCGGCTTGTTCGTGTCGAACTTGATGATGCCGGCGGTGGTGTTGCGTCCGAACAGCGAGCCCTGCGGACCGCGCAGGACTTCGACCTGGCGGACGTCGAACACCGGGTTCGACTTCAGCACGACATGCTCGAGGATCACGTCGTCCTGGATGATCGTGACCGGCTGCGATGCGCCGAGGTAGAAATCGATGTTGCCGAGACCGCGGATGTAGAAGCGCGGGAAGATGCGGCCGGTCGTCGATTCGACGTACAGGCCGGGGACGCGACCCGACAGCGCGAGCAGCGTGTCGTCGCCGCCGGCGGTAAAGGCGCGCAGTGCGTCGCCCGATGCGACGCCGACCGACAGCGGCACCTTCTGGAGGTTTTCCGAACGACGCTCGGCGGTGACAACGATGTCGTCCAAGCCTTCCTCGGGAGCAGACTGCCCAGCCTGAGTCTGTGCCTGATCCTGGACCGGCGTGGCCTGTGCGAACGCAGCCGAGCTACCCACAACCGAACCAAACGCGACGCCGAGCATCAACGCCGACTTAACGACCGAAATCTTCAAGATGATATTCCCCAATAGTGCAGCGGCGTCCCTGACGACCGGCCGCACATCCCAATACGCAACGTCGCTACGCGCCATCGACCGCCCTCCCCGGACGGCCCGACGACGCCTCGCGACGCTCACTCCCCGGTGGGCGGTTAGGCCGGGAATGTGTTGGTATGATGACAGTTGGTTACGGTGTTTTGGGGCGAGTGCAGGTTTGCGACACAGTGCGATATTTTTGCCGATGGCAGCGAGCGGAAGCGCCATGCTAGCTTCGCCCTATGGACTTCGTGATGCGATTTTGGCTGACCATTCGGCGTTCGGGTTGGTTCGAGCCCAGTGCGACGGGCGGCATTTTCCCGTTCCCGTTCGCCTGGCAAGCTTGGGTGATCATGGCGGTGTTTATCGCCGCGATCGCGGCTAGCGTTGTGCTGCACGGCGAAGCGGCGTGGCTGACGCGGATTATCCTGTGCATCGGCTACATCGCGTTTGGGGTCGCGACGTACGAGTGACGGCGACGGGCGGTGATGCGCCGTTCCAGCGCGGGTAGGCATTCGGGGTTTGGTTGACGAGTGTTTCAACGTCGCTCCTCCACCCCGGAAAGGTTCGACTTCGATCCCCGCACACAGAGGCAGCCTGTTTCCCCGCGAAGGCGGGGACCCAGACTGGGCTCCCGCCTTCGCGGGAGAACAAGGAAGAGCGAACTAGCTTTCGAACTCAGCCTAAGCCGCGCCGCGGCAAAGCCGCGTCGTCGGACCACACGACCGAGGACGAACTCGGTCGCCGTCCGGCTTGGCGCTAGCTTCAGCTAAGCGCTGCCCCGCCTACCCTTGGGCGCCTACGCGTCGTCGCCCATCCGCAGCGCGGCGATGAACGCCTCCTGCGGGATGCTGACCGAGCCGTATTCGCGCATCTTCAGCTTGCCCTTCTTCTGCTTTTCCAGAAGCTTCTTCTTGCGGCTCGCGTCGCCACCGTAACACTTCGCGGTCACGTCCTTGCGCATCGCGCTGATCGTCTCGCGCGCGATCACCTTGCCGCCGATCGCCGCCTGGATCGGGATCTTGAACAGATGGCGCGGGATCAGCTCCTTCAGCCGCTCGACCATGCCGCGGCCGCGCACTTCGGCGGTGCCGCGGTGGACGATCATGCTCAGCGCGTCGACCGGCTCCTCGTTGACGAGGATGCCCATCTTGACTAGGTCGCCCTCGCGGTAGCCGATCTGGTGATAGTCGAAGCTGGCATAGCCCTTCGACATCGACTTCAGCCGATCGTAGAAATCGAACACCACTTCGTTCAGCGGCAGCTCGTAGGTCGCCTGGGCGCGACCGCCGACATAGGTCAGGTTCTTCTGGATGCCGCGGCGGTCCTGGCAGAGCTTCAGGACGCTGCCGAGATACTCGTCGGGAACGTAGATCGTCGCTTCGATCCACGGTTCGCTAATCGTCGCGATCTTGTTCGGCTCGGGCATGTCGGCGGGGTTGTGCAGCTCGATATGCGTCGTGCCGGACGGATCGGGATGGGTCAGCTCGATCTCATAGACGACGGAAGGCGCGGTGGTGATCAGGTCCAGATCATATTCGCGCGTCAGCCGCTCCTGGATGATCTCCAGATGCAGCAGCCCGAGGAACCCGCAGCGGAAGCCGAAGCCCAGTGCGGCCGACGTCTCCATCTCGAACGAGAAGCTCGCATCGTTCAACCGCAGCTTCGAGATGCTTTCGCGCAGCTTCTCGAACTCGGCGGCATCGACCGGGAACATCCCGCAGAAGACGACCGGCTGGACTTCCTTGAAACCCGCCAGAGCCTCTAGCGCAGGCCGCTTGGCGTCGGTGATCGTGTCGCCGACGCGCGTCTGCGCGACTTCTTTGATCTGCGCGGTGATGAAACCCATCTCGCCGGTGCCGAGCTCAGTCAGCTGTTCGATCTTCGGACGGAAACAGCCGACCCGATCGACCAGATGCATCGTGCCGGTCTGCATGAACTTGATCTGCTGGCCCTTTTTCAGGACGCCGTCGATCACGCGCACCAGGATGACGACACCGAGATACGGATCGTACCAGCTGTCGACCAACATCGCCTTCAACGGCGCCTCCGGATCGCCGCTGGGCGGCGGGATCTTGGTGACGATCGCCTCGAGGATCTCGACGATGCCGATCCCGGACTTTGCCGACGCGAGCACCGCTTCGGATGCATCGATGCCGATCACGTCCTCGATCTCCTTGCGCACCTTCTCGGGTTCGGCGGCGGGCAGATCGATCTTGTTGATCACCGGCACGATCTCGTGGTCGTGCTCGATCGACTGGTAGACGTTCGCCAAGGTCTGCGCCTCGACGCCCTGCGCGGCATCGACCACCAGCAGCGCGCCCTCGCACGCGGCCAGGCTGCGGCTCACTTCGTACGCGAAGTCGACATGCCCCGGCGTGTCCATCAGGTTGAGGACGTAATCGAGACCGTCCTTGGCGTGATAGGCGAGACGCACGGTCTGCGCCTTGATCGTGATCCCGCGCTCCTTCTCGATGTCCATGTTGTCGAGCACCTGCTCGGACATTTCGCGCGCGGTCAGGCCGCCAGTTTCCTGGATCAGCCGGTCGGCGAGCGTCGACTTGCCATGGTCGATATGGGCGATGATGGAAAAATTGCGGATGCGGTCGAGCGGAGTCATGGCGCGCTCCTAGCAGCGACGCCGCGTGCGCGATAGATCGCGGACACACTCCATAATTGTCTTGAACGTTCGGGATGTCGCGGCTAGGGCGCTCATCGGCAATGTTGTCGGGGCGTGGCGCAGTCTGGTAGCGCACTGGTCTCGGGGTCCAGGGGTCGTAGGTTCGAATCCTATCGCCCCGACCATTGCCGATTTTACGGGGTGAGTTTGCCCCCTCCCCGAAACCAAACTCTCCGTGATGATGTAATCGCTCACCGCCCAGCGGGCCGTCCTGTTGCCGAGACAAAACTCAGCGCTCTAGAACGCGTTGGCAATCCGCTTCTGCATCGACCGAACCGGGCTCGCGATTACCTCTGGCATATCCTGCGCCTCATCCATCAGGGCCACGCGTCGATGCAGGTCGGTGCTGGACCCGATCATCTCACGCGCACGCGTCGGCAGCATCGCGAGCAGCGCCGCATCGGTAATCGGCGCATCGCCGAGACGCCGCGAGGGATCGAGCGCGTCGCGGGGGCGCAACTCCCCCGCCTGGACCGCGCGCTGCGTCAGCAGCCACGCAATGACGTGCATCAACCGCGTCGTCACCTTGAGCGATTCGCAACTGAAGCTGACCCGGATCAGCGGATCGAGCGCCTCGCGTTCGACCCGGCCGGCTTCGTCGAAATAGGTCCGAGCCTCGTCGGCCAGCAGCATCGCTTCGCTATACAAAGCGTCGATCAGGCGGCGCTGCATCCGCGATTCATAGCCGGCGTAGGTCATCAATGGGACAAATGGCACACCGGCCAGACGCCATCCAGAGAGGTTAACGGCACGCTAACCATCACCTGTCCCAAAATGCGCCAGTACGTGCGCGTTCCAGTTTAGGACGTTGCAATCATGCGATAATATCCGGGATCAGCAGGTCTTCCAGCGAGGCAATTTCGTCCCGAAGCCGCAATTTCCGCTTCTTGAGCCGCGCCATCTGCAACTGATCGGGCGTCGACGCCAGCGCGAGGGCCGCGATCGCGTCGTCGAGATCGCGATGCTCGATCCGCAATGAATCAAGTCGAACTCTGGTCTGCGCGTCGTCCACTCGCCCCCCGATGGCTGCCGTCATGTGCGCTGCCCTTAGCAAACGCAGCGCAGTGCGCGAGTGCGAAACCGTCCCTGCAAGGCGGACCGGGGTCGAAAACGTACTTCACGACGAATTGCGACCTCGCCGCGCACGATCGGTCCGTCGCGCCAAATCGTTCGACCAATCGATTTGGTCCGTTTCCGATGAAGACATTTCGATGACGGAGTGGTTTACTCCGTTCCCCAACCCGAATGCAGGAGGCATCCCACCGTGCAGACGACTCATCAGACAGCCCTGGAAACCAAGCATGCCGTGCTGGAGCAGCGGATCGCCGACGAAACGCACCGTCCGCTACCCGACGCGAACCTGTTGGCGAGCCTGAAGAAGCAGAAGCTGCGACTGAAGGAAGAGATCGTCAGCGTATAACGGTCGCCGATACTGCTCCCCGGGTCGATCCGGGGAGCCACTTGCCGGAGTTACAATGGCTTCGGATTGCGCAAGGCGTACGCACTGTCCGACGCCTTGACGGTATAGGACGGCGACAAGGACTTGGTCCCACCGGGAGATTTGCGCACCAGCAGCGGATCGATTGGCGAGTCGAGCGATATGCCCATCCGCCCCTCGGTGCACCACGCGACCGTGCCGGCGACCTCTCCGATTCCGCGCAACGTGACCGTGACCGGCGTCCCGACATCGACGACCTTGGCGAGCTCGGCCATCAAACCCGTCTCGGACAGATTACGAACCCTCGCCTCGCGGACAGTCGGCTCGTCGCCGATCCGCACCTGCGCGACTAGAAGCAAGCTGTCCCGCTCGCGCTGTCGCCGGTTCTCGTTGCCGCCGGCCGACCCGGTGTCGGTACTCATGCCGCGACCGATTTTACCATGATCGAACACAGCTTTCTCTTCCCGTCGATGGGCGCGATCAATCCTCGCGCGACACCTTTTCATTACGCTCGTGCCGTTCCTGCGCCTCGACCGTCATCGTCGCGATCGGTCGTGCCTCAAGCCGCGCAAGGCTGATAGGCTCGCCGGTGACTTCGCAAAAGCCATATTCGCCTTCGTCGATCCGCCGGATCGCGGCTTCAATCTTGGAGACGAGTTTGCGTTGACGGTCGCGCGTGCGCAGTTCGATCGACCAGTCGGTCTCGCTCGATGCACGATCGGTGAGATCCGCCTCACGTAGCGAATCGACCTGCAACTGCGAAAGCGTTTCCTGCGACTCCCGCAGGATCGATTCCTTCCATTCCTGAAGCTTGCGGCGGAAATACGCCTGCTGCTTCAAGCTCATGAAGGGCTCGTCCGCGTCTGGACGATAGCCATCCTCGCCGCTGTCGTTGGCTGCCTCTCGACTGGAATTCCCGGTATCGTCCACACGATTCATTACGGTCGCCATACCACTCTCCCTCTGGCCCCGTCGCATCAGCCTCGCTGATTTCCAAGGACCGCCCCCAAATGGTGAAAGCGCCTATAGTCTCACGGGCATGCGACCACAAGCGACAGCGCTTGCGCATTCTGCCCCGAAACCGACATTTTATTGCGGCGCCCGGATAACGCATGTCGCGTCAGCGTTTTTCGGCATGGGACGGATTCGCGGGCTGCCTGGGCTATACTTTGTCCCAGCCCGGCACGTTAACGATGACGCACTGGTTTCCGCATAAGTAAATCCTCGTTTAACCATCCGGAATGTGGTTAAGCCACTTGCGCTTAACGCTTTGTTTTGCAGTTAGTCGGATAGCAGTTCCGAATACTGCGTACGGGGATCCGGCAACACGAGGGTGCCGGCAACGAGAGAGTGACGATATGTCGGTGAGGATGGCCCTGGCGAAATTGTGCGCGTGCGCGTGCGGTGGCGCTTTGATCGGCGGTGGCGCGGTGCATATCGCCGAGCGCCCGCAGCGAACCGCCAATACCAAGCGAGTCCTGGTCAAGCGAGTCGCACGACCACAGATCGCCGCCGTGACTCGGCCGCGCGTCCGCCGCGTGGTCACCACGACTCGCCAGACGTGCGCGCCAACCGTTGTAACGGTCGCGAACGCAGCGCCCGTCCCGGTTCCGGTCGGCACCGGCTACATTGGCGGCGGCGGCGCGGGTCCGGACCCGATCGCGGTTGGCGGCAGCGGCGGGTTCTTCGGTACGCCCGGCGGATTTGGCGGCGGATTTGGCGGCGGGTTCGGTGGTGGCTTTGGCGGCGGCTTCGGTGGCAGCGGCGGATCGAGCGGGAGCATCGTCATCTCCTCGACGTCGAGCGGCGGATCGACC